>JAEAMG010001224.1_pt1 | contig 21022 bp, 9 predicted proteins | sample 8958741 | NCBI WGS metagenome assembly JAEAMG01 (sample SAMN16933256, study PRJNA681125) | bioreactor sludge metagenome | isolation source: anaerobic bioreactor treating anionic surfactant - SDBS | place: India: Bengaluru | collected 2019-02-28 | reverse complement strand
GTGTGCATACTGTTGTCGTGCTTGCCAGGATTGCACCCGTATACGATTTCTCAGCCGTTCATTCTGCGCCAAACCAAAATGTAATATAAGGATTTGCCGCCCTCACAGTATGCCATGAGCGGCTCGCGGGCAAAACCACTGTCGCCCCGTATGATAATGCGGGTCTTGGGAAACCGGATGCGGATGGCCTGCACAATGCTGTCGAACAGTTCCACAGCCCCGTCACTGGCATCGCGGTTGGCGGTGCGCAAGCGAACGACAACGAACTGGTCCCCACAAAATACATACATCGGCAAATAGCAGTAATTGCCGTAGTATCCATGGGAAAAAACGCCCCTCTTGATTGCCGTGCAACAAGATATCCGTCGGATCAAAATCAAGGACGATTTCAGAAGGTTCTTCCTTAAAATGGTCAAGAAATACGTCCAGGAAAAATTGCTCTATCCGATCAGGATGGTGCACGATTTTGTAATAACGCCGCTGGGGAGTAGTGAGGTCAACCTCTTGCGACGTCAGTTCGATTCGGTCCAGCGTACTGTGGCCCGCCAAGGCTTGGCCCTTTTGCTGCGCATAACGATTGCTGCGTTCTTTGCCTTCGGGATCCTCCTTCCCGCAGGCCGTCGCAAACAAGGGGGCCAAGGATACCAGATCGTGATCGTTGAGGTCTTCATAACCCAGACAAAGCCCCAATGTCCTTTGACGAACCAAGGATTCTACGGCATGCTCAACGAACTTTTGATCACGATAATCCGTAAAACAACGGGCGAAACGGGCACACAGGTTAAAACAAAAATCAACCTCACGAAGAAGCAGTACGCCCCCATCGGAACTGACATGACCGCCATCGATAGGTTTTGCTCGACAGTTTCCCCTATTTTACCCCAGACGCTGCTTTTTCAAGATAGGAGGCGGGTAGTTTGTCGTTTGGATGTTTCGTCACGATAGACTGCCATTCATCACGGACCTTTTTCATGTCCTGATGGGTTCTTATCAATAACTCATTAAATTTTTCTGCTCCATTGGCGCACTCAGGCTCTTTTTCCAAAAGCGTGCGGTAAGTTGCCAGGGCGGATTCCGTACTACCTACAGTTTCATAGAGCCATCCCAGCTGAAGATAGAGATTCAAGTTTTCCGGCAGTATTGATAAAGAAGCCTTGTAAAGTTGTATGGCGAGGTCATATTGTCCAGAACCCTGAAATATCGCTGCTTGGAGAGTGCAGGCCTGTACGATGCTCTCTTTCAAGGTACCGTCCTTTTCAACCGCTTTGCGGAACAAGGCAAGACCTTCCTCCAGACGCCCTTCCGTAATATCCATTTCGCCCAGTCGGGATAAGGCCATTGAGAAGTCAGGATTTCTTTGAATTGCGTTTTCGTAAGCACTGCGTGCCCCGGCGGCATCCCCGGCGCGCTCGAGAGAGGCACCCCAAAAAAAATGGGAAACGGCATTTTCGGGATGCATTTCCGAGAACGTCCGCCAATAAAGAACCGCCTCATCCTGTTTTTCCGTCTCTTGGTAAAGTGTATCTATTTTATGGGCGAAAAAAGAGGATTCAGGCTGTTGCGCCAATGCCTGTTTATAGCGTTCCATTGCGGATTCCGTATTACCGGAAGCCAGGTAAAGATCCCCCATGCGGCTTTGAAGCAAAGCATCGGAAGGCGATACTTCCGTCGCCAGGCGGAAAAGGTCAAGCGCGTTTTCGTATTGTCCCTGTTTGGTAAGGGAATCGGCGTTCTCCGCACAATAATTCGCTATAGTGCCCGCAAGAGCGGCGTCGTGTTCGATTGCCCGGCGAATTAAGGCGGCACCACGCTCAGCCTGTCCTTCCACGATATCAGCGGTCCCAAGATGATACAAAACTTCTGGATAGTCGGGCTTGATTTCCATTGCCTTGGTATAGGCCGTGCGCGCGCCAGCTTTATCATCGGCCCGCTCAAGGCATACGCCCAAATGGAACCAGGGCAGGGCAACCTCGGGATGCAGGCCCGAAAAGGAACGCCAGAAACGTATGGCTTCGTCCTTGTTTTGCCTTTGCTGAAACAACATATCCAATTTAGTTGCGATAAAAGAGGACTCTGGTTCTTTAGCCAAGGCCTCTTTACATAATTCCAGGGCGGATTCCATGTTTCCGGAAGACTCGTAGAGGCTTGCCAGGCGGGTCTGCAGCGGGGCGTCCAGAGGAGTTAGTTCAAGAGCCGATTGGTAAAGTTGGACGGCGATCTCATAGCTTCTTTTTTGTGTGAAACGATCGGCGTTCTCAGCATAACACTGTGCTATGGGCCCTGTAAGAGAGGTGTCTTGCGCCAGTGCCTGGCGCATCAAAGCGGCACCTGCTTCCAATCGGCCTTCCCGAAGGTCAATCGCCCCCAGCCGATATAAGGCTTCCGCGTATTCCGGCTTGAGTTGCAGCGCTTTTTCATAGGCACTGCGCGCTGCCGCAATATCACCAATATGTTCAGAGGATATGCCCAGAAATAGATGCGGTATGGCGGTTTCAGGATGAGTTTCCGCGAACAGGCCCCAGAACGGTATTGCGCCGTCCTTATTTTCAACCTGTTCGAAAAGTATATTTAATTTCATAGCAAACAGAAAGGATTCGGGGTTTGCATTTAAAGCGTTTTTATAGGTTTCGATGGCGGATGTAATATTCCCAGTAGTCTCGTACAGGCTGCCCAGGCGGTCCGGAAGCGAGAGGTCCGCAGGGGAAAGTTCCAGCGCCAGGCGGCACATTCGGATCGCAGCATCATATTGGCCCTGGCCGGCAAAGCGTTCCACATTTTCAATGCAACTTTGCGTAATGCGCGCAACAAGGGACGCGTCCAGTTCAAAGGCCTGGCGCAGCAACGCAATGCCCGTATCCAACCGACCTTCCAGAAGGTCTATGACGCCCAGATGATAAGAGGCTTCAGCATTGTCCGGCTTGATGGCGAGCGCTCTTTCATAAGCATCGCGCGCGCCGGCGGTATCGCCTGTATGCTCACGGGATATGCCCAAAAATACGTGCAGCATGGCGGATTCAGGATAGGTTTCCAAAAAAGAACTCCAGAAACCTACAGACTCATTCGTTTTGCCCGTTTTTTTGTAAAGTGCATCTATTTTACTGCAGGTCGCGTAAGACTCCGGATCTTGCGTCAACGCCTTTCCATATGTTTCCAGGGCGGCATCCCTGTCCCCAAGCGCCTCGTAAACAGCACCCAACCTGTTATACGCTTCCACATCTATAGGCGTGAGTTTCACTACTTCCTGATAATAGGCGCACGCTTTTGAAAATTCCATCTTCTCTTCAAAATACAACCCGATTCCCTTGTACAACATGGCTAAAATGTTGTTTTCGCGAGAAGCATCCAACTTTGTAAGCGTAAGCGCAACAATATCCATCTTTTCGGACAGCGCATTGGGAAACGCATGGAGGCACGCACCTAATCCTTTCATGGCGTGTTGGGATACCGGCGAATCACTGGCCAGGGCATTAATATAACAAGTAATGGCGCCGGCATCCCCTTTCTGGCATAAAAAGTCGCCAAGCAGACACTCATACACTTGCGGGTTAAGCCGATATCTCCGGGCTTGTTTTAAAAGTTCTTCGTATTCCTCGAAAGCTTGACTTCCAAGCAAAAGGGGGGCTAAATTCAAGTAGAGCGACACTTCTTCGGGATAGATAGGCAACAATCGCCTGTAAACGGATACCGCTTTTTCCGCTTCATGGAGACGACTCAGTACCTGTATGTAGTAAGTTTGTACCTGATAGTCCAGGGGATACCGTTGCGCTAACCTCTCCACGATAGCCCTGCTTTCTTCTGACCATGCTTCAGGCGGTCCTGTTAAATGCGCAAGATATTTTTGAGCAAGAAAAAGATCTTCCGTTTCACTATCAATTATATTCTGCAGCAGTTCAGATGGTGCCGTGAAATCGCCCACAGAGAGTTGGCTTCGGACGTGTTCAAGTTCCGCTCTTGCGTGAATCGCCTTGTCTCCCAATTTCTCCCTTTGTTTTATCGTATATTCGAGTACTTGTTCCGGAATATTCTCATCAAGACCGAAGACGCCTAATATTGTTTTAATATCGGGCAATTCATCATTGGCAACCTCGTGCGCTTTGACCCAATCCGGAAGATTTCCCGTGATCTGGTCATAAAACGCCTGAGCTAAAATGTAATTGCCCTGATAGCTAAAATGACAGGCGTCAATGAACGATTCACGGCCGGGAACCTTGTGTTCCGAGGCGTTCTCCAAATACGCCTGTCCCTCTACAAGGATGACATTAGTACCGGCATACCGCTCCACTGCCCGCCGGATGGTGTTGTTAAAATCCCTTTTTGCCCGAACCGGAATAAAAGCGTCCATTTCCAGTGCTTTCTCGTACAAGCCGCGCGCCTGATCATAGTCTCCCACTGCCCAGCAACAGGATGCTTGTCTAAAGAATAAGTGAGGGCACGTATCGTTTATGGACTCCGCCTCGCAATATTTGTTGAATGCTTCAAGCCATTGTCCTGCTTCCTCCAGTTTCATGCCCGCGTCCTGCAGGGACTCAAAAACGACTTTCTGCTCCTGTGGAATCGCTTCCCAGACAATGTCGGTATCCGGCGGCCAGTCACGCATATTGGCGCCGAGGGTACTGATATACACTTTCGCCCCCACAGATTCGGCGGCTTGAAACATGTACTGTAAATTGCTTTCAAAATTTCGCCACACCCGGGGCAGCTGGGGGGCATTCGGCCCCATAAGTTCAAGAGAAGTTTGCGTTTCTTTAGTAGGATTTGGGGTATGAACAAGTTGGTCGAACAATTGCGCCAATCGTAGATGCCGCAGGCTTTGGTGGCACCGAATCAAACGGGAGGACAAAAGATATTGGGGAATACTTATATAACTTGACGGGCACTTATAAGGCCCCACGCTATAGGGACCGTTTACCTCATTGTTGCCCATGTATATCAGATAGGCGTCAGGTTTCGTCACCGTGTAAATTTTCGCCAAAGTATGCATGGCTGAAGAATTCAGTCCGCTGTTGGCAAGATTGAACACTTCGAACCGTATCCCGGGAAACCGCTCCATCAGCATTAGCTGCAGCATGTTCGAAAAAGATAGTTGGAGGGGATGTCCTTCCGCCGCCGAGCTGCCGAAGACAAATATTCGGTAGGTATTCTCTGGTTTGTTTTTTGAAATGGGGATTATTTTATCAGGCAGTTTAATATCCGGTGGCTTATAAAACAGGTCATAAGCGTATCTAAAATTACACAGATAAAATTGTTCGCCGTCTGCCTCTGCTTCAACAAAGGGAGTAATCGGAACGCCGTACCCGGATATTCTGAGACCCATCTCAAGACAAAGTGGAATCAGTAAAGGTACAAGCACCCATGCTGCTAGCAGGCCCGCCAAGTGCCGCCACTTGGCATCGCTCTGCCGGGGTTTCACTGCAGCGGTGTATGTCCTGCGGACGTATCTCATTCCTGTTTTCCGATTCCGGTTACATTCCCTTAAAGCATTTTTGGCTGCATCCCTAAAAAAACAATACCTTCTTCATGATTCATGGTGTGTAAAATTCCCATTTGCTCTGATGATATACAATTTCATCTCAGAAATTCTCATTTTGTATTAACGATGCATTGAGGGGGTGGAAATCTACCCCCTTATGTAAGCATGGGTACCCGTCAAGATCACCTACAAGGTACCTGGGCATGCTTATAGCATCGCGGATGACTGGCACCGGCATTTCCAGTCTATCCACAGGATGACTCACGGGATAACAATCACCTTTTCCGATTCCACATTTTGTAGCAAGTCTTCTTTTTTGAACCACGTTGGCTTCATGCGCCGATTCGCGTACAGTTTTTCAGACTGGTCTACATAGTGAGACGAATTTGGGTCCGCACTCTGCCCCCACGCGACAAGGCTGTAAGACTCGATACCCTCCTTATGGAGGAAGGAGATCATGAGCGAACCGGAACCATTATAGGCAACATATTTTCCGGAATCCTTTGGGGTCTCTTTTACTGCAACGTCAAGCACCGTCTCCGTCAGATTTTTCTTATCCTTGCCACCGCCAAAGTCGCCGCTTTCGAGGGGGAAGTAGCGTTCGCCCCGCCCGATGAACGTTATGTCGCCCCATTGCACATCAATCGAGCCATATTTCTTTTTCATCTCGACCAAGGTATCTTTAAGAAGGTCCAGTATTTTTCCCTGGTCCTCCATCGTCAGAGGAAGTCCGTCTGCAATAGCGACGATATCAATCTCATTCTCACATTTTAATCGCCAAAACTTAACGATTGACGCAACAGTACTGTTTTTTGTAAATCGTCCGTCCCATTGCAGAATATCATTCACAGCCTTCGCGAGTTCGGGATCTTTCATCCTGTCAGCGCCGACGGCGTCGCTCGCAGCCTTAAGCGCGTTCTGCCAGGGTATTGTGAGGATGTCATAATTGTCGAGTGTGTAGGCGATGGCCTCTTCCTTTGTGATGGAGGAATCAGCATCGAGAAGTTCCACGAGCCTCTTGCCGCGCGGGCTGTCGGTGTCCCAGAGGACATTGAAGATATATTTCTTATACTTGTCGGGAGTCATGGGCGAATCCATCATCATGACTTCGGGGCTGACATTGCAGTTCTGAAAGTATCCTTGCGGCGGATTCTTCACCTGCACAAGGTCGCGGATGTCGTGGATACCGAGCCAGCGGGTGGCATCGGTTCCACCGGGTACGGGCACGGACCAGTCATAGTTGCCTTCAGGACGTATCGGCGTGCGGCCCGTGCGGACATATTCGATATTACCTTCGCGGTCCGCGAAAAGGAGGTTCTGCTCCATGAACTGATTCATGCCGAGCGCTTCGTGGAACTCCTCGCAGTTGTGCGCGGTGGCCATCTTGTACATCTGCTCAAGCATGCCGACTTGATCATAGTAGGGGGTCGCGCCGCAGTATGCGATGCCCTTTTTGACGTCCGGAAAAGCCACCAGCGGCCCGTAGAGCGAATATAACGCCGGCTTGAGCTGTGCGGCCTGCCCTTTGACATCAATGGTGATGATTTCCACATCGAAGGCATGCCATGTGCCGTTATACTCGTATTGCAGCATACTGTAGGGTTTAAGTTTGACCATGTAGACGTCGGAGGTGTCCGGCCCTCCTGTGGTGCAGGCCCATGCGCAATGCGCGCTGTGACCCAGGACGGGTGCAGGAGAGCCCACGATGAAAAAGCCGCAGAGGTCTTCTGAATTCGTATGGATTCGCGCCTCGTGGAATACGGCCATGCCTTCCCACGTAAGGTGCGGGTCGGTCATGAGGATTGGACAACCTGCCGCCGAACGTGAAGGGGCGACAGCGAAGGCATTCGAGCCAAAGGGGGGGGCCTCCTCCTTTCGGTCCGCTTCATCTTCCAACACTCCCAGTGGCCACTGGAGCAACATCGTGCGCCCAATGGCGACGCAGTGCCAGCCGTAAAGAGTGACCGCGTACTCGGTTTTTTTTTCGGGGTGTTCCGTTACAAAGGCCTCGACACCCCGCATGAAGTTGTCGCAGATTTGGCGGAGGTTTTCCGGCGCCGTCTTCCAGTACTCCTCGCACATCTCCGCGTTCTTGAAGACCCGAAGAAAGTAGTCCTGCTCGGCATACTCCTCTCCGAAGGCCTCGGCCATCGTTCCCACGGCGGTGCGCACATTCCGGTAGATGTCTTCGAGCCGGTCCTCAGCCTGAGCATAGCCGACAGCATACGCCGCGTCAGCCCACGTATCGGCAAAGACGTGGGGCACGCCCCATGTGTCGCGGTATAAGGTCGCCGTTTTCGGCGCCGCGTAAGCGAAAGCGGACGATAAGGTGACTACTGGAATACACGCCAAACAAAACCACGGAGACTTCATTCTTTCTCTCCTTGTAAACTTGGGAAACTCTGAGCGCTATTCTCTCAAAAGCGTGTTTCTTTTACAAAGTGGCTGTCCTTACCGAAAATCTATCTTGTAAGAATTCTATTTTCTTCAGGCGACTCGTCTTGTGTGTTGTTTAGGATACCACGATAGCATAGGGCCCTTGTACACATTCCTCCGAAGCGGGGGATGCACCTGAACTGTTCAGTCCATAAGGAGTTCTCAAGATTTTGCCATTACCAATACTGATGAGGAGTGGATATCTCCCTCAACTATTTTTGAGCGGATCGGGTAATCGCTAAAGTATAAACCGCCACGTTAATTTCACTGGCGAGGAATATTTATGCCGTATATTTTGTTTTTATAAAATATTTAATCCCTAGATCATTTCGGAATTTCATGAATGTTGCACTTGCCTTATGAGGCCAGTGAGTATATAATGTAATATAGCTAGTTGGTTGGTCAGTGCCGAGAAACTTAATTTTACTGCGGGAAATGAAACCTGCACGGAAAGAGGGTAATTCCGGGTTTTAAGAGTTTCAATTAACAACCTGCACAAGAAAGGATTTCATCATGGACACGAAATTGAGGCATTCACTGGTTCTTGTTCTTGTGGCTATAGCGGTTCTGGGCGTGACTGGCTGCAATTACACAGTAACTGTCACACCCAATGCAGTGACCTTGGAAACCGGAGAAACTGTAACACTACAGGCTGCCTCTTCCTCTAATCGAGACACATCGTTTATATGGACATCGGCTGATACTGGTATCGCGACTATAGACCAGTCAGGAATTGTGATCGGTATTGGTGAAGGTCAGACAACGGTGACTGCCCGGGGAGCCTCGAGCGATTCGGAAGGTCAGGCCTCAATCACGGTGACCCGCCCAACTATAACGATCGCACCCATAGAAGCGACGTTAGAAACTGGAGAAACCATAACGCTGCAGGCGACCTCTTCATCCAGCCGGGACACATCTTTTGTTTGGACATCGGCTGATGCCAACGTTGCGACTATAGATCAGTCAGGAATTGTGACCGGCATTGGCGAAGGTCAGACAATGGTGACTGCCCGGGGAGCCTCGAGCGGTTCGGAAGGTCAGGCCTCAATCACGGTAAACCGTCCCGTTATCACTGTAATGCCTTCACAAGTGACCCTGATAGCTGGTGAAACCATAACGTTGGAGGCTACCTCTACATCCTTATTAGATACGTCTTTCCTATGGACATCGGCTGATGCCGGTATCGCGGCCGTGGACCAGTCAGGAGTTGTGACGGGTGTTGTTGATGGCCAGACTACGGTGACCGTTCGTGGGGGGGCAAGTGGTTCGGAAACCCAAGCATCCATTACGGTAATCCGGCCTGCAGAGGTGCTGTCGGAACTTAGCGTCATGGTGGATACGGGCATTACGCCCCCCACGGAGACGCTGCCGCCTTTCGAGGAAGGTGCCCCACCGCGGACACTGGCAGTGATGGTTGATGAACGCGGGAACCAGGCGGAATTCGTCGAGGATGAATTGATTCTGGTAACAGATGACATGAATGCCCTGAATGCATTCATAGCGCGTTGGGAAGGCGTATTGCTGGATACCGTAAACCCAGAGGATAGCGATTTGGACATGCCGCAGATGCATCTTGTTCGGATCAATACCGCTTTGGGTGATCCCGCGCAACTTGAGGCTGATATTCTTGCACTTGATCCTGATGCCCGGGGCGCCAACCGGGTATCCAGCGAGTCCGGACTGAGGCTTATTTCCGCCAGCGCCAAGGAAGCGGTGGGGGGGACGACCGTGGGCATAAACTGGGTGGCTCGGGGAAGCTCGTTGGAAACCCGATCCACGACAGAAGCGGCGGCCGGCCCGAATGGTTATAATTCCGCAGGAGGAGGGTATTCACCCAACGCTTTTAACTGGAACCACCTTGATACGGGAAGCGTTCAGGATATTGGAGTTACCGAAGCATGGTACCTGCTTGCCAGAACCCACAAATTGTCTAACAAGGTGAAAGTGGCTATTCTGGACATGGGATTTAATGTGAACGGTAATAATGATGTGCCTCCCGGCGGGGTTGGTATTTCAAATGTGCCGTTTACGGAGCCCATCGGCACGACGAATCTGAGCAGTTGTACGGGGGGCGCCGCGTGCGAGTGGCACGGGACCAATGTGCTGGGCGCGGCGATGGGAGTGCCCGACAATAATTTCGGCGCGGCCGTACAGGCGGGACCCGTGGCGGAACCTATTATGGTGTTTACCCTGTATGATTTCTTTACCGGCATCGGCGCCATTGTGCAGGCGCGGGTGGCGGGTGCGCGCGTCGTGAATATGAGTTACGGGGTCGGCGTGCCCACTATCGTGGCTTGGACAGTGTTTCCCTTCGAGATCGCAACCGCAGCTGCTGCGCATTCCATGGTACTTTGCGCCGCCGCCGGCAATGACAACAAAAATGTGGATGCCGAGGACTGCTTCATTGTGTGTTGGGAGGAAACCTGGCATACGCCCTGTGAAAATGATGGCGTTTTGTGCGTCGGTGGTATCGCGAGAAATTCGACGAGCCGTGCGGGCAACTCCAATTATGGCGGGGAGCATGTGGATATTTTCGCGCCTTATAGCGTTATCGTAGGTCCGGATCCCGAATCAACAGGGACGGACGCGCAAGAGAAAAGCGGCACCAGTCTTTCATCGCCCTATGTTGCGGGTGTTGCGGCGCTGGTCATGGCCGCGAATCCTTCCCTTTCCGCGTCCGATGTACGTGATATCCTCATATCCACCGCCCATACGAGCCCGGACAACCGGGTGCGACGGTATGTTAACGCAGGCGCGGCGGTGAGGGAAGCGTTGGGCGCGGTAATTGCCATCGAGTCCCCACAAAATGGAGAGTCTGTGCACGGGGGATTGGCGGTTTTCTTTGAGTCGTTCGTGTTGGAAGGTGGCCGGGGAACGCCGACTGTAACATGGAGCAGTTCAAGGAACGGAAATCTGGGTACAGGCCGTTCATTGACCTATACGGGATCGCTCTCTTATGGAACCCATACAATTCGCGCGAGGGCTACGTTCCCGGATGGCTCTAACGTTCAAGACACGGTTTCTATTACTGTAGTGAACGACCCGCCAACGGTCACCATTATATCACCGGTCAATAACACCTCCTTTTTCCAGGGACAACCGGTACTCTTGGCAGCGACCAGTTGGGATACCAATGAACCCGGAAATCGCCTGGCGGATTCGCAGATTTCATGGTATAGGGATGGCACTCTTATTGGGCATAACCACTCGCGAACCATTCCGGCTGGCACACTGACTGTTGGCGCCCATGTCATCCGGCTCACAGGAAGCGATGGCACAAATTCAGACACCGAAACGGTTAATATCACGATCAATACGAATCCACCGGACTCGCCTCCGGATCAGGTCAATATCTTAAGCCCTGCGCCAGGCGCGGTTTTAGAATTTCATTATGACAGCGGGTGGTACGTTGATATTGTTCTGCAAGGAAATGCCCATGATCCGGAAGATGGCAACCTTACGGGCGCTTCGCTGACATGGTCGCAATCCACAAACGGACAACCCGCGGTGACACGTGGAACGGGGACAAATCTTACGGTAAGGACCAACATTTCCGAAGGGGAAACAATCTTTGATATTACCCTGACCGCAAGGGATAGCGCAGGCAACACCACATCCGTAACGCATCGTGCAACGACCTACCTGCTTATATAAAAAACACGCAATCCAGATTCTAAAAAAATTGAAATGATACTGACACCCATAGCGCCTCGCTATGGGTGTCAGGGTTTCGTTGGTTGATGCCTTGGTTTCTTATCTGTGGGATTGCCGTGTTCAGACAGGAGCGGCGCGGGCAGTGTTTTAAGCAAGGCAGCAAACTGTCTCTTGGCTTCAAGGACTTCCGCGTCCGTTGCTTCTGTGACCTCCCGGTACCCTGTTCCATCACGGCGGTCTCCGCAGTCATAAAGGCGGCCAAAATGGAGCGGCGAGTTGTCCTCGAGCAGCCAGCGTTTCGTGCGCAGGATGCGCGCGTCCCCGATAAAACTGAATATCCAGTCACGTGTGGTGTCCTTTTCACCGAGCAAAAACTTCGCATAGGACTTGCCGTCTATGGTTCGATCCGTCGGCAGTTCTACGTTCGCCAGTTCCATAATGGTCGGGAGGATGTCAGACAGGTCTGTGAGTTCCATGGAGGCGCCCAGGGGTTTGACTATGCCCGGCGTATTGACAATCATAGGCACCCGCGCACCCAGTTCCGTGGGCTGTCCCTTGCCTTCACCACCCGTGCCATTATCTCCTGTAAAGAAGACGACCGTGTTTTCCCGCAGTCCCAGTTCATCAAGATGTTTTACGATGCGGCCCACCAGAACATCCGCATATTCAACCGCCGCCTTGAAATTATCCTTGCTGCCCTTAAACTTGTCCCTACCCTCTTTCCATGACAACGGCGTGGGTACGTGCGGCGCATGGGTAAGACACATGGGATAGTAGACGAAGAAGGGCCGGTCTTTGTTGCGGCTGATGAAGTCCTTGACGAAATCCGTGTATATATCCGGGCCGTACTGGTCGGGTCGGGTTGGCACATATTCCCCATTCCTGACAATACACGGATGCCAGTATCGGGAAGGCTTTTTATCGTTTTCGAGACCGCCGGTATGTTTTACCCCTTCAGGCAGGTTGTGGGCATAGGCCCACATGCAGTACTCGTCGAAGTCGCATTCGCGGATAAGGCCAGGCAGCTTGCCTGACAACTGCCACTTGCCTGCGAGAGCCGACGCATAGCCCGCCTTCTTTAACAGGTTCGCAAAGGTCACGTGCGATTTGGCAATATCTTCGACTGGCGCGTCCGCTTCTGGTCCGCCCCGACGCCCCGCGAAATTGTGTACGCCGTTATGGCATCCATACTGTCCCGTCATGATCATCACCCGCGACGGGTGGCAGATGGGCGCCGCGTAACAGGTTTCGAATTTTACCCCCGACTCGGCTAATCCATCCAGAGTGGGCGTCTGGTGGACCCTGTTGCCATAACATGAGAGTTCTTTGGCGCCCAGGTCGTCCGCCATGATGACAATAAAATTAGGGGGGCGTGTTCCAGTCTGTGCGTTCAGGGTCTGTACTGCAGCGCCAACCCATAACGAAGAGGCCACGCCGCCGCCCGCTACTGTCAAAAAATTCCGTCTGTTTATCCGATGTTTCATGGTCAACCTCTCCTTTCCGGTTGTTTATTGTATAAACCCGGGATTTTTCTTTTGGTTCCCCTTAGGGGCTTTTTCGTGTATTCACTATCCACCGAGAAATGATAATGCAATAGGTTGTAAAAATACAGTATGATTCCTTTGTCGCGTAAATTGGTGGAAGTGAATGGATAGAGTGTATACCCTACAGTCCCAAGCAAGGTATTCAATGGCAGTGGTTCGGAACAAGGAATTATATGGCAGTGATATCCAGGAATAAACAAGATATTTCTGACGCAGAACAGGCCCATGCATCGGCTTCCGACACACAACCGGCCAAGGTCCCGCGAATAATCTCTCTGGACGCGTTGCGTGGCTTTGATATGTTCTGGATAGTTGGCGGCAAGGAAATTTTCAGCGCCTTCATCGCAGTACTTTTTATTTCCGGGGATTCCCCTGCTTGGCTCGAATATCATCTGGAGCATGTGCCGTGGGAGGGATTTTCCGCCTGGGACCTGATTATGCCTTTGTTCCTGTTTGTTTCCGGTGCTTCTGTGCCCTTTGCTCTTACATTAAAAGGGGGAGAAACGCGAGACTATGGCGCCTTTTACAGGCGTGTTGCCCGCCGGATAATCCTTCTCTGGATATTCGGCATGATTGCCCAGGGCAATTTACTGGAGCTGGATGTCACCCGCCTGCGTTTCTTCTCCAATACATTACAGGCCATTGCCGTAGGGTATCTCATTACGGTGGTGGCGTATGTGCATACCTCGTTGCGATGGCAGGTGGTGTTATGCGTGGCCCTGCTTGTTATTTATTGGTTGCTTATGATGTTTGTGCCGGTACCCGGCGCTGGCGGATGGACGCTCGAGCCCGAGTCCAATCTTGCCCTATGGCTGGATGATTTTATCCTGGGACGTTTTCGCGACGGCACTACCTATGCCTGGATATTGCCCGGTTTGGGTTTTGGCGCGTCGGTAATGTTGGGTTCTTTTGCCGGCCGGATGTTGCGCGCGCCCTGGTCCCCGAGGCGGCGTTTCGCAGTCCTGACGGTTACGGGTATTGCCTGCCTCGCTGCCGGCTGGCTGTGGAGCCTGCACTTTCCCATCATCAAGCATTTGTGGACCAGTTCAATGGTGCTTTGGGCGGGAGGCTGGAGTTTTCTGTTGCTTGCCCTGTTCTATCTCGTGGTGGATATCTGGGAATGGAGACGATGGGCTTATCCCTTTATAGTACTTGGCGCCAATGCCATCACGGCTTATATGATAGTTCATATTGTGGATTTGGAAGCGTATGCGGAGAAGATTCCCTTCCTGAAGAGTGGGGAGGCATGGGCGGTTTTTGTCGTTGTCGCCTTGGCATTTCTCATTCTTTGGCTTCCTATTTGGCTTCTGTACAGGTGGAAAATATTTCTTCGCGTATGATAACAGGCTTCAGATAGTGACAAGCCTGCTATGTGTTTGACTGTATCCTGAGAGGAGAAGGGTGAAAACCCTATGGCCGGGAAAACGGATGTTATAAAAGTGCACGGCCTGGTACTGTTACTTTTTGGCGTATGCGGGTATCGTTATTATGTTCCGCACAAATGCTGACTGAAACCTTTGATCAGGACCCACACTGGGAGGGGCATCACAATTTTTCCGGGCGTGAAATGCGGCCAGTCATACAGGATTTTGGTTACAGAAGGAGTACCAGCCGTTTCCCTGTTAGGAGCCGTCAATGAATTATCTTTACAGATGCAGACAGATGAATAGCCCCGTAGAGCCCGTCTCTTGGTACCTCCTTGCTCTTAATCTTGCTCCTGCTCTTTATCGAGCAAGATAAAGAGCAGGAGCAAGAATTGCGCACCTAACCAGATTCGGAGCACCTGCGGCGGGAGCGGAGTACCCGGCGGTCCCGCCAGCAGATCGGAGCCACAGGATACGCTCATTTCTTTGGTCGTGCAACAAGGTGATCTGCCAACTTTATTCATTGACGGCGCCTTATTCCCCGTCTTCCGGTTTGGGGCGGGTTTCGAGAAGCAAATCATCCAATATCAACATGCGTTCAAACCATATCATGAGTAGGGTGCACAGGTAACGACGTCCCATTTCGCGCAGGCGCAGGTTGGATTGTCCCCAAGTGCGCCCACTCCAGGAGATGGGGATTTCTACAATCTTGAACCGACGTATGAGGCAGGACAAGGACATCTCAATGGTAATGTTGAAATGGGCCGCGTGCAGGGGGCTGATGCTTTCAATGACGTGGCGGCGGTATACCTTGAAGGCATTGGTCAAATCATTGAACCGGGTAAGGAACAGGAGGCGCATGGCAAGGTTGACGATACGGTTGAACACGAGTTTGACAGGCGGATACTGGGTGACTTTGCTGCCTTTTCGGAAACGAGAGCCGAAAACGCAGTCATACCCCTCCTCAATTTTGCGGTAACAGGAGACCACATCTTCCGGACTGTCTGAACTGTCCGCCATGACTACGGCGACCACATCGCCCTTGAAATACTTCAGGCCGCAGCGTATCGCCCGGCCGAGGCCGCCCGGGGGCGTATTCGTGACAACGTGCAACTCCGGATAGGATGAGGCCAGTGATTCCAATACCTGCAGGGTGGCGTCGGTGCTGTTGTCGTTTACTACCAGCAGTTCGAAGGGAACGCCCTCGCCGCGCAGAGCGGCCGCCAGCGGCTCCAGCGTGCGCGGCAGGTTTTCCGCCTCGTTGTAGGCGGGAATCAATATGGAATATAGTAACTTGTTTCGCATCACGATGCACGCGAGGCCCGGCGAAGGATATCGTTATAAATTTCCACCAGGATCGCTTTTAAGTCGTATTGTTGCCGCCAGCCCGGGTAATGGTTCTTGAATTTACGCGTGTCGCTTATCCACCAGATGTGATCGCCGATACGGTTGGTGTCGGTGTAGGTGGTGGTCATTTTGTTGCCTGTGATTTCCTCGGACAATGCGACCGCCTCGATCAGGGAACAGTTGCTGAATCGGCTGCCGCCGATATTGTACACCTCGCCTGCGCGGGGCGCTTTTACCACCTCGTCAAAACAGGCGACCAGGTCCGAGGCGTGGATGTTGTCCCGCACCTGCTTGCCCTTGTACCCGAAAATATGATACGTATTCCCGGTGACTGCACATTTCATGAGGTAGGCCAGGAATCCGTGCAGTTCGGCGCCGGCGTGTCCCGGCCCGGTGAGGCATCCGCCGCGGAAGATGGCGGTTTTCATGTCGAAATACCGTCCGTATTCCTGGACCATGACATCCGCGGCGACTTTTGAAGCCCCGAAAACAGAATGCTTGCATTGGTCTATACTCATGGACTCGTCAATGCCTTCGGCGGCATAGGGATGGGCGGGATCCACCTCCCAACGCGTTTCCTGTTCGATCAGCGGAAGATCATTCGGTCGGTCGCCGTAGACCTTATTGGTGCTGGTGAAGATAAAAACAGCATCCGGAGCATGCAGCCGGGTCAGTTCCAAAAGGTTCAGTGTGCCCGTGGCATTAATGCCGAAGTCGGTGTGCGGTTCCCGCGCCGCCCAGTCGTGGCTGGGTTGGGCCGCGGTATGCACCACCGCCCGGATGTCACTGCCGTACTCACGAAACAGGCGCGAAAGGCCTTCATAATCACGGATGTCCGCGGAGACATGCCGGTATCCGGGAATTTCTCTTTCGAGTTCTTCGGCCATGAGGTGTGTCGAGGCGCTTTCACCGAAAAAGTAGGCGCGCATGTCATTATCCACGCCCGTCACCCTGTATCCTTGCGCCGCGAACAGGCGCACAGCCGATGAGCCGATCAGCCCCGCCGAGCCGGTCACTATAATTACACTCATTTGTATCCTTTTTGCGGGGAATTCCCGCTAAATGGTTTTTACCAGGAGAAGAATCTGTTAACTCATGTGGTCAACATTTTATCGAATCAAGCATGCACAGAGTCAAACGTGACGGGATGAACCCATCCACCACGGGCTTTGCCTGCCTTGGATATTAAGATGGCGGCATGGAAAAAACGGCGGCGATCCTTTATGATCGCCGCCGCACTATTCTTTGGGGCCTCAGGATACGCGCCGTCTGTATGTCCAGAACGCTCCGAAAAGCACAAGCGCCAAGGCCATCATGACAAGCGTTACTATCCGCGCTGCGGGTGTCTGCGATTCTGGAATTACTTCCACGATGGCCGGGTCACTTGAAATGACGTCGGTATTGTCGGATACTTCCACCCAATAGGTCCCGGCGTCGCCTTGGGTAGCATCGGTAATGACATAGTCCGGCGCATTATCCCCCACGTTGATGGCATTTCCGGAGCCGTGCGCGCCATGTTCCACCTTCCACTGGTAGTTGATGGGGCCCGTGCCGCCGTCCGCCAGCACGGAAAGCGTCCAACTACCGCCCTCCGGAATGGAACCGCCCTCCGGATGTTCCAGAATCGTCAATGACACATACAGCGTGGCGGTATCCGAGGTAACGGTTTCGTAGGCATCGTACACCTCAACCCAATAGGCGCCGGTATGCGCCCGGGTTGCGTCGGTGATGTCGAGTTGCGACGCGTTGCCGCCCACGGTATGGGCCGGATGAACACCGTCGTCGAACCACCACACATACGCCAGGGTTCCCGCGCCGCCTGCGGCCGTTACCGTGAAGGTATGGCTCTCGCCGGCGCTGATCACCGCATCCTGGGGAGGTGTAACGATGATAATGGCAGGCTGATCCACCACCGTCAGCGTGGCGTAACCGAACTCGGCACTGGAATCCACGGTGCCCACCGCATCGGTAATCAATACCCAGTAGTTGCCCGCGTTTGCCGGGGTGATATCGTTCAGCACCAGCCAGGGCTGACTGCCGCCGACGGTTACGGGGCCACTTAGCCCATCGTCAAACTTCCATTCGTAGGAAAGCGGGCCGTCGCCCCCGGTGGTTTCCACCGTGAAGATATAAGCACCGCCGACTTTGACCGTGCCGCTTTGCGGCGGCGTTACAATTTCCAGCGGCGGTAGCGGTAATACCGTAATCGTGGCGGAATCCGAGGTAATGTCATCCGTGTAACTGTCAGAAACGACCACGTCATAATCGCCCGCACCGACAAACTGTATGTTGGTTAACACCAGCATGTTTCCACCGGGCTGTTGCTCCACGGGCAGCGGTTCTCCGTTCCTGCGCCAGACGTAGGTCAGCGGAGGAATGCCGCCGGTTACCGTAACCTGCAATACCACCGTGGAATCGCGCAGGTAGTCACCACCCTGGGGCTGCTGGGTAATTTCCAGGCGCGGGTATACCGCAAGGGTTGCCGTTTCCGATGGCGTTGAATTGGATGGTGTCGCCGTGTCCGTGACAATGCAACGATAGGCGCCCGCTTTTCCTGCAAGGGGCGCGCTCAGCGTTAATACCGGTCCGCCGGGCTGTAAGCCGGGCTCAAGGTTCGTTCCGTTGAACTGCCACACATAGGTATAAGGCGCTATGCTGCCGGTCGCGGCCACCTCGAATACCGCCTGGGCATCATCGGCATAAGCGATCACACCCCCGGGCCCGGTTACGGCCAATGGATCGGATACCCTGAGGGTGGCCGTAGCGGAGGTGATTTCATCCGTGTAACTGTCGTATACAATCACGTCGTAATCGCCCGCGTCGGTAAATTGCACGTTGGTTAGTATCAGCGTGTTTTCATTGGGCTGCTGTTCGAAGGGCAGCGGCTCTCCGTTTTTGCGCCACAGGTAGCTCAACGTTGGCACGCCGCCAGTTACCGTGACCTGTAACACCGCCGTGGCATTTACATAGTAGTCGGTGCTCTGGGGCTGTTGGGTAATCGCCAGTCGTGGATACACCGCCAGGGTGGCGGTATCCGAGGGCGTCGAATTCGGCGGCGCCGCCGTATCCGTGACCACGCAGCGATAGTCGCCCGCCTTATCGGCGAGAGGCGCGGAAAGGGTCAATACCGGCCCGCCGGGCTGTACGCCGGGATCGAGGTCTTCGCTGTTCAACTGCCACACGTAGGTGTAGGGCGCCACACCGCCACTCGCGGTTATCTCGAAGACCGCCTCGGTATCATCGGCGTATGCAATCAGGTCCGCAGGTCCGTTCACGACCAAGGGATAAGACACCGTCAGGGTTGCCGCCGGGTCGGGAGTGATGACCAGGCCGGCCGGCGGTATGCCGAGCGCGTCGGTGATCACGACATCATAGAGGCCCTGGCTTTCCGGGGCCACGGGGTCGATCATCAGGTGGGGCTGGTTCGGTGCGCCCAGGCTGATGCCTTCCTTGCGCCAATCATAGTGGAGTGCGCCGTGGCCGCCTGTAGCGATCACGGTAAACACATGAGAACTGTTCACCGGGACAACGGCCGATTGAGGCGGGGTCGTAACCGTGATGGGAGGCGCTACCGATACCAGCGTGCCCGTCGGGCTCACCGCATGCTGCGAGAGGGTGTCCGTCACCTCGACCGTGTAAAGGCCGCTGTCCGTCAGCGCGGCGCTGATAACGCTATAGGAGTCACTGAGACCGTCCTGCACCGTTTCGCCGTTGCGCATCCAGCGCCAGCTCATCGGTTCCATACCGCCTTCGGTAAGCGCGGTCAGCGTAAAGCCATAGCCGACATAGGTGTTAATCACTGTTTCAGCCAGCGCAACGGACACAGGGGTATACACAAGGACATTTAGGCCTGCGGGAACCGTGGTAGTCCACACCGCGCCCGGTTCCAGGGCGCCAAGCAGGTAGGGCGTATACCCTTCCACCAATACGATGACCTCGTCAATCACTTCTGTGCCGTTATTCACGACAAAAATCTGGTCGAAATTCAGAAAGGGGGAACCCGCACCGCGCAGTTCCACCAGTTCCAGGGTCTCCGCGCCCGTATGGGCTGCGGTGTACATGGCTTCATTCCAGAAACCAGGTGTAATAAATCCGCTGGTGGCCAGGCCGCCTTCGAGTTGCGGCAGAATCGGTATCTGCAGGCTCGCCCCATAGGGCGCGGCCGACCGCAGCCAGCCGTTGTTGGTGGTCGTGCCTGCCAGGTAATTATCTGTAAAGGTGGGCAGTGCCGGAGTGGAAAGATTGCTGATGAGGGTTGTCCGCGCGCGCAGATGAATGTCATCGCTGGTTGTTCGATTCTCGCAGACGACCGTGCCGCCGCCTGCCAGCACCACGGAGCCATGCAGTTTCACCATGCCTGGCGTGCCCAGGCCGCCGTTGCCGCCCGCGCCCGAGGCCCCGCTCGAACCGCCCGTGCCGCCAATGCCGCCGCCGCCGCCGTTCGAGCCCGTGCCGCCGGCGCCGCCGTGGATAGCCACAGGAAAACAAATTGTATAAAAGGCTGTAAAAAATCCCTGACCGCCTGCGGCGCCCCCAGCGCCCGCGCCACCATTGGCGCCCGGGTTCGAACCCGCGTTGCCCGCTACCGCGGTGCGCGCGGCACCTCCGGAAGCGGGTGTCCCCGAAGAGGCATCCACCACGCCGTTAAAATTCAACAATCCCCGAGCCGCTAGCTCGGCCGCGCCGCCGCCGGCGCCACCGGACCCGCCGGCCGCGCCGGACTGGGCGGTACCGCCCGCGCCGCCGTTACCGCCACCGCCGCCCGCGCCGCCGTTGCCCCCCTTGCCCCCAACGCCATTCAGGTATCCGCCGCAATTTGGATAGCCCTGGGTAAAGCCCAATCCGCCACCGCCGCCGCCCGCGCCGCTGGAACCACCGCCGCCTTTGCCGCCGCCCTGGCCGCCGGCGCCGGCGCCACCACCACCGCCACCACCGCCGCCGAAGCCCGCGGCCAATCGAAGGTCATTGGCAAGGGCATGAAACTCGGCATTGCCGCCCACACCGCCCGTACCGCCCGCGCCGCCGGCAGATCCTCCGGAGGCATCGCCGCCCTTGGCGCCGGATGCGGTGGCCGCTGCCCCGGGATTTCCATTGCCAAGCGCCCAGGTGCCTGGCGGGCCCCCAGCCCCCCCCCCCCCCGGCGGCCCGGGCCGCGTTGGGCGCGGGGGGGGCGGCGCGCCCCCGAGGGGCGGGGGGGCCGCGGGGGG
>JAEAMG010001223.1_pt1 | contig 21038 bp, 19 predicted proteins | sample 8958741 | NCBI WGS metagenome assembly JAEAMG01 (sample SAMN16933256, study PRJNA681125) | bioreactor sludge metagenome | isolation source: anaerobic bioreactor treating anionic surfactant - SDBS | place: India: Bengaluru | collected 2019-02-28 | reverse complement strand
TGGTAGCCCTTGGGCAGGTCCGGGTAGAAGTAGTTCTTGCGCGCGAACACGTTGTGCTGGCCGATCTCGGCGTCAATCGCCAGGCCGAACATCACCGCCATGCGCACCGCTTCCTGGTTCAGCACCGGCAGTACGCCGGGCATGCCCAGGTCGACCAGACTGGCCTGGGTGTTCGGCTCGGCACCGAACGTGGTGGCGCTACCGGAGAAAATCTTCGATTGGGTGGCGAGCTGGGTATGAATCTCCAGCCCGATCACAACTTCCCATTGCATAGTGTTTTCCTCAGAAGCCGGTAGGGGTGCGAGTGTGCCAGTCGGTGTTCAACTGGTACTGGTGCGCCACATTGAGCAGGCGGCCTTCCTGGAAATACGGGGCGAGCAATTGCACGCCCACCGGCAGGCCATCGACGAAACCGGCAGGCATGGACAAGCCCGGCAGGCCCGCGAGGTTGGCGGTGATGGTGTAGAGGTCTTCCAGGTACTCGGCAATCGGGTCGCCGGTCTTGGCGCCGATTTTCCAGGCCGGGTTCGGCGTGGTTGGGCCGAGGATCACGTCGACTTCTTCAAAGGCAGCCATGAAGTCGTTCTTGATCAGGCGCCGGATTTTTTGCGCCTTGAGGTAGTACGCGTCGTAATAGCCGGCCGACAGGGCGTAGGCACCGACCATGATCCGGCGTTGAACTTCGGCACCGAAGCCTTCACCTCGGGAGCGTTTGTACAGGTCGGTCAGGTCCTTCGGGTTTTCGCAGCGGTAGCCGAAGCGCACGCCGTCGAAACGCGACAGGTTGGAGGAGGCTTCTGCCGGCGCGATCACGTAGTAGGCAGGAATCGCATGCTGGTTGTTCGGCAGGCTGATTTCCTTGATCACCGCGCCGAGCTTTTCCAGCTCCTTGACGCTGTTGTGCACCAATTCGGCGATGCGCGGGTCGAGACCGGCGCTGAAGTATTCCTTCGGCACGCCGATGCGCAGGCCCTTGAGCGAGGTATTGAGGCTGGCGCTGTAGTCCGGCACCGGTTCATCGATGCTGGTGGAGTCCTGGGCGTCGAAGCCTGCCATGCCTTGTAACAAAATTGCGCAGTCTTCGGCCGTGCGGGCCAGGGTGCCGCCCTGATCGAGGCTGGAGGCGTAGGCGATCATGCCCCAACGGGAAACGCGACCGTAGGTCGGCTTCAGGCCGGTGAGGTTGGTGAAGGCCGCCGGCTGGCGGATCGAGCCGCCGGTGTCGGTGGCCGTGGCGGCCGGCAGGAAGCGCGCGGCAACGGCCGCAGCCGAACCGCCGGACGAACCGCCGGGCACGTGTTCCAGGTTCCACGGGTTCTTGACTGCGCCGTAGTAGCTCGACTCGTTGGCCGACCCCATGGCGAATTCGTCCATGTTGGTCTTGCCCAGGGTCACGGCCCCGGCAGCGGCCAGCTTGGATACCACGGTGGCGTCGTAGGGCGCCTTGAAGTTGTCGAGCATCTTCGAGCCGCAGCTGGTGCGAATGCCCTGGGTGCAGAACAGGTCCTTGTGGGCGATAGGTGCACCCAGCAGGGCACCGTTTTCACCGTTGGCGCGGCGTACATCCGCAGCCTTGGCCTGGCTCAAGGCCAGCTCTTCGGTGAGGCTGATGAAGCTGTTGACCTTGGGATCCAGCTCGGCGATGCGCGCAAGCAGGGTCTTGGTCAGCTCTTCGGAAGAAAACTTTTTGTCGGCGAGACCGCGGGCGATCTCGGCCAGAGTCATGTGATGCATTGCAGGCTCTTTCCCTTTAGTCGATGACTTTCGGAACCAGGTACAGGCCGTTTTCGACCGCTGGCGCGATGGACTGGTAGGCCTCGCGATTATTGCGCTCGGTCACGACGTCTGCGCGCAGGCGCTGGCTGGCTTCCAGCGGGTGAGCCAGGGGCTCGATGCCGTCGGTATTCACGGCCTGCATTTGGTCAACCAGCCCTAGAATGCTGTTCAGGGCTGCGGTGGTCTGTGGAAGATCGGCTTCATTCAGGCCAAGCGAGGCCAGATGAGCGATTTTTTCCACGTCGGAGCGTTCAAGCGCCATGGGAATCTCCAGTGGAAAACAGAACGGAGGCTGTCCGTGTGTTAGATTGTCGGAACACTACCGCATTTCTACGGTCTTACGGCCGCGATTGTGGGGGTTGGTGCACAGAAAGTCGGCCAATTTAGCACATTGGCGCCTTGCCCAAAATCCCTGTCGTTGTTAGAGTTTGCCGCACTTTTTTACCCACGCGTTGCCTAGGGTCCTTTCCCCATGTTCAAGAAACTGCGTGGCATGTTTTCCAGCGATCTTTCCATTGACCTGGGCACTGCCAACACCCTTATTTACGTGCGCGAGCGCGGTATCGTCCTGAATGAGCCATCGGTTGTGGCCATTCGGACCCATGGTAATCAGAAAAGTGTCGTTGCCGTCGGCACCGAGGCCAAGCGCATGCTCGGCCGAACACCAGGCAATATTGCTGCCATTCGTCCGATGAAGGATGGCGTGATCGCCGATTTCAGCGTCTGCGAGAAGATGCTGCAGTACTTCATCAACAAAGTTCACGAAAACAGTTTCCTGCAGCCCAGCCCTCGTGTGCTGATCTGCGTCCCGTGCAAGTCCACCCAGGTGGAGCGTCGTGCCATCCGTGAATCGGCCCTTGGCGCCGGTGCCCGCGAAGTGTTCCTGATCGAAGAGCCGATGGCTGCTGCGATCGGTGCCGGCCTGCCGGTTGAAGAAGCCCGCGGTTCGATGGTGGTGGATATCGGTGGTGGTACCACTGAAATCGCCCTGATTTCCCTGAACGGTGTGGTGTATGCCGAATCCGTACGTGTCGGCGGCGACCGCTTCGACGAAGCGATCATCACTTATGTGCGTCGCAACTACGGCAGCCTGATCGGCGAATCCACCGCCGAGCGCATCAAGCAGGAAATCGGTACCGCTTACCCGGGCGGCGAAATTCGCGAAGTCGATGTTCGCGGTCGCAACCTGGCCGAAGGCGTTCCACGTGCCTTCACCCTGAACTCCAATGAAGTGCTGGAAGCTCTGCAAGAGTCCCTGGCCACCATCGTTCAGGCTGTGAAGAGTGCCCTGGAGCAATCGCCGCCGGAACTGGCTTCCGACATCGCCGAGCGAGGCCTGGTGTTGACCGGTGGTGGCGCCTTGTTGCGCGACCTCGACAAATTGCTGGCCCAGGAAACCGGCCTGCCGGTGATCGTCGCCGAAGACCCGCTGACCTGCGTTGCCCGTGGCGGTGGTCGTGCACTGGAAATGATGGATAAACACACCATGGACCTGCTCTCCAGCGAATAAGATCGTTGGTTGCACCATGTTTCGCCCACAGGCAGCACTTTGCAGTGCTGCCTGTTGGCGTTTATCTTCTTCAATCTGCATCCAGGCCGGTTAGATGCCGTATGAATAAAGAGAATATTTGCCTGGGAGGAGCGGCTTATTAAACCGCTTTTCGCCAAAGGCCCCTCATTGGGCGTGCGCTTATTGGTGCTGGTCGTGCTTTCGGTCGCATTGATGGTGGTCGATGCCCGCTTTGCACTGCTCAAGCCGGTGCGTAGCCAAATGTCGCTGGTGTTGATGCAGACCTACTGGATCACCGACCTGCCGCAACGTCTCTACCAGGGCGTGGCCAGCCAATTTGGCAGCCGCACCGAGCTGGTTGCCGAGAACGAAAAACTCAAGACCGAAAACCTGCTGTTGCAGGGGCGCATGCAAAAGCTGGCGGCCCTCACCGAGCAGAACGTTCGGCTGCGCGAGTTGCTCAACTCTTCCGCGTTGGTCAACGAAAAGGTCGAAGTGGCCGAATTGATCGGTATGGATCCCAACCCCTTTACCCATCGCATCATCATCAACAAGGGTGAACGTGACGGAGTGGTCCTTGGTCAGCCGGTACTGGATGCTCGGGGACTGATGGGGCAGGTCGTAGAGTTGATGCCCTACACCTCGCGGGTCCTGTTGCTGACGGACACCACCCACAGCATTCCGGTGCAGGTGAACCGTAACGGCTTGCGCGCGATCGCCAGCGGCACCGGCAACCCTGAGCGCCTGGAATTGCGTCACGTCGCGGACACGGCCGACATCAAGGAAGGCGACCTGTTGGTCAGCTCCGGCCTGGGCCAGCGCTTCCCGGCGGGTTACCCGGTGGCAACGGTCAAGGAAGTGATCCACGATTCCGGCCAGCCATTCGCCATTGTGCGCGCCGTGCCCACTGCCGCCCTGAACCGCAGCCGCTACCTGTTGCTGGTGTTCAGCGACAATCGCACTCCGGAAGAGCGCGCCAACGACGCCGCCCAGGCCCAGGAAGCGGAAGACAAGAAGAACGGCACTGCGCCGATCATTCCCGCGACCGTGCCCAAGCCTCAGTCGACTACCCCCGTTGTACCGGCGGCAACTCCGGCAACTCCGGCAGCTACTGCGCCTGTGGCCACACCGGTCAAGCCGGCGGCCCATAGCGTGCACCCGGTGAAGCCGACTGCAGCGAAACCACCTGCCACCACGACGCCCGCTGCGAAGCCTCCAGCCGCAGCCCCGGCAACCACACGGCAGAGGGAGGAATAATGGCCGGTACTCATTCGAGCAATGGCTGGATCGTCTGGCTGACATTCGCCATCGGCCTGCTGCTCAGCGTTTCGCCGCTGCCGCAGTTCATGGAGATCCTGCGTCCGCTCTGGCTGGCATTGCTGCTGGCATTCTGGTCGCTGAACCTGCCGCATAAAGTGGGCATGGTTACCGCCATGTTCCTGGGCTTGGCGGAAGATGTGCTGTATGGCACCTTGCTGGGCCAGAACGCGTTGATCCTGACCCTGATCACCTTCCTGGTGCTGTCGTTGCAGCAGCGCCTGCGGATGTTCCCGATGTGGCAGCAATGCCTGGTGATCCTGGTGATCTTCGGCCTGGCGCAGTTGGTACAGCTGTGGCTCAGTGCCTTGACCGGTAACCGCCAGCCAACCCTGGCGCTGGTGTTGCCGGCCCTGGTCAGTGCGCTGCTGTGGCCGTGGATCAGTTTCGGCCTGCGCGGGTTACGTCGTCGCTATAAAATCAATTGAATGGATTGCGAGGCTCTGCCTGGTTATCGAACTCCACAGGGAGAGCCTGCAATGAATTCGCTTTATCTGGCCTCAGGCTCCCCGAGACGGCGTGAACTGCTGACCCAGATCGGTGTGCCTTTCACCGTGGTCAGCGCCGCTATCGATGAAACTTCCCTTACCAATGAATCGGCTGTTGCCTATGTTGAGCGTCTTGCGCGCGGCAAGGCGGCGGCGGGATTTGCTGCGCTTGGGGAAACCCCAGGTGCTTGCGTACTGGGCGCCGATACGGCGGTGGTTGTGGACGGCCAGATCCTTGGCAAGCCGGTGGACCAGGCTGATGCCCTGGCGATGTTGATGGCTTTGGCTGGGCGTGAGCATGAAGTCCTCACCGCCATCGCGCTCACCGACGGCCCGCGCTGTGAAACCCGATGTGTCAGTAGTCGTGTACTTTTTCGTGGGATTTCTGTCGAGGAGGCTACAACCTACTGGCACAGTGGCGAACCCCAGGACAAGGCGGGCGGCTATGCTATTCAAGGGCTTGGGTCGGTGTTTGTGGCCGGGCTCAACGGCAGCTATTCCGCCGTGGTAGGGCTGCCGGTGTGCGAAACCGCGCTACTGCTCGACCAATTCGGCATACCCTGTTGGCAAAACCTTACCGCGCGCTGAACGCGTTACTCCAGCGCCCAGCCTTAAGCGACCGGTCACTATTGTGAAAACGCCTGAACGAGACCCAGCCATGAGTGAAGAGATTCTGATCAATATCACGCCGATGGAATCGCGCGTGGCGGTGGTAGAGAACGGTGTTCTGCAAGAAGTGCATGTCGAGCGCACCCAAAAGCGCGGGATCGTCGGCAATATCTACAAGGGCAAGGTGGTGCGGGTGTTGCCGGGGATGCAGGCGGCATTTGTCGACATCGGCCTGGACCGGGCGGCGTTTATCCACGCCTCGGAGATCTCCCTGCGCGAAGGGCCGGCGGTGGAAAGCATCAGTGCCTTGGTGCATGAGGGGCAAAGCCTGGTGGTGCAAGTCACCAAGGACCCCATCGGCTCCAAGGGGGCGCGGCTGACGACTCAGCTGTCGATTCCTTCGCGCTACCTGGTTTACATGCCGCGCACCGCCCATGTCGGCATCTCCCTGAAGATTGAAGACGAAGCCGAGCGCGAGCGCCTGAAAAAGGTGGTCAGCGACTGCGTGGCCGCCGAAGGCATCAAGGAAGCGGGTGGCTTTATCCTGCGCACCGCCGCCGAGGGCGCCGGTGCTGACGAAATCCTCATGGACATTCGCTACCTGCGGCGTTTGTGGGACCAGATCGGCGCACAGATCAAGACCATCGGCGCGCCGAGTGTGATCTACGAAGACCTGGGCCTGGCCCTGCGCACCTTGCGCGACCTGGTCAGCCCCAAGATTGAGAAAATCCGCATCGACTCGCGGGAAACCTTCCAGCGCACCACGCAGTTTGTTGCCGAGCTGATGCCGGAAATTGCCGACCGCCTGGAGCACTACCCTGGTGAACGGCCGATCTTCGACCTGTATGGCGTCGAGGACGAAATCCAGAAAGCCCTGGAACGCAAGGTACCGCTCAAGTCCGGTGGCTACCTGGTGGTGGACCCGGCGGAAGCCATGACCACCATCGACGTCAACACCGGCGCGTTTGTTGGCCATCGCAACCTTGAAGAGACCATCTTCAAGACCAATCTCGAAGCCGCCACGGCGATTGCCCGCCAACTGCGCCTGCGTAACCTGGGCGGCATCATCATCATCGACTTCATCGACATGGAAGATGAAGAGCACCAGCGCCAGGTGCTGCGCACGCTCGAAAAGCAGCTGGAGCGCGACCACGCCAAGACCAATATCATCGGTATCACCGAGCTGGGCCTGGTGCAGATGACCCGCAAGCGCACCCGCGAGAGCCTGGAGCAGGTGCTGTGCGAGCCGTGCAGCAGTTGCCAGGGCCGTGGCAAGTTGAAGACCCCGGAAACGGTTTGCTACGAGATTTTCCGGGAAATCTTACGAGAGGCACGGGCCTATCAGGCCGAAGGCTATAGAGTGCTTGCCAACCAGAAAGTGGTTGACCGCCTGCTGGATGAGGAGTCCGGTAACGTGGCTGAACTGGAGGGTTTTATCGGACGTACGATTCGCTTCCAGGTCGAAACCATGTACTCCCAGGAACAATACGACGTGGTGCTGCTCTGATCCCCATTCGCTTTCTTTTTACGAGACTCGCAGACCTTGATCTGCAGTCCGACTACTGCCTTGAGGGTCGCCTGACATGGAGCGTCTGATACGCTTTTTTGCCGCTTTGACCCGTTGGGGCCTCGGCCTGTGCGCCTTGCTTCTGGTATTGGCGGCGGTGTATGTGAGCCTTGGTCGTGAATTGACCCCGCTGGTGGCCGAATACCGCGCGGAAATCGAAGCCAAGGCCCAGGCTGCGGTGGACATGCCTGTGCACATCGGCAGCCTCGAAGGCCGTTGGAGCGGCTTCGCGCCCGTGTTGCTGGCCCACGACGTGATGGTCGGCGAGGGCAGCAGTGCCTTGCGCCTGGACCAGGTTGAAGTGGTGCCGGACATGTGGGCCAGCCTGATGGCGCGCGAAGTACGTATTGCGCACCTGGAAGTCAGTGGCCTGCAACTGAGCGCCAAGGAAGACAAGGACGGCCATTGGGCGCTGCAAGGCCTGCCGATGCAGGACGACCAGCCGCTGGATCCTGAGCAATTGCTCAAGCGCATGCAGATGGTCAAGCGCGTGTCGCTGCTCGACAGCCAGGTCACCCTGCAACCGCTCGACCAGGCCCCGCTGACCCTGACGTATGTAGGCTTGAGCCTGCACACGGGCGTCACCCGCCAGCGCCTGGACGTTCGCCTGACCTTGCCCGACGGCCAGCCCCTTGCCCTGAGCCTGCGCAGCCGCATTCGCGCGAGCCAGTGGAAGGACGCCGAAGTCCAGGCCTACCTGAGCCTGCCGCAGAGCGACTGGGCCAAGTGGATTCCCGCCAGGCTGACCCAGCAGTGGAAACTCACGCAGTTCAAGGCTGGCGGTGAGTTCTGGCTGAACTGGGGTAAAGGCACTGTGCAAAGTGCGGTAGTGCGCCTCAACTCGCCGCAAGTGAAGGGCAGCTACGCCGAGCGCAAGCCGGTCCATATCGAAAACCTTGCACTCACGGCCTATCTGCAGCGCAGTGATACCGGCTTGAAGGTGTTGTTTGACTCCTTGGCGATGAACCTGGGCGAGACCCGATGGGAATCGCGCCTGCAATTGCAGCAGACCCTGGCTACCGACAAGGACCAGGAAGCCTGGCAGCTGCAGGCTGATCGCCTCGACCTGACCCCCATCACACCGTTGCTCAACGCCCTGGCACCGCTGCCGGAAGGCGTCGCCAAGACCGTCGAGCATCTGAAGGCCACCGGCCTGCTGCGTAATGTGCTGGTGGATTTCCGTCCTCAGGACACTACCGATCAAAAAGTCAGCTTTGCCGCCAACCTGGAGCGGGTCGGGTTTGACGCTTACTTCGGTGCACCGGCCGCGCGCAACGTTTCCGGCAGCATCAGCGGCGACCTGGGCCATGGCGAGTTGCGCATGGACAGCAAGGATTTCTCCCTGCACCTCGATCCGATATTTGCCAAGCCCTGGCAGTACCTTCAGGCTAATGCCCGCCTCACGTGGAAGCTGGATAAAGAAGGCTTCACCCTGATCGCCCCGTATATCAAGGTGCTGGGGGAAGAAGGCAAGATCGCCGCCGATTTCCTGATTCGCCTGCATTTCGACCAAAGCCAGGAAGATTATATGGACCTGCGGGTCGGTATGGTCGATGGCGATGGACGCTTTACCCCTAAATACCTGCCGGCCGTGCTGAGTCCCGCGTTGGATGAGTGGCTGCGCACGGCGATTCTCAAGGGCGCAGTGGATCAGGGGTTCTTCCAGTACCAGGGGTCGCTGAACCACGACGCGTTGCCGGCCGCGCGCAATATCAGCCTGTTTTTCAAGGTGCATGACGCCGAACTGGCGTTCCAGCCGGGCTGGCCCCATGTGAACAAGGTCAATGGTGAAGTGTTTGTCGAAGAGACTGGCGTGCGCATCCTGGCCAGCAAGGGGCAGTTGCTCGACACCAAGGTCAAGGACGTCTACGTCAATATTCCCCACGCGCCGTCCGGAAAGGAAAGCCATCTGCTGCTGACCGGTGGTTTTGCCGGTGGCCTGGGTGATGGGCTGAGGATCCTCCAGGATGCGCCAATTGGTACTGCATCCACCTTCGCCGGCTGGAAAGGCGAAGGAGACCTGCAAGGTTCACTGGATCTGGACGTTCCGCTGGTCAAGGGCATCGAACCCAAGATCGTGGTGGATTTCCAGACAGATAAGGCCCGTCTGCAATTGGCGGAACCGCCCTTGGACCTGACGCAGCTCAAGGGCAGTTTCCGCTTCGATAGCGCCAAAGGCCTGAGCGGCGAAAAGATTACAGCCCAGGCATTTGACCGGCCGATCACCGCGCAGATCTTTGCCGATGGCAAGCCGGGCAACATCAGCACCCGTGTCGCCGCCAGGGGGCAGGTGACGGTCAAGCGCCTGACGGATTGGTTGAAAGTCAGCCAGCCGTTGCCGGTGTCCGGTGATATTTCATATCAGTTGCAGCTCAATCTGGACGGTGCCGACAGCCAACTGATGGTCAGCTCCAACCTCAAGGGCGTTGCGGTGGACTTGCCTGCGCCGTTCGGCATGCCGGCCAGCCAGGGACGTGACAGCGTATTTCGCATGACCTTGCAGGGAGCTGAACGCCGCTATTGGTTTGATTACGGTGAGTTGGCCAACTTCACCTTTGCCGCACCGCCGGACAAACTCAATGACGGCCGTGGCGAGTTGTTCCTCGGCGATGGCGATGCCGTACTGCCAGCAGCCAAGGGCTTGCGCATCCGTGGCGTGCTCTCGGAACTGGATGTCGACCCGTGGAAAAAACTGGTGAACCAGTATGCTGGCAATGACCCTGGTGGCAGTGCCAAGCAACTGCTGAGCGGTGCCGAATTCAAGATTGGCAAGCTCACCGGCCTGGGTACCCAGTTCGATCAGGTCAACCTGCTGCTGGATCGAAAGTCCGCTGCCTGGGGCTTACAGTTCGACAGCCAGCAGGCCAAGGGTGCCGTGAACTTGCCGGATGCCAAGGGCGCGCCGATTGCGGTCAACCTGCAATATGTGAAGCTGCCGGCGGTGGACCCGACGGTACAGGCTGATGAAAATGCACCGGATCCGTTGGCCAGTATTGATCCCAAGGATATTCCGGCGCTGGATATTGCTATTGACCAACTGTTTCAGGGGCCGGACCTGATAGGCGCCTGGTCACTCAAGATCCGACCCACTGCCAAAGGCCTGGCCTTCAATAATCTGGACCTGGGCCTCAAGGGCATGCAACTTAAGGGCGCCGGCGGATGGGAAGGGGTTCCGGGTGACAGCAGCAGTTGGTACAAGGGCCGCCTGGACGGCAAGAACATCGCCGATGTACTCAAAGGCTGGGGCTATGCGCCCACGGTAACCAGCGAGGACTTCCACTTGGACGTGGATGGGCGTTGGCCGGGTTCGCCGGCCTGGGTCGGGCCTAAACGTTTCTCCGGCAGCCTGGATGCGACGTTCCGTAAGGGTCAGTTTGTTGAGGTGGAAGGTGGCGCCCAGGCACTGCGGGTGTTCGGCCTGCTCAACTTCAATTCCATTGGGCGCCGGCTGCGCCTGGACTTCTCCGACTTGCTGGGCAAAGGCTTGAGTTATGACCGCGTCAAGGGTCAATTGGCCGCCAGCAATGGTGTGTTCGTGACGCGCGAGCCGATCACCATGACCGGCCCGTCGAGTAACCTGGAGCTCAATGGCACACTGGACCTGGTGGCTGATCGTGTCGATGCCAAGTTGCTGGTGACGTTGCCGGTGACCAACAACCTGCCGATTGCCGCGCTGATCGTGGGTGCGCCGGCGATTGGTGGCGCACTGTTCCTGATCGACAAGCTGATCGGTGACCGTGTTTCGCGTTTCGCCAGCGTGCAATACAAGGTGGAAGGCCCTTGGAAGGATCCAAAAATCACCTTCGACAAACCATTTGAAAAACCAAACTGAGAGCCTGTGGAGTAGCATGGCCGCATGCCTTTTGCGGAGTATCGGCCCATGTCCTTTGCGGTAATTCAAATGGTCAGCCAAAGCGATGTGCTGGCCAATCTGGCCCAGGCCCGGCGCTTGTTGGAACGAGCGGCGGCCGGCGGTGCGAAGCTGGCGGTGCTGCCGGAAAACTTTGCCGCCATGGGCCGCCGCGACGTGGTGGATATTGGTCGTGCCGAGGCGCTGGGTGAAGGTCCGATCCTGCCATGGTTGAAACAGACCGCCCGCGACCTCACCTTATGGATAGTGGCTGGCACACTGCCGTTGCCGCCCAAGGATCAACCGCACGCCAAATCCAATGCCTGCTCGCTGCTGATCGATGATTGCGGCGAAGTCGTTGCCCGTTACGACAAGCTGCATTTGTTTGATGTGGATGTGGCGGATGCCCGGGGTCGCTATCGGGAGTCCGATGACTATGCTTTCGGGAACAACGTGGTGGTGGCGGATACGCCGGTCGGCCGTTTGGGCCTGACGGTATGTTACGACCTGCGCTTCCCCGAGCTGTACAGCGAGCTGCGCGCGGCGGGGGCTGAATTGATTACCGCGCCCTCGGCCTTTACTGCCGTGACCGGTGCCGCCCACTGGGATGTACTGATTCGTGCGCGGGCCATCGAAACCCAGTGTTACCTGCTGGCGGCCGCCCAGGGCGGTGTACATCCAGGGCCACGGGAAACCTATGGTCATGCGTCTATCGTCGACCCATGGGGCCAGGTGCTGACACAACAGGATCAAGGCGAAGCGGTGTTGCTGGCCGAACGCAATAGCAGTGAACAGGCGTCGATACGGGCGCGCATGCCGGTGGTCAACCATCGGCGCTTTTTCTCGCAGGGCGCACAGCGGCCTGCTTCAGAACGATGAATTTAAGGCCAAACCTATGAGCGAGTTGTTGTCCTCAGTCAGTGAACACCTCCTGGCACCCGGTGGCGTGACCATCGAAAGCTTGCAAACCGTGCTCGGCGATCTGGCCGGGCCGGGCCTCGATGCAGCGGACCTGTATTTCCAGGGGCAGATCTCCGAGTCCTGGGCCCTGGAAGATGGCATCGTCAAGGAAGGCAGTTTCAATCTTGACCAAGGTGTAGGCGTACGCGCGCAATCCGGTGAAAAGACCGGTTTTGCCTACAGTAACGCGATCACCCTGGAGGCGCTGGGCCTCGCTGCGCGTGCCGCGCGTTCGATCTCCCGTGCCGGCCAAAATGGCACGGTGCAGGCGTTCAGTACCCAGGACGTGGCGCAGTTATATGCGCCGGACAACCCTCTGGAAGTGATCAGCCGTGCGGAAAAGGTCGAGCTGCTCAAGCGTATCGATGCGGCCACCCGCGCCCTGGACCCGCGTATCCAGCAGGTCTCCGTGAGCATGGCCGGTGTGTGGGAACGCATCCTGGTGGCGTCCACCGACGGTGGCCTGGCGGCGGATGTGCGGCCGTTGGTGCGTTTCAACGTCAGTGTGATCGTCGAGCAGAACGGCCGCCGCGAGCGCGGTGGTCATGGCGGCGGCGGGCGTACCGACTACCGTTACTTCCTCACCGACGACCGTGCGATGGGCTATGCCCGTGAGGCTTTGCGCCAGGCGTTGGTAAACCTGGAAGCTATTCCGGCACCGGCCGGCACATTGCCGGTGGTATTGGGCTCGGGCTGGTCCGGCGTATTGCTGCACGAAGCCGTGGGTCATGGCCTGGAAGGCGACTTCAACCGCAAGGGCAGTTCCGCCTACAGTGGGCGTATGGGCGAGATGGTTGCGTCCAAGCTCTGCACCATTGTCGATGATGGCACCCTGGCCGGTCGTCGTGGCTCGCTGAGCGTCGATGATGAAGGCACGCCGACCGAGTGCACCACCTTGATTGAAAACGGTGTGCTCAAGGGCTACATGCAAGACAAGCTAAATGCCCGTCTGATGGGCGTGGCGCGCACCGGTAATGGCCGTCGCGAATCTTATGCGCACCTGCCGATGCCCCGCATGACCAACACCTACATGCTCGGTGGCGAAAGCGACCCGGCGGAGATCATCGCTTCGGTGAAGCGCGGCATCTACTGCGCCAACCTCGGCGGCGGCCAGGTGGATATCACCAGCGGCAAGTTCGTGTTCTCCACCAGCGAGGCGTACCTGATCGAAGACGGCAAGATTACTGCGCCGGTCAAAGGGGCAACGTTGATTGGCAATGGCCCGGAAGCCATGAGCAAGGTGTCGATGGTCGGCAACGACCTGGCCCTGGACAGTGGTGTGGGCATGTGCGGGAAAGATGGGCAGTCGGTGCCGGTAGGTGTCGGCCAGCCAACGCTGAAAATTGATGCGATCACCGTGGGTGGTACGGGGTCGTAAGGGGTGGAGCTTCGGGTGGCGAAGACCGCCACCCGGGGAAGGGCATCAACGCAGGCCGCGTTGAGTCTCGTCCAGCTCACGGATGTATTTGAAGATTTTACGGCTGGTGGCCGGCGCCTTGTTATGCGCCTGCTCGTGCTGGGCCTGACGGATCAGGGAGCGCAGTTGCTGGCGGTCCGCGTCCGGGTAGTCCAACACGAATTTCTCCAGCACCGCGTCATCGCCCGAGATCAGGCGGTCACGCCAACGTTCCAGGTTATGGAAACGTTCGTTGTACTGGCGAGTGGAGGCATCGGTTTGATCAAGCAAAGCGAGAATGGCGTCAGTGTCCTGATCGCGCATCAGCTTGCCGATAAACATGATGTGCCGTTTACGCGCGATATTCGCGGTGTGCTTGGGTGCATCCGCAAGCGCCCGGCGCATTTCGTCGGTCAGTGGCAGTTTTGCAATCAAGTCTTTCTTGAGCGTTGTAAGGCGCTCGCCGAGGTCAACCAGCGCATGCAGCTCGCGTTTGACCTGGGTTTTGCTTTTCTCCCCATCGAGGGAGTCGTCGTAAGAATCAACCATGGTGGCAGTCCGCAAAGAAACGCCGCCATGATAACCAGTCGGGGGCCGCTTGTCCGGCCCGGTCGCTCGATGGCCTTAACCGAAAGCAGAATTTGAGTGGAGAAAACCATGAGTGCAGCCCAAAGCGTCGGTCCGCAAGCGTTACCGGCCCTGCAGGAACAAGTCGAGCAGATCCTTGCCGAGGCCAAGCGCCAGGGGGCCAGTGCCTGTGAAGTGGCGGTGTCGCTGGAGCAGGGGCTGTCGACGTCGGTGCGCCAGCGGGAAGTGGAAACCGTCGAATTCAACCGTGACCAAGGCTTTGGCATCACTTTGTACGTGGGGCAGCGTAAAGGTTCGGCCAGTACGTCGGCCAGCGGCCCGGAGGCGATTCGCGAAACGGTTGCCGCCGCGTTGGCGATTGCCCAGCACACCTCCGAGGATGAAAGCTCGGGCTTGGCCGATAAGGCGCTGATGGCCAAGGACTTGAAGGATTTCGATCTGTTCCATGCCTGGGATATAACGCCTGAACGGGCCATCGAGCTGGCGCTGACCTGCGAAGCGGCTGCGTTCGATGCCGATGCCCGCATCAAGAACGCCGATGGCACCACGTTGAACACTCACCAGGGCTGTCGCGTATACGGTAACAGCCACGGGTTTATCGGGGGGTATGCGTCCACTCGCCATAGTTTGAGCTGCGTGATGATCGCCGAGGCCAATGGCCAAATGCAGCGTGATTACTGGTACGACGTAAGTCGTCAGGGCGAATTGCTCGCAGACCCGGTCAGCATTGGTCAACGTGCTGCACAACGTGCCGCGAGTCGCTTGGGCGCGCGCCCGGTGCCGACGTGTGAAGTGCCTGTGCTGTTTTCGGCGGAACTGGCAGGCGGTTTGTTTGGCAGTTTCCTGGGGGCCATTTCCGGCGGCAATCTGTATCGCAAGTCCTCGTTCCTTGAGGGGGCGATCGGCCAGACGTTGTTTCCCGAGTGGCTGACCATCGATGAGCGTCCGCACTTGATGCGGGCCATGGGCAGTTCGGCGTTCGATGGGGACGGCCTGGCCACGTATGCCAAGCCGTTCGTCGAAAATGGTGAGCTGGTGTCTTACGTACTCGGCACCTATTCAGGCCGCAAACTCGGACTGCCCAGTACCGCGAACGCCGGTGGCGTGCATAACCTGTTCGTGACCCATGGTGACGAAGACCAGGCGGCGCTGTTGCGGCGCATGGGACGTGGCCTGCTGGTGACCGAACTGATGGGCCATGGCCTGAATATGGTCACTGGGGATTATTCTCGTGGCGCGGCGGGTTTCTGGGTGGAAAACGGTGAGATTCAGTTCGCTGTCCAGGAAGTGACCATTGCCGGCAATATGCGCGATATGTTCAAGCAGATCGTTGCTGTGGGAAACGACCTGGAGCTGCGCAGTAATATTCGCACAGGCTCGGTCCTGATCGAGCGGATGACCGTCGCGGGCAGCTAATTCCGCGACAGCTTCACAAAAGGCGCGCCATCTTACGGATGGCGCGCCTTTTTTTGTAGCGGGTTTCAGGCGGATTGCTGCGCCACTCTTGTTTTGATTCTCAATATCATTTAATAATAAATATCATTACCGGGCGAGTGTGGATCATGAGTTCTGTCCTGCATGAGGATCCGTATCTGGAAAGCTGGCGCTGGATGAGTCGTCAGATTCGCTGCGGTCTGGATCCCAATGAGCCTCGCCTGATCGAACATTACCTCAATGAGGGCCGATACCTGGCGTGCTGCACCGCGACCCATCCGTGGACTATCGCTGAAACCTCATTCCGCCTGCTGATCGACACCGCCAGCGATATTGCACTGCCGTGGCATTGGCGCTCCATGTGCCTTGACCAGGCCTGGCGCCCATTAAGCGACCTGGAAAAACTCTCTCACTGTGCCTGCCGCCTCAAGCGCTGGCAGACCTTTGCCTGGCAATTGGCCACCTGCGAACTGCTTCCTTCCATTTCCGTTTCTGACCTGGTGCAAGGATCTTCCGATGAGTAACACCCGTATCGAACGCGACAGCATGGGCGAACTGCAAGTCCCCGCCGAGGCCTTGTACGGCGCGCAAACCCAGCGCGCGGTGAACAACTTTCCGATCAGCCACCAACGCATGCCGGCGCAATTCATTCGCGCGCTGATACTGGCCAAGGCGGCGGCGGCCAAGGTCAACGTCGACCTCAAGCAGATCAGCGAAGGGCAGGGCAAAGCCATCGTAGACGCGGCCCAAGGCTTGCTCGAAGGCGATTACATGCGGCACTTCCCGGTGGACATCTTCCAGACCGGCTCCGGCACCAGTTCCAATATGAACGCCAACGAAGTGATTGCGACGCTCGCCAGCCGTTTGCTCGGCGAAGCGGTCAACCCCAACGATCATGTGAACTGTGGCCAAAGCAGCAACGACATCATCCCAACCACCATCCACGTCAGCGCAGCGCTGGTGTTACATGAGCAGACATTGCCAGCATTGCTGCACCTGGTGCAGGTGATCGAGCAGAAGGCCGAAGAGGTTCACCCGTTCATCAAGACCGGCCGCACGCACCTGATGGACGCCATGCCCGTACGCATGAGCCAGGTGCTCAATGGTTGGGCCCAGCAACTCAAGGCCAACATCGGCCATCTGCAAGATTTGCTGCCGAGCCTGCAGGCTTTGGCCCAGGGTGGTACGGCGGTGGGTACCGGGATTAACGCGCACCCGGAATTCGCCGCGCGTTTCAGTCAACAACTCAGCAGCCTGGCAGGCGTGAAATTCACGCCGGGCAAGAACCTGTTCGCGCTGATTGGCTCCCAGGACACTGCCGTCGCCGTCTCCGGCCAGTTGAAGGCCACCGCCGTATCGCTGATGAAAATCGCCAACGACCTGCGCTGGATGAACTCGGGCCCACTTGCCGGCCTGGGGGAAATCGAGCTGGAAGGACTGCAACCGGGGTCCTCGATCATGCCAGGCAAGGTCAACCCGGTGATTCCGGAAGCCACCGCCATGGTGGCTGCACAAGTCATCGGCAATGACACGGTGATCACCGTTGCCGGCCAATCCGGCAACTTTGAATTAAACGTGATGCTGCCGATCATTGCCCAGAATTTGCTCAGCAGCCTCGAGTTGCTGGCCAATTCCAGCCGTCTGCTGGCAGACAAGGCGATCGCCAGCTTCAAGGTCAACGAAGCCAAGCTCAAGGAAGCGTTGTCGCGCAACCCGATCCTGGTTACCGCACTCAACCCGATCATTGGTTACCAAAAGGCCGCTGAAATTGCCAAGAAGGCCTATCAGCAAGGCCGCCCGGTGATTGATGTGGCCCTTGAGCACACCGATCTGCCCCGTAGCCAACTGGAAATCCTGTTGGATCCGGAAAAACTCACGGCTGGCGGCGTGTAATCACCGACCCTGCTTTGGAGGCTCACCATGGAGCACTGGAAGCGCACGATCGAGCGGGCCAATCGCTGTTTTATGCAGGGCGAATTGGTTGACGCTCGCGAGGCCTATCTGCAAGCCCTGGCCCTGGCTCAAGTGCTGTTCGAGCGCTGGGCGAATGCCGACGAAGCAGTGGCGGCTTGCGTCATTTCCCATCACAACCTGGCGGACTTGCACCTGCGCCTGAATCAGCCCGAGGAAAGCGCCGAATACCTCTGCGCTATCCATCAGCGCTTGCTGCAGGCCATGCAGGACGAGCGTCTGAGCCCGCAGCTACGCGAAGCGGCCCTGCGCCAGAGCAGCAAGACGTACGTCGAACTGCTGAATTTCATCAGCGATCACGGCGAGTACCCGCGCACCCATCGCTTACTGGGCGGTACTGCGGTGCAGCCGACCACGTCTCAATACGGAGCACATTGATATGACCTACACCTTGCCTGCCTTGCCCTATGCCTACGATGCCCTGGAACCGCATATCGATGCGCAAACCATGGAGATTCACTACACCAAGCACCACCAGACCTACATCAATAACCTCAATGCGGCGGTTGAGGGCACCGAGTTTGCGGATTGGCCAGTGGAGAAGCTGGTGTCCAGCGTGCAGCAATTACCGGAGAAACTGCGTGCGGCTGTGATTAACCAAGGCGGTGGCCACGCCAACCATTCGCTGTTCTGGGCAGTGATGTCGCCTAAAGGTGGCGGCAAGCCCGACGGCGCGCTGGGAAAAGCCGTTGAAGAGCAACTCGGTGGTTTCGACAGTTTCAAGGAAGCCTTCACCAAAGCTGCTTTGACCCGTTTTGGCAGCGGCTGGGCCTGGCTGAGCGTCACGCCGCAGAAGACTTTAATAGTGGAAAGCAGCGGCAACCAGGACAGCCCGCTGATGAATGGCAATACGCCAATCCTCGGCTTGGACGTCTGGGAGCATGCTTATTACCTGCGGTACCAGAACCGTCGCCCTGAATACATCAATGCCTTCTACAGTGTCATTAACTGGCCGGAAGTTGCCGCACGCTATCAGGCTGCGTTGGCCTGACATTCACCTCGATAACAAGATCTAAGGCCGACTATGGGCACTGAAACACTGGCGATCAGCAGCGTGCGAATGTTTCGTTATGCGTTTGGCTCGCTGCTGCTATTGGCAGGTACTGCATTGCTGGTGGCCCACGGGCTGGCCTGGCTGGACCTGGAGCCGCGCATCATGCGCGCCTTGCAGGGCGGAGCGATTTGCGCGCTCGGCACGGCACTGGGTGCGGTTCCGGTATTGGTGATTCGGCGGATGCCGGTGGCGTTGAGCGATACCTTGTTGGGCTTTGGTGCCGGTGTAATGCTGGCAGCGACTGCCTTTTCGCTGGTCGTGCCGGGTATTGCCGCTGCCGAAGCCCTTGGTCTTTCGCCGTGGGGCGCTGGTGGGCTGATCAGCTTCGGCATCATGCTGGGGGCATTCGGGTTGTATCTGGTGGACCGCAAGGTCTCCGGCGCCAGCCCGGAGATGTTGGTGGGCACGCCGGATAAACCAGTGATTCCACCGCGCATCTGGCTGTTCGTGTTTGCCATCATCGCCCACAACATTCCCGAAGGCATGGCTGTTGGCGTCTCGGCCGGTGGTGGCATGCCGGATGCTGACAGCTTGGCCATGGGCATTGCTTTGCAGGATGTGCCCGAAGGTCTGGTGATTGCGCTGGTATTGGCAGGGGCCGGGATGTCGCGGGTCAGGGCATTCCTGATCGGCGCTGCGTCAGGCTTGGTGGAGCCGGTGTTCGCGGTGCTTTGCGCCTGGCTGGTGACCCTGGCCGAGATACTGTTGCCGTTGGGCCTGGCGCTGGCCGCTGGTGCGATGTTGTTGGTCGTCACTCATGAAGTGATCCCGGAGTCGCGCCGCAATGGTCACGAAAAGCTTGCCAGCCTGGGGTTGTGCATCGGGTTCTGCTTGATGATGGTGATGGATACTGCTTTGGGGTGAAACCTGCTCCTGCAGAGGGATTATTCGCCTTCATCGAAGAAGTTATTGATCAGCGCCACCAGGGCGTCCATCGCTTCCTGTTCTTGCTCGCCTTCGGTCTTCAGGTGGATCTTGGTGCCTTTGCCGGCGGCCAGCATCATCATCGCCATGATGCTTTTGCCATCGACCATGCTCTCCGGTGTGCGCCCGGCGCGGATCTGGCAAGGGAACTGCCCGGCAACACCGACGAATTTGGCCGAGGCGCGGGCATGCAGGCCCAGTTTGTTGATGATTTCAATTTCCAGAGCGGGCATCGCGGGGGTGTTCCTTTCAGCTAAGGTCGCGGTGGCGAACCTGGACATTCTTGAGGGTTTGTTGCAGCACCTGGCCCAGGCGCTCGGTCAGGTACACGGAGCGGTGGTGGCCGCCGGTGCAGCCGATAGCAATGGTGACATAGGCTCGGTTGCTCGCGGCAAAGCGCGGCAACCATTTGAGCAGGTAGCTGGAAATGTCCTGGAACATCTCCTCCACATCCGGTTGCGCGGCCAGGTAATCGGCTACAGGCTGATCCAGCCCCGATTGGTCGCGCAGCTCCGGCTTCCAATAAGGATTAGGCAGGCAGCGCACATCGAACACCAGGTCGGCATCCACCGGCATGCCGCGCTTGAAGCCAAACGACTCGACCAGAAATGCCGTGCCAGGCTCCGGCTGGTTCAGCAGGCGTAGCTTGATGGCATCGCGCAGCTGGTACAGGTTGAGGCTGGTGGTGTTGATCTTGAGGTCGGCGAGGTCAATGATCGGCCCCAGCAGCTTGGTTTCGTCCTCGATGGCTTCGGCCAGAGAACGGTGTGGGCTGCTGAGAGGGTGGCGTCGACGTGTCTCGGAGAAACGCTTGAGCAGGGTTTCTTCGTCGGCGTCCAGATACAGCACATCGCAATGAATGTGCTTGGCGCGCACCTCTTCTAGCAATTGCGGAAAACGCGTGAGGTGGCTCGGCAAGTTGCGGGCGTCAATCGAGACGGCGACCAGAGGCTGCGCCAATTCGGTATGGATCAGCGCGCGCTCCGCCAATTCCGGGAGGAGACCGGCCGGCAAGTTGTCGATGCAATAGAAACCGTTGTCCTCAAGAACGTTGAGGGCGGTACTTTTACCTGAGCCGGAGCGGCCGCTGACGATGATCAAGCGCATGATTACTGCCCGTTTTGTTCATCCAGAACAACTTGATACAGCGCTTCGTTACTGCTGGCGCTGCGCAGTTTGTCACGTACTTCCTTGCGGTCGAGCATGCTAGCGATCTGCCGAAGCAGTTCCAGGTGCGCATCGGTGGCGGCCTGTGGAACCAGCAGAACGAACAGCAGGTCGACCGGGGCACCGTCGATGGCGTCGAAATCGATAGGCGCGTCCAGGTGCAGCAGGGCGCTGACAGGTGTCTCGCAGCCTTTGAGGCGGCAGTGAGGAATGGCGATGCCGTTGCCAAAACCGGTGGAGCCGAGTTTTTCACGGGCAATCAGAGCCTCGAAGACATCTTGCATCTCCAGTTCAGGCACTTGGCTGCTGATCAGGTTGGCAATTTGTTCGAGGGCTTTCTTCTTGCTGCCGCCCGGCACGTTCACGAGGGAACGGCCGGGGGTCAGGATGGTTTCAAGTCGGATCATGGGGGGAGAGTTAACGACCT
>JAEAMG010001221.1_pt1 | contig 21084 bp, 11 predicted proteins | sample 8958741 | NCBI WGS metagenome assembly JAEAMG01 (sample SAMN16933256, study PRJNA681125) | bioreactor sludge metagenome | isolation source: anaerobic bioreactor treating anionic surfactant - SDBS | place: India: Bengaluru | collected 2019-02-28 | reverse complement strand
GAAGGGGACGGATCGGACAACGAGGAAGTATGGGATCGAGAGGATCGATTCAAGCGATGGCGTCAAGATCATCGAGGCACGGGGAGGTTCGGCTCAAATACCAGGTCTCACGCCCGAAAACCCCAAGGTTCATGAACAAAAAGGAACACACTTTCGCGCGTGCCGGCCATGAGAGAGGCGCGCCAACTTCGCACGACGGACAGCTGAAGCCCCTATTTGCAACAGCCCCCTTTTTCCGCTATAGTAACCGCCATCTCAATGAAACTAAGGGAGCTGACACATGGCCGGCATTTTTAAAGCATATGACATCCGCGGCATTTATGGAAAAGACCTGACCGAAGAGGTCGCCTATCAGATCGGTCGGGCGTTCGTGACCTTCGTGGGCTGCAAGAAGGTGGTCGTGGCGCGCGACATCCGTCCGCACTCGGAGCCGCTCTTCGCCGCGCTGGCCAAGGGCATTACCGAGCAGGGCGCGGACGTGATCGATCTCGGCCACGGCTCCACGCCCATGTCCTACTTCGCCAACGGCACGCTGGGAGCCGACGGCGGGGTGATGATCACCGCTTCGCACAACACGGCGGAATGGAACGGTTTCAAACTCTGCCGCGCACAGGCGGTGCCGATCAGCGGCGCCACGGGCATCCTGGACATCGAGCGGATCGTCAACGAGGGCACCTTCGCGCCCAAGGCCGCCACTCCCGGCACGGTCTCCCCGTACGATATTCTGCCGGAGTATACCCGGCACGTGGCGAAATTCGCGCACCTGAAGCGCCCGGTGCATGTGGCCATCGATTTCGCGAACGGCATGGGCCTCTGGGAAGCCAAGACGCTCAAGGGGCTCATCACGTGGGACGGCCTTTTCGAGGAGCCGGACGGAACGTTCCCGAACCACGAGGCGAACCCGCTGCATCACGCGACGCTGAAGGATTTGCAGGAGAAGGTACGCACGGGCAGCTACGCGTTCGGCGTGGCATACGACGGCGATGCGGACCGCGCGGGCTTTACCGATGAGAAGGGCGAGATCATCCCCATGGACCTGATCACCGCGCTGGTGGCGCAGGACGTGCTCGCCACGCGCAAAGGCGCGATTTTCTACGACCTGCGCAGCAGCTGGGTGGTGAAGGAGGTCATCGAAGCCGCGGGCGGCACACCGATGATGAGCCGCGTGGGCCACGCCTTCATCAAACAGCAAATGCGCGAGCACGATGCGCTCTTCGCGGGTGAGCTGAGCGGACACTATTACTTCAAAGACAACTTCACGGCCGAAAGCTCCGCCATGGCGATCCTCTCGCTGGCGAACATCGTCAGCAAATCGGACAAGCCGCTTTCGGCGCTGATCGCGCCGCTGCGCAAATACTTCGCCAGCGGCGAGATCAACACCCACGTGAACCGCGAACCCAAGGCGATCCTGGACGAGATCCGGAAGAAGTATGCGGACGGACGGCTGTTTGAACTGGACGGCGTGAGCGTCGAGTATGCCGACTGGTGGTTCAACGTGCGCTGTTCCAACACCGAGCCGCTGGTGCGGCTGAACCTTGAGGCCAAAACGAAAGAGAAGATGGAAGCGAAGCGGGACGAGTTGCTGCACATCATCCGGAAATGACACTTGAGACTGGAGACTGGATGCTTGATGCCGGAAGCTGGATGCTGGAAATTTGATACGCATGTCATTTTTCATTCAGAATCGATAAAAAGAGGAAACGTCATGGTTAACGAGTCAGTGTACACCGAGCTTTTGAAAAAATACCGCGCCCACTTCGGACATGAGCCGGACGTGGTGGCGTATGCGCCGGGACGCATCGAGGTGCTGGGCAACCACACGGACTACAATGAGGGGTTCGTTTTTTCGGCGGCGATCAACACCGGCACCTTTTTCGCGGCCTCCAAGAGCGCCACGAAGAGCTGCCGCCTCATGGCGGGCGACCTGATGAAAGAGGTCACGTTCGAAACGTCGGGCATTGAGGCCTCAAAGACGGACACCTGGCAGAACTACGTCAAGGGCACGCTGGCCGGGCTGGCGGCGGTGAAGGCGGTTCCGTGCGGCTTCGACGGCATGTTTCTCGGCAACATCCCGCTGGGCAGCGGACTCTCCAGCTCCGCCGCACTCGAGATGTGCACGGGCCTTGCGCTGAGCAAACTCTATGGCATCACGGTGGACAACGTGACGCTGGCGAAGATCGGCCAGAAGGCTGAGCATGTCTACGCGGGATGCAAGTGCGGTTTGCTGGATCAAATCTCCAGCCTCGCGGGCCAGACGGGCAAGCTGGTGAGAACCGATTTCCGTTCGGTGGCCTATGAGACGGTCGAACTGGGTGCAGACGCCTGCTTCCTGATGTGCAACACGCACGCGAAGCACGCGCTGGTGGACGGCGCATACAATAAATTGCGCGAATCGTGTGAACAGGCCGCCGCGCACTTCGCGAAGGTGCTACGCCATCCGGTGTCCGCCCTGCGCGACGTCAGCATGGCGGAGTGGGCCATCTACAAGCGCGGCCTGCCGGAGGCGGTGGCGAATCGCGCGGCGCACCCGATCGGCGAGGACGAGCGCGTGCTCAAGGGCTCGGAACTGTTGGCCAAGGGCGACCTCGCCGGCTTCGGTCTGCTCATGTTCGATTCGCACGAGAGCTCGCGCGTGCTGTTCGAAAACTCGTGTGAAGAGCTGGACGCGGTGGTCGAAGCCGCGAAAAAGATTCCGGGCGTTCTGGGAGCGCGGCTTTCGGGCGGCGGGTTCGGGGGTTCCGTGGTCGTCCTCGTGCATCCGCGCGACGCCGAGACAGCCTCAGCCGCCCTGGCCAACGCCTATGCCGCGAAGTTCGGCAAACCGTGCGATGTGAGCGTGATCAAGCCCGCCGCCGGGGCGCATATCGTGAAGTGACGGAAGAAGGGCCACAAAAGAACGCCACGAACACGAACGAACAGACGCGTAACAGCGCCTGGTGCTGAAACAGTGGAGTAATGGGAGGCGGATATGATGCGTCGGACCTGGTGTGCCTGCTGCCTGCTGGCGGTTTTGACAGCGGGAGCGGCGGAACAGCCGTTCATGATTCTGCGACTGGACGGTTCCGCGGCCTCCCGCGCGGAATCGGTCACTCAACTGAGCGAGGCTCTGAAGCGTTATCCGACCTGTTTCGACGCGATCGGCTGTGAAGCGCCCGACCAGCCGGAGTTCGCGGTGCTCCGGACAAACGGCTTCACGCTTGTTAAAACCGGCGCACGCGACACGTCCCCTTTCCTGTTTTCTGACGATCATGCCCCGCGCGGCATGATCGGCCGCGCGCTGCTCTTCGCCGCGGACCCGTCCGGGACCGTGGCGACGATCAACGGCGGCCGCCACTGCGCGTCCGGGAAAACGGCGCGCGGGCTGTGTTTGGAGTCGATGCTGGCTTTGGCGTATGGGGCGAAAACGCTCTCGTATGACCTTCTGGGCTCTGCGCACGAGCCGATGACCTGGTATGCAGGCACCTACCTGAGCGAGCTGACGCGCTGGCGTCCGTTCTATCTGGACTATGTCCGGTACAACGAAGGCACGAAACCCGGCGGCATCCTGCCCTTTGTCGGGAAAGGCGGAAAGCCGGAGCTGTCCGGGACCTTACGCGCGGCCGACGCGCTCGCTCCGTCCGGCTTGCCGATGTGTCCCGCCTCCCCCTGGCCGGTCTGTTACCTCCTGAACGCGGAGGCCGTGGACAGCATGACCGCTGTCGAGATCCAGCGCGTGCTTTCCGGCGGCGTGCTACTGGACGGCGGTGCGGTGGCGCATTTGCAGGCAAAGGGCTACGGGGCCGCGATGCAACTGACGGCGCAAGCACGCGAAGCGGATGTGAAGGAACTCTTCACGGATGACGAACTCAACCTCAATCGCGTCAATTATGCGTGGCAACCCCACGCCTCGAAGGAGGAGACGTATGCGCTCTTCCCCTCCAACGAGGCCGCGCGGGTGATCGGACGATACCAGCGCGCGGACGGCACCGCAGCCGAGGCGGCGTCGGTGCTGACGGAGAGCCCGACAGGCAGCCGCATCGCGGCGTTCGGGTTTGCAGGCTTCACGCCGGAAATCAGCGCGGCGCGGCGGCGGCAGTTGCTGCTGGCGGGGGACTGGATTGCCCAAAATCGACTGCCCGTGATCGTCGAGACCGTGTCGCAGGTGCTGGTGGTGCCGCGCGTGACCATGGCGGGAGATTTGCGGAGCGTGGCGGCCCTGAACGCGACCATCGATGCGCAGCAACCGATTACCCTCCGTCTGCGCGGCTGCCAGGAGGGTTTGGAGCGCATGGAGTGGATAACGCCCGAGGAGAAGCCCGTGACGGTGGCTGTGCGCTGGGAGAACAAAGACGCGCTGGTGGTCTTGCCCGCGATTGGACCGTGGCAGATCGGCTGGCTGCGGGCTACGGATTGACAACCCGACGACCCATCAAGGTTCAGGGGTGTGGAACCTCGATTTCCGGAAGGTTACACGAAACATGAACAGACCGCTTTCACGACCTTCATTCATCGTCGCGAGCATACTCACTTTGGCGGCTGCGGCGCGGGCTGACGTAACACTACCCGCCCTGCTTTCCAGACACGCCGTGCTCCAAAAGCAATCTGACCATACCCTGGTCTGGGGCAACGCCAAGGCCGGCGAAAAAGTGAAGGTCACCTTGGGCAACGCCCTCGCTGAAACCGCCGCAGGGGAAGACGGGAAATGGAAGGTGCGCCTGGATGTCAGCAGGATCGGTGAGGGGCCTTTCGACCTGACTGTCGAGGGCGCCAACCGGCTGGTCGTTCAAGACATCATGATCGGCGAAGTGTGGGTCTGCTCCGGGCAATCGAACATGGCCTTCGGGCTGGCCCGCGCCGGGGAAGCCGCCGAGGAAATCCCGCAATCGGACAACCCGAAGCTACGCCAGTTCCGGGTGGCGAACAAAGGCTCAGAGACACCCGAAGACGATTGCAAGGGTGCCTGGATCCTCGCCCGGCCCGACACCGCGAAGGAGTTTGGCGCAGTCAGCTATTTTTTCGGCAAGAAGGTGCAACTGGAAATCCGTCAGCCCGTGGGACTGATCCTCTCGGCCTGGGCAGGCACCTCCGCGATATCCTGGCTGCCGCAACAGGCCTTCGACGCGGACCCTGAATTGAAAATCAGGCAGGCCAGCGTCAAAAAGCGTGTGGATGATTTCCCGCTTTTGAAGGAGCAGTATCTCCCCGCGTACCGGCAGTGGGAAGCGCGGTTCAAACGGACGGACCGCCCGGCCGACCCAACTTCATACGCGGCGACTGACATTCCCCCCGACGGCTGGCGAACCGTGACCCTGCCCTCCACGCTGAAGGCGGCGGGCCTCCCCGATTCGGGGGCGGTGTGGTTTCGCAAGACCTTCGCGGCTCCGCCCGGCTCTCTGGACAATGCGATGATTCAGGTCGGAGCCGTGCGCGATTTCAACGCCTGCTATCTGAACGGGAAGAAGATCGACGAGACGACGGTCGAGCATCTGAAAGGCGGGTTTGACGTCCGTTACACGCTTCCCAAAGGCGCTCTACGCGAAGGAACAAATACGGTGGCGATCCGGCTTTTCACGCCGAGCGAGCGGGCCGGGATGCACTCAACCCTGTTCGTCGGGATCGGCTCAGAACGCATTCTCATCAACGGAGCGTGGCAGGCAAAGGTGGAATTTGAACTCCCGGCCTTGACCGACGAGGCGCGACAAGCGCTGCCGACCCTCCCGCCCAATCCCGGCACGCACAGCGTGCCCGGCCGCATTTTCAACGCCATGATCCACCCCCTGATGGCTGCCCCGATTCAGGGCGTCATCTGGTATCAGGGGGAGCAGGACAGCGGCCAGCCCAACGGCTACTGGAAACTATTCGAGGGCGTCATCCGGGGCTGGCGAGCGGGCTGGGGCAGAGACTTTCCTTTCTACTATTGCCAATTGCCCAATTATGGCGCGAAGAAAGCGTTGCCCGAGAACAGCCTGTGGGCTCAACTGCGTGAGGCGCAAACCAAGGCTCTGACGCTGCCCAACACCGGCCAGGCGGTGCTGATCGATCTGGGCGAGGAAGATGTCCACCCCATTTATAAACGAGAAGCGGGCGAACGGCTCGCACGTCTGGCGCTGGCCCGGACCTATAAAAAAACCGTTGCGGATTCAGGCCCCGTGTATCAGTCGTCGAAGGTTTTGGATAACCGAATTCGAATCTCCTTCCTTCCGACCGAGGGGGGGCTGGTGGCCAAACCCCTACCCGCAGATTACCAGCCCACCAGCATGTCACCCGTACGCAAACCGCTTGTGCGGCACAGCCCGGACAATGAACTGGAAGGTTTCGCGATTTGCGGAGAGAACAAGAAATGGGTGTGGGCCTCAGCGAAAATAGAGGGAAATGACGTGATTGTCTGGTCGCCCGACGTGCCCAAACCGGTCGCGGTGCGTTACGCCTGGGCCGATAATCCGACGTGTAACCTCTACAACGGCGCGGGACTGCCGGCGGCACCGTTCCGTACCGACAACTGATTGGGGCCACGTGGCCCAAATAAACAGAAACGGCGATTCAGCTCTTGGGTCGAGCTGAACCGCCGTGCGGACGGGAAAAAACCCGGTCACGTTTCCGTTACTTCGCGAGCATTTCCCTGGCCTTGGCCAAGACGTTCTCGACGGTAAAGCCGAACTGCTTCGCAAGGTCCTTGAAGGGGCCGGAGGCACCGAAGGTGTCGAGCGTGATCATCGCACCGCAACGGCCCGCGTAGCGCTCCCAGCCAAACGAAGCGCCCGCCTCGACGATCAGGCGACGCTTGCAGTCGGGATCGATAATGCGGTCGCGATATGTCTTGTTCTGCTTTTCGAAGAGCTCCCAGCACGGCATGCTGACGACACGCACGTTCTTGCCTTCGATCTGCTGTGCGGCATCGAGGGCGAGCTCCACCTCCGAACCGGTCGCGATGATCATCAGGTCGGGCGTGCCTTCGCCGCTCTGCCAAAGCGTATACGCGCCCTTTTCCACGTTCGCGGCGGAGGGGTGCCTGGAGCGGTCGATGACCTTCATGTTCTGACGCGTGAGGAGCAGCGCGGTCGGCCCTTTCTTGTTCCTCAGGGCGGTCACCCAGGCGGCGGCCGTCTCGGTGGGATCCGCCGGGCGGATGACCGTGAGGTTTGGAATGCAGCGAGCCGCGGCGAGCTGCTCGACGGGCTCGTGGGTCGGGCCGTCCTCGCCGACGTAGAAGCTGTCATGCGTGTAAACGTAGATGACCGGCAGGCCCATGAGCGCCGCGAGGCGCATGGCCGGGCGACAGTAATCGCTGAAGACGAAGAAGGTTCCGCCAAAGATGCGGAAGCCGCCGTGAACCTGAACGCCGTTCATGACCGCAGCCATCGCGAGCTCGCGAATGCCGAAATGGAAATTGCGCCCCGCGTAATCGCCGGGCTTAATCTCGCCCATGTCTTTCAGCCAGGTCATGTTGCTGGGCGCGAGGTCGGCCGAGCCGCCCACAAGCTGCGGCAACGCCTTGGCAAGCGCGTTGAGCACGATTCCGGAAGCATTCCGCGTGGCGACCGGCTTGGTGACGTCGAAGACGGGCAGAGCCGTTTCGATGTCGGCGGGAATCACATCCTCCTGCATCGCCTTCCACACATCAGCCATGGCGGGATTGGCTTTCGCCCAATCCTTAAAGACGCGCCGCCACTTACCCTGGGCGCGCTTCATTTTCGAGGCCCGCTCCTGAAAGAGCGTGGCGACCTCCTGCGGGATATAGAAGAACTGGTCCTCGGGCAAGCCGAGGGCACGCTTGGTCAGTTTGACTTCTTCCTCGCCAAGCGGGGCGCCATGGGCCTCATGGCTGTCATGCTTGTTCGGGCTACCCTGGCCGATGTGCGTCTTACAGATGATGATCACCGGTTTGCCGGTGAGCTTGGTGGCCTTGCGGATGGCGCGATCGATCTGGTCAAAATTGTGACCGTCGATTTCCAGCACATGCCAGTTGTAAGACTGAAAACGCTTCTTGGCATCGTCGCTGACGGAAAGCTCGGTATGGCCCTCAATGGTGATGCCGTTGCTGTCATAGAAGAGCACCATCTTTTCGAGCTTCAGGTGCCCCGCGAGTGAACAGGCCTCATGGCTGATTCCCTCTTCCAGATCGCCGTCGCCGCAGAATACCCACGTGCGGTGGTCAACGACCGGCTCGGACCCAGCCACATTGAAACGTGCGGCAGCCATGCGCTCAGCGAGCGCCATGCCGACGGCATTGGCGATGCCTTGGCCAAGGGGGCCGGTCGTGGTTTCGACACCGTCGGTGTGGCCGTATTCCGGATGACCGGGCGTGCGGCTGCCGACCTGACGGAAGCGCTTGAGCTCGTCGAGAGGCAAATCATACCCCGCGAGATGCAAAAGGCTATAGAGCAACATCGAACCGTGTCCGCCTGACAGCACAAAACGATCGCGGTCAGCCCACTTAGAGTCGGCCGGATTCTGTTTGAGGTACTTGAGCCAGAGCACGGAGGCGATGTCGGCGAGTCCCATCGGCGCGCCGGGATGCCCTGACTTCGCGGCCTGGACGCCATCCATGGCAAGTCCGCGGATCGTATTGGCGGTTAGGGCCAGCATTTCATTTGTCACTTTCATGGTCAACTTGAACTCCTCGTATCCCTCGTTGCGTTGCTTCTTAAAAAAGTTTTTTTATTGTGTCACAAAGTTCATTCACCTGTCAAAATCAAGCCACCCGGAGAATCCGTCGGCGCTCACCTTGACACAGATTGAACGCTACTTAGCCGCGTTGAAACTCACGTAGAGCTTTTCCAGCCGCGCGATGGTTTCCGTCAGCTCCTTCTGCTTGGCACGCTGTTGCTCGATCACCGCCGCAGGCGCTTTGGCAACAAAGCCTTCGTTGCCGAGCTTCGCCTCCACGCCGCTGAGGAAACCGCGCGCCTTGTCCAGCTCGCCCTTCACACGAGCGGATTCGGCTTTCACATCCACCAAGCCTTCGAGCGGCAGATAGATCGTCCCGAGCTTGCAGAGCGTGCCGGGCATGGCCCGCTCGCCGCCCCCGGTCACGATCTCCAGATTATCGGAGCGCAACTGCTGCTTCAGCGTCTCAAGATCCGCCGCGAGTTTGGCAGCGGCCGCGTCCTCCACCGCCTGAATGACGTAATGCACAAACTGCGCGGGCGAGACATTATAGTCCGCACGCAAAGCCCGGCCCGCGGTAATCATCTCGCGCTAGGCGTCCACATAGGCAGTCACCTCGGCATTCAGTCCCCAAGCCCGGTTCTGCGCGGCCGTGTAGGCCGCGGGCCACGGCGCCGTCATCACGGTTTCGGCTTCTGAGCCATACCCCATCTGGTGCCACAGCTCCTCCGTAAGGAACGGCATGTACGGGTGCAGCAGCTTGAGCGCCTTGGCGAACACATCGGTCATCACCGCCAAGATCTGTGCGCGACGGGCATCATCCGCGCCGTAGAGATCCTGCTTGGCATATTCAAGATACCAGTCGCAAAAGTTCCCCCACACGAAATCGTAAATCGCCAGCGCGCCGTCCTGCAGCCGGAACTTTTCCAGATGTTCCGTCACCGCCTGGATCGTCGCCTCGCACTTGGACAGCAGGTGGCGATCATCGTCGCGGAGCAGCGCCGCATTGAGGGTCAGCTCGCCCGCCGCCAGCGCGCGCCAGTCGGCATCCGGAAGCTTCTCCATGTGCATTTTCATGAAGCGCGCCGCATTCCAGATCTTGGTCGCGAAGTTGCGGCCGATCTCGAACTTCTCCATATTGACGTAGACGTCCATGCCGGTGGAGGTGATGAGCATCAGGCTGAAGCGCAACGAATCGGCGCTGTATTTCTCGATGATGTCAAGCGGGTCAATCGAATTGCCCAAGCTCTTGCTCATCTTGCGGCCCTTGTCGTCACGCACGGTGCCGTGGATGTAGACATTATGGAACGGCACGTCACCCATGAACTTGCAGCCGGCCATGATCATGCGGGCCACCCAGAAAAAGATGATTTCCGGAGCGGTAGCAAGGTCGTTGGTCGGATAGTAGAACTTCAGATCTTTGTTCTCGTGCGGCCAGCCGAAGGTGCTGAAAGGCCAAAGCCACGAGGAGAACCACGTGTCGAGGACGTCCTCGTCCTGCGTGAAAGCGGCCGCGCCGCACTTCGGACATTTTTCCGGCGTCTTTTTCGCGGCCCACTCGTGCTCGCACCCCGTGCAGGTGTAGACGGGAATACGGTGCCCCCACCAGATCTGACGGGAGATGCACCAGTCGCGGATGTTATCCATCCACTCGAAGTACGTTTTTTCCCAGCGCTGCGGCGTAAACGTGATCTTGCCCGACCGGACCGCCTCGATCGCGGGTTCGGCCAGCGGCTTCATGCGGACGAACCACTGCTTCGAGAGACGCGGCTCCACGACGGTATCGCAGCGGTAGCAATGCCCCACCGCATGCTGATGCGGCTCGATTTTGACGAGATAACCCTGAGCCTCGAGATCTGCCACCACCCGCTTGCGGCAGGCGAAGCGGTCCTGGCCCGCGTACTGACCGGCCAGCTCATTCATGGTACCGTCGCCGTTCATGACATTCATGAACTCCAGATTGTGGCGGCGCGCCACCTGGAAATCGTTGGGGTCATGCGCCGGGGTGATCTTCACGACGCCCGTACCAAAGGCGCGGTCCACATAGTCGTCGGCCACCACCGGGATCTCGCGGTTACACAGCGGAAGGGTCACGGTCTTGCCGATCAGCGCCTGATACCGTTCATCCGAAGGATTCACCGCCACGGCCGTATCGCCCAGCATGGTCTCGGGACGCGTGGTCGCAACCACGATCTCGCCGCCGCCGGGAACCGGGTAGCGGATGTGCCAGAGGTTGCCGTTTTCATCCTGATGCTCACTCTCCTCGTCCGACAGCGCGGTGTGGCAGCGCGGACACCAGTTCACGATGTAGTTGCCGCGGTAGATCAAGCCCTCGTCATAGAGGCGACAGAAAACCTCAGACACGGCATCGCTCAAGCCCTCATCCATGGTGAAGCGCTCGCGCTGCCAATCGCAACTCGCGCCGATCTTGCGGAGCTGCCGCACGATGGTGCCACCGTATTCCTTGCGCCAGTCCCACACGCGCTCCAAGAACTTCTCGCGGCCCAAATCACGGCGCGAGAGTCCCTCTTTGCGCAGGGCCTTTTCCACCACATTCTGCGTAGCGATGCCCGCGTGATCCGTTCCCGGGATCCAAACCGTATTGCGGCCCTGCATGCGGCGCCAGCGAACAAGCACGTCCTGAATGGTGTTGTTAAGGGCGTGCCCCATGTGCAGGATGCCGGTCACGTTCGGAGGCGGAATCACCACGCTGTAGGACTCGCCGCCCCGCGTGGCGTCGGCATGAAAATGGCCGTTCTCCTCCCACCACTGGTACCACTTGTTTTCGACTGACTGAGGATCGTAATGCTTTTCCATGATCGGATCACACTTCAAGGTTACACGCCACCCTTGCGAGCACGTGACGGGTTGGTTACAAAAATTGAGCATTTATTAAACCAAAAAAACGCGCCAATGACAAAGATTTACACGGAACAAAAAGGAGAGAAATCGGGGACTGAAAATTTGAAATCGAATCACGTCAATCCAACAGCTCCAAATGAATGAAAATAGGGCATTTCGAAACAATCTGTGGGCGAACAGAGTGCTTTTGACGGCATGGACCAACTGGGCGTTCTGCCGGGCACGCACCAACATTGTCCCCAAACCGCGCGACTCCGCGTCTCTGCGTTAAATAATCAGGGAACTGCTTTATTTCTGTTTTTTCGCTTGCCGGTTAACAGCGCTTTTGGCAACCTTTTCGCAATGAGATAATTATTCGAATACGGATGGGGCATCTTTCCGGCCCGTACGGGTCGGTGCCAGCCGAAAGCGATAACAGAGGAGAATCGCCATGAACCGATCAGCCTTTACCGTATTCTTGTTTGCCGCCCTGTTCCTGTTGAATGGGATCCGTCTGCTCGCACAGAACGCCCCGGGTGAAAGTGCGACGCCGCGGGAGGTCGTCAAAGAGACAACCGTGATCCGGACCGAAATCATCAAACCGCCCAGCCCATTTTACGTTCTTGGTCGCGGGATCTCCAATGTGGCGACCTGCCCTCTGGAAATCCCCCGCTGCATGATCTATGACAATGCGTGCGTGCCGATCCTTGGGTTTGTCGGTGGCGCGATTGAAGGCTCGTTTTTGACCGTCTTCCGCGCCTTGGGCGCGGTGGTGGACATCGGGTCGCTCGGTTTTTCGGGACACGGCGTCTACTCGGAGGCGTTCCCGGATTTCGTTTTCCAGGCGCGTTGGGTTCCCAAACCTGAGGAAAAGGTCGTTATCGAAAAGACGGTCGAAAAAACAAGAGTTGATAGAACCGAGGCGCAGGCTCCCAAAGGGACACCGTAACCTCACCCTTGGCTGGGGTTGTTCTGCGAACTCCGTGAGACAAGGATGAACGATAGCACTGCAGCAGACCCTCATCCTTCATCCTTCCGCCTTCATCCTTCTCCCATCCGTCCTCATTTCCCCTTTTCCCACTACCGCACTAATGAACGAACGAACTTCCCCCCTCCCCCCCTCTGCGTCTTCTGCGGTTCAGTAGAAAATACCGCGCACGGTTGCGGCAAGTTGCCACAGAAAGTGAAATTTGCTTAAATGTATCAACGTGCAAGGAGAACTTCATGATGCAACGAACACCGATTCTCGCTTCTTTCTGCGTGACGATTCTGCTTGCGGCTTACGCTGCATCCGCTGCGTCGCTGGTCACCCTTGACCCCTCCGCCGTGGCCGCGTTTCAGTCGGGACACACGGTCCTGGGCTTCGATTCGCTGCCAGGCAACGGCGGTGGCGGCAGCGCGGGCAACACGGGCGTGCCCATCGAGCCTGCTTCACAGGTCACCGATAACTTTCTCTCGCAGGGTGTCCGCTTCTCCAGTTCGGGCGGACCCGCCGGTGTCGTATCCGTGCAAGGGCTCATAAATGAGGGCGACGCACACTCACCTTTCAACGTTCTCGCTGGCTCGACCCTTCTTGCGTCGGTTCCGGTGCTCGACTACTTCACCCCTATCCAACTGGACTTCGTGTGCCCGGATTCAACGCTGCCCACCTGCGCCGAGCGCGTTGGCGCCTGGAATGACCCGACGGGGTCGCGCATCCGTCTGGAGGTCTTTGACGCGGGCGGGGCATTGCTCGAAAGCGTCGAGGCGGATCAGGGATATTTTCTCGGCATCCAGCGCGCTGGCATTGCCCGTGCCGTCTTCTCGCTTGTATCTTCCCAAAACTCGTGGGGATTCTCACTCGACGATGTGACCTTCAGCGCGCCCTCCAGCCTGTTGCCGCGCCTTCGTATCACGTGTTCGGAGTCGAATATTATGCTGCGTTGGTCAAATACGGCTGCGACCAACTTCATGTTAGAGGGGGTCGAGGCGCTCAGCGGTGAGGATTGGTCTGTCGTGACAAACACACCCGTCGTCGACGGTGCCGATAAGACGGTGACTGAGCCCCGTGCGAGTCGCGTTCGCTGCTACCGCTTGAAACAGCCGTAGCTTCGCGAAGCCCGCTGCGTGCATGTTGACAAGGCTTCAATGTACCGTCATCCCGACAGGTGATGAATCGGTTCTCACCGTCGTCAAAAAGCCAGGCCCGATCCGCCCGTTGTCAACAGAACGCACGAAATCGGATTGCCGCGTGCGAAACAATCCCCTAAGTCTTCGCCCCCCTCCGAACCACGCTTCCCCTTCTTTTTCCAAGCAGAGAACCTGCCCATTGCGCAAGCCAAAACTCATCCTTCATCCTTCCGCCTTCATCCTTTTCTCCGCCTTCATCCTTCTCCCATCCGTCCTCATTTCCCCTTTTCCCACTAACGAATGAACGAACGCACTAACGAACTTCTCCCCCTCCTACTGCCTACAGCCTACAGCCTATACCTCCCCCCACCCTCCCATCCGTCCTCATTTCCCCCTTTCCCACTAACGAATTAATGAACGAACGCACTAACGAACTTCTCCCCCTCCTACAGCCTACAGTCTCCAGCCTATACCCCACAACTATCTTACCTACCGCACTAATGAACGAACGAACTTCCTCTTGACCCTCCTTCCCCGCCTGCCGTATATTTTAACTGCATTCGTTTCTCACCACCAAAACGAAAGGTCCCGCCATGCGCTTAAACGCCTGCCTTCACGCTTCGCTTTTCAGCCTCAGTCTCACGCTCTCTTTTGCGCCACTAAAATCTTACGCCTTGACCCAAGGCCCCTACACCTACACCGTCGCCGACGGTCAGGCCACCATCACCTATTTCAACAACTCTTATTCCGGCGCTTTATCCATTACCAACAACCTTGGCGGATATCCCGTCTGCCACATAGGTTATTCAGCATTCAGGTTTTGCAGCCAACTGACAAGTGTCTCGATGCCCAATGGCATCATCAGCATTTGGGATAATGCATTTGCCGAATGCACTGGCCTGACCTCCGTCTCCATGCCCGCCAGTGTTACGGGTATCGGCTACTGCACGTTTTCAGGCTGCACCAGCCTGACAAACGCTGTACTCAGCACAGGCCTCACCTACATCGGCGACCAAGCCTTCTGCGGCTGCACCGGTTTGACCTCCGTCACAATCCCCGGCGGTGTCACCGCCATCGGCGACCAAGCCTTCTGCGGCTGCACCGGAATGACAAACGCTGTACTCTGCACAGGCGTCACCTCCATCGGCAACAACGCGTTCAACTGGTGTACCGGCCTGACTTCCGTCACGATCCCCGATTCCGTCATCTCCATCGGCAATGGCGCGTTTATTGGGTGTTTTAAACTGACCTCCGTCACGCTCCCCTCCAGCGTCACCGCCATCGGTGACTCTGCGTTCTCCTCCTGTTCGGGTCTGACCTCCGTCATCATCCCCTCCAGCGTCACCGCCATCGGTGACTCTGCGTTCTCCTCCTGTTCGGGTCTGACCAATATCACCGTTTCCACATCAAACCCTTCTTACGCCAGCTCGGATGGTGTTCTGTTCAACAAGAACTTCACAACCCTCATGCAATACCCCGCTGGCAAAGCCGGAGCCTACACCATCCCCGCCGGCGTCACTTCGATCAGAGATGAAGCTTTCAGCACCTGCACAAACCTGATCTCCGTCACCATCCCCGACAGCGTCGCTTCCATCGGCGATTACGCGTTCAGTTCGTGCCACTCTCTGACCAATGCCATCATTGGCAGCAACGTCACTTCCATCGGCAACTCGGCATTCCGACTGTGTACCGGTCTGACCTCCGTAACCATCCCCCATTCCGTCACCAACATCGGCGACTCCGCGTTCAACTATTGTACCAGCCTGGCCTCTGTCATGCTTCCCGCTGGCATCATCTCCATCGGCACCGATGCGTTCTCCTCCTGCTCTGGCCTGACCTCCGTCACGATCCCAGACTCCGTCACCTCCATCGGCGACGCCGCGTTCATTAACTGCAAAAGTCTGACCAACATCACCGTTGACGTCGCTAACAAGGCTTACGCCAGCCTCGATGGTGTCCTTTTCAATAAAAATCTTGCTTTTCTGATCCAATGCCCCGGCGGTAAAACCGGAGCCTACACCATCCCCGCCGGCGTTACCTCTATCTGCCCCGACGCGTTCTTCTCCTGCTCTGGCCTGACATCCGTCACCATCCCCGCCAGCGTCATTTCCATCGGCGACTCCGCGTTCTCCTCCTGCTCTGGCCTGACCTCCGTCACTATCCCAGACTCCGTCACCTCCATCGGCGACTCCTCGTTTTATAACTGCGACGGTCTGACAAACCTCGTCATTGGCAACGGCGTCACCTCCATCGGCGACTCCGCGTTCTCCTCCTGCTCTGGCCTGACCTCCGTCACCATCCCAGACTTCGTCACCTCCATCGGCGACTCCTCGTTTTATAACTGCGACGGTCTGACAAACATCGTCATTGGCAGCGGCGTCACCACCATCGGCAACGATGCGTTCAACTATTGCGACCGCCTGACCTCTGTTATCATTTCCGAGAGTGTCACCAACCTCGGGACTGGCGTGTTTTCTAACTGTCGCGGCCTAAAGAGTGTTACGCTTCCAGCAGGACTCACGGCAATCAGCGACAGAGCCTTCTATTTCTGCGACAAGCTCATCGCTATCGTGGTCCCCGATAACGTCACCAGAATCGGAACAAGCGCGTTTTCCGGTTGCACCGGAATGACGAGTATCACCATCGGTAACGGTGTAACGAATATCGGAACTTCGGCGTTCTACAATTGTAAAGGCTTGCAGTCCGTTACACTTCTTAACGAGCTGTCCAAGTTCAGCGCAAGTTCCGTTTTCGCATACGCCTATAAATCAATGACAAACATTATTGTCGGAAACAACGTCCGCATGATCGGTGCAAGCGCGTTCGCCGGTTGCTCCGGTCTGGTTTCCGTCACCATCGGCAGCGGCGTTACCAATATCGGTTACTCCGCTTTCCTTAACTGCACGTGCCTGCGATCCGCCACGCTGCTTAACGATCTGTCCAAGTTCAGCGCAAGTTCCGTTTTCACAAACGCCTATCAGTCGCTGACAAATGTTGTGATTGGGGAGAGCGTCACCAAGATCGGAGCAAGCGCGTTCGCCGGTTGCTCCGGCTTGACATCCATCGCCATACCTGCCAGCGTCACCACCATCTTCCAATACGCATTTGCGAATTGCCCCAGCATGACATCAATCACCGTCGCGCTAGCAAACCCCTCGTACGTCTCGGAGGACAGTGTCCTCTTCAACAAAATCAAAACCGTGCTGATCCAATACCCCGGCGGAAAAAAAGGCCCGTATACAATTCCGAACAGTGTCACAAATATTGGAGCATGGGCGTTTCTGAATAGTGACGGGCTAACGTCCGTAATTATCCCCGACAGTGTCATCACCATCATGGACAACGCGTTCCAGGACTGCGACGGTCTCATCAACGTGACTATCGGTAACGGTTTATCTGCCGTCGGAGACTCCGTTTTTCGGTCGTGTAATGCACTGACCTCGGTTACTATTGGCTGCTGTGTCACCAATATCGGATCATATGCGTTTGCCGGAATGCCAGGAAGCCTTCTTTTCTTAGGGAACGCCCCGACAGTTCTAGGCGCAAACGCCTTTATCTCTTCTCCGGCGACAATCTACCGGATGCCTACCGCTTCTGGGTGGAAATCGACTTTTAGTGGCCGACCCGTCTTAGTGTGGGCCCCGGTCGCCAGCTCTCCAGTTGCCGACAGCGCCAACGGTTTTTCCTTCACAATCACCACCCCAACAAACAACCCGGCGGGTATCGAGGCAACCACAAATCTCGCCAGCGGCGTGTGGCATCGCCTCCACACGGAAACCTTGCCTGCCGGTGCGACACCTTTCTCCGATCCCGACGCAACCAACCACCCGGCCCGTTTCTACCGCATCGTTTGGCCTTAACCTCAAGTGAGCAGCCACCTCTCACCTCGAACCACGTCTACTGCCTTTCACAACAGGGCACTTCTGTTTCCAAACATTGCGCATACCAGAACTCGATAGCGTTCGTAATCCGCTCCGTCAAACCTCAACCAAAAGGGAGAATCACTATGGCCGCAAGACATTTCCCCGTATTCTTAACGTCGGTCAACCTCATCCTCATGCTCGCCGCCCCGGCTGCCCCCGCTCTCACAGAGGGACCCTACACCTATGAAATTGTGAACAGTGAAGCCACCATCACGGAGTTCGATCGCTACTTCTCGGGCACTCTCGCGATCACGAACACCCTTGGTGGATGCCCCGTCACAACCATCAGCGAAAGTGCCTTTCGGGAACACGCCATTTCTGCCGTGATAATCCCCGAAACGGTCGCCAGTATCGGGCCCGGACCTTTTATTGATTGCTATAACCTCACGAACATTTCGGTCAAGGCCGAGAACCCGAGTTACAGCGCTACAAACGGCGTCCTTTTCAACAAAAACTACACAGTGCTCATTCAATATCCGCCAGGGTTGAAAGGCGGCTATGAAGTCCCAGACGGGGTCGCGGAAATCAATCAGGACGCGTTCCAAGCGTGCGATAATCTAACCGAAGTGAGCATGCCATCAACGGTGACAAATATCGGAGATTGCGCTTTCTGGGCTTGTTTCGCACTGACAAACGTAACCTTTTCCAGCGGCCTAATCCGAATTGGCGATTTAGCATTCGGCCTGACCGGCATGACTCTTCTCAACATTCCCGATACGGTTGCCGATATTGGTGAGCAGGCTTTCTATTCCTGTTGGGATCTCGTTAATGTAATGATCGGTAAAGGTGTCACTAATATTGAAAACTTTGTTTTCTGCCAATGTTATAGCCTTAGCAACTTTACAGTAGCGACTGACAATCAAGTATTTATGAGTCTTGACGGGGTACTTATCAATAAAGTCAATGGCACTCTTGTTCAATACCCAATAGGTCTAACAGCAAACCAATATTCCATTCCTGAAGAAATCTTCGCAGTAGGACCAAGCGCATTTGAAGCGTGTGAAAACTTGATCAGCATCACATTCCCCAATAATTTAAGACTGATAGGTGCTTATGCGTTCGCTAATTGTGGCGTGCAGGAAATATCGATCCCCGACAACGTCACTCGAATCGGACTCGAGGCTTTCTGGAACTGCTACTCCTTGACTAAAGTCATAATCGGCGGTGGAGTTACAAATATCGGGTCGGGAACCTTCGACCTCTGTTTTAGCCTCTCCAACGTTTATTTCGAAGGCAACGCCCCTACATTGAGCGGATCAACAGTCTTTGCTTCTTGCCCCGCCACCGTCTACTACCTCCCCGCCTTCGCCTCCAACTGGCCCTCCACCTTCGCCGGCCGCCCGACCCTTTGCTGGAACCCGACCGTCCAGCGCGACGCCGCCTTCGGCTTCGCCTCCGGCCGCTTCTCCTTCAACATCGCCGGCACAACCAACATCCCGATTGTTGTCCAAGCCACCACAAACCTCTCATCCGGAGTCTGGACTCCCGTTACCAACGCCACCCTCAACGCCTCCGGCTCCCTCTCCTTCGCCGATCCCGCCTCGACAAACAGCCCTGCGCGGTTCTATCGGATTGTGTGGCCTTAATCACATCCCTCACCGCTGCGCGTTTCCCGTCGCACAACTAACGCACTAATGAACTAACGCACTTCCCCACACCCCTTCCCACCCGCTTCTACCGCATCGTCTTCCCCTAACATGGCAAACACGAAAGGTCCAGCCATGAACTCAAGCGTAAGCCTCTCGACCAACGCAAGCACCTGCCCCGTCGAACCGTTCTCAGCTCTCAACTTCTCCGGCTTAACACGCTTATCGCGCTTCATCCTTCATCCTTTATCCTTCATCCTTTTCCCCCTCTTCCTCTCCTTCGCCCCCCTCACTTCCCGTGCCCTCACGGAAGGCAACTACACCTACACCACCAACTCCGCTGGCCAAGCCACCATCACCCGGTTCAACTCCTCTTACTCCGGCGCATTATCCATAACAAGCACCTTGGGCGGCTGCACAGTCACCGCCATTTATTCCGAGGCGTTCCGCTTTTGCACCGGCCTGACCTCTGTCACGATCCCTGACTGCATCATTAACATGGCCCAAAACGCGTTCACAGGGTGTTCCGGCCTCGTGAATATCAATGTCGTCCCGACCAACCCGGTTTACGCCAGCGCGAACGGCGTCCTGTTCAACAAGACCTTCACAACCCTCATTCTGTTCCCCAACGGTATAACCGGAGCCTACACCATCCCCAACTCCGTCACCCTAATCGGCAACTCCGCGTTTATTGGTTGCGACAAATTGACCTCTGTCACCATCCCGAATAGCGTTCGCACCGTCGGCAGTTACGCTTTTTATAACTGCACCGGCCTTACCGCCGTAACGATCCCGGCCAGCGTCAGCACCATCGGCGACGACGCGTTCTCCTCCTGTATCAAACTGACATCCGTCACACTTTCTAACGACCTTGCTGTGTTTAAAGCCGGTGATGTTTTCGCGGGCACCCCGTTGAAAAGTGTGGTCATTGGCAACAGCGTAACCAACATCGGCAACTCTGCCTTTTATTACTGCACCGGCCTGACTAATGTCTTCATCGGCACCGGCGTGGCCAACATCGGAAACTCCGCGTTTAATAATTGTTCCGGCCTGAAAATTATCAACATCCCAAACAGCGTGACCACCATCTTTGACTCCGCATTTTACTACTGCACCGGCCTGACTAATGTTTTCATCGGCACAGGAGTGACCAACATCGGCGACTCCGCGTTTTATAATTGTTCCGGCCTGACCGCCGTAACGATCCCGGACAGCGTCCGCTCCATTGGCGACGATGCGTTCTCCTCCTGTGCCAAACTGACCTCCGTTACGCTACGTAACGACCTTTCATTGTTTAAGGCCGATGATATTTTCTTTAGCACCCCATTGAAAAGTGTGGTCATTGGCACCAACGTGACCACTATAGGCGACTCCGCATTTTATTACTGCACCGGCCTGACTAATGTCATCATCGGCACCGGCGTCCTCACCATCGGCGACTCTGCGTTTTATAATTGTAACGGTTTGACCTCCGTCACCATCCCGAACAGCGTGGCCACCATCGGCGACGCCGCGTTTTATTCCTGTGCCGGTCTGACTAATGTCAACATCGGCACCGGCGTCCGCACCATCGGCGTCTCCGCGTTTCATTACTGCTGGGACCTGACCTCCGTCAACATCCCTAACAGCGTGACCAACATCGGTGCTTCCGCGTTTTACAACTGCCGGAGTCTGACCGCCGTCACGATCCCTAACAGTGTCCACACCATCGGCAACGAAGCTTTTTCAGAATGCACCGGCCTGAAAATTGTCATCATCGGCAACACCGTGACCAACATCGGCGATTACGCGTTTTATAATTGTTACGGCCTAACCGCCGTCACGATCCCTGGCAGTGTCCGCACCATTGGCGACGGGGCATTTTCCTCCTGCACCGGACTTACTACAATTACAATCCCTTCCGGTGTCACTACTATCGGTAGTTGCCCGTTCAGCGACTGCGATAACCTAACTACAATCATTGTCGACTCTGCGAACGCAAATTACGCCAGTACGGACGGAGTTCTGTTTACAAAGTCCTTCACCACGCTCATCCAGTG
>JAEAMG010001205.1_pt1 | contig 21158 bp, 13 predicted proteins | sample 8958741 | NCBI WGS metagenome assembly JAEAMG01 (sample SAMN16933256, study PRJNA681125) | bioreactor sludge metagenome | isolation source: anaerobic bioreactor treating anionic surfactant - SDBS | place: India: Bengaluru | collected 2019-02-28 | reverse complement strand
CCGTCCGGCACGCGGATGGTCCCCGGCCCGCTCAATTCGATGAACGGGTCGATGAGGTCCTCCTCGAAATAGCGGCGGCTGGCGCTCAAGTCGTTGGGCAGGCAAAAATCCGGCAGGGTGGCGATGTGGAGATTGTGGGCCCGCCCGATGCCGCTCTCGAGCATGCCGCCGCACCAGACCGGCACGCCCCGCGCCTCGCAGAGGTCGTGGATGCGGCGGGCCTCGACGAGGCCGCCGACCCGGCCGACCTTGATGTTGATGATGCGGCAGCTGCCCATCTCCAGGGCCGCCCGGGCCGTGTCGTAGGAAACAACGCTCTCGTCGAGGCAGACCGGCGTGGCCAGCTCCCCCTGCAGCCGGGCATGGTCCCAGAGGTCCTCGTAGCCGAAGGGCTGTTCCAGCATGAGCAGGTCGAAGGCGTCCAGGGCCTTGAGCGCGGCCAGGTCCCCGATCCCGTAGGCGCCGTTGGCGTCGGCCTGGAGCATGATGTCGGGGAAGCGCTGGCGCACCGCGGCGCAGGCGGCCGCGTCCCAGCCGGGCTTGATCTTGATCTTGATCCTCCGGTAGCCCTGGTCGAGGTAGCGCCCGATGCCCGCGACGAGGTCGGTCAGGGAATCCTCGATGCCGCAGCTGACGCCGGCCGCGATCTCGGTCCGGACACCGCCGTAAAGCCGGTGGAGCGGCAGCCCCGCTTTCCGGGCCTTGAGGTCCCACAGGGCCAGCTCGAGGCCGGCCTTGGCCATCCGGTTGCCCCGGTAAACGGCGGCCTCCCGGGCGAAATCCTCGGGCTCCGCGAGGCCCTTGCGGAGGACGAGCGGCACGAGGAAGTCCTTCATGACGTGCCAGGCCGTCTCCGTCGTCTCGCCGCAGTAAAGGGGCTCCTCCTCGGCCACGCACTCGCCCCAGCCGCAGACGCCCCCTTCGTAGACGCGGATGATGCTGAAGGCCCGGTCGTAGGCCCGGCCGACGCTGGTCTCGAAGAAGTGGACGAAGGGCAGCTTGACGAGATCGATCTCGATGCGCTCGAGGGCCATGGGAACTCCTTCCGGGCCGGGGTGGGCCTAACATAATCCAATCCGAAATCGCTTGACAAGCATGGAATTCGTGTTATTATACAAACTAGTTTGTATTACAAACCATAAGGAGCAACCGATGGTCGACATCGAAAAGATCGAGAAACGGACGGTCCGCAGCTTCTACGAGGACGGGCTGACCGAGATCGCCCTGGGCGTCATTCTCCTCCTGCTGGGCGGCTATTTCTTCGCCCAGGCCGCCGTGCCGGAGCACTCGGCCCTGGGCAGCGTTCTGAGCGTCCTGTTCGTCCTGGTCATCGTCTCGGCGGCCTTCCTCGTCAACCGCGTCCTGCGCTTCCTGAAGCGCCGCATCACCTACCCGCGCACGGGCTATGTGGCCTTCAAGCGCAGGGACCGCGGACCGGCCCGCCGCGTCGCCGCCGGGGCCACGGGCATGGTCATCGCGGCCTCTTTCGTCGCGCTCTACAGCCTGGCGCCGTCCTTCAAGGTCCTCCTGCCCGGGCTCAACGGCCTCCTTTTGGCGGTCGTCTTCCTGCTCTTCGCCGTCCGCATCGGCCTGGCCCGGATCTACGTCCTGGCCGGGGCCTCGGCCGCGATCGGCGTCGGCATCAGCGCCGCCGGGATCGGCGACGTCAGGGGCATCAGCCTCTATTACGGCCTCTTCGGCGCCGCCCTGCTCCTCACCGGTCTGGCCGCGCTGGTCGTCTATCTCCGCCGCAACCCCAAGCCGGAGAGCGGCGGCCCGGAGGCGCCCGATGCCCACTGACGTCCGCCTGCTCTCCGACCTCGACAAGCTCATCCACGAGCCCGCCCGCCTGGCCCTGACCGCCATCCTGGCGGTCGTCGAGAGCGCCGATTTCCTCTACCTGCAGCGCGAGACCGGGCTGACCAAAGGCAACCTGTCCTCGCACCTGGCCAAGCTCGAGGAGGCCGGCTACGTGGCCATCGAGAAGACCTACCGCGGGCGCGTCCCGCTGACGCTCGTCCGCTTGACCGACGCGGGCGCGGCGGCCTACAAGGCCTACCGGGCCCGCTTCAAGAAATTCCTGGAGAAGACCTGATGTCCGACGCCGTCATCCGCACCGAACGTCTCGGCCGCGACTTCAAGGCCGTCACCGCCGTCGACGACCTGACCCTGGAGGTCCCGGCCGGGATCGTCTACGGCTTCCTCGGCCCGAACGGGGCCGGCAAGACCACCACCATCCGCCTCCTGCTCGGCCTCCTCGAGCCGACCCGCGGCCGGGCCGAGGTCCTCGGCCGGGACGTCCGGGCCGCGGCCGCCGAGATCCGGGCCCAGGCCGGCGCCCTGCTCGAGCAGAACGGCCTCTACGAGCGCTTGAGCGCCGCCGACAACCTCGAGTACTACGCCCGCATCTGGCGCCTGTCGGAGGCCGACCGCCGGGCCCGTGTCCGGGAGCTGCTCGAGCACTTCGGCCTCTGGGAGCGGCGGGCCGAGCCGGCCGGCCGCTGGAGCCGGGGCATGAAGCAGAAGCTGGCCGTGGCCCGGACGCTCCTGCACCGGCCGCGCCTCGTCTTCCTCGACGAGCCGACGGCCGGTCTCGACCCCGTCGCCGCCGCCTCGCTGCGCGACGATCTGGCCGCCCTGGCCGCCCGCGAAGGCGCGACCGTCTTCCTGACCACCCACAACCTCGACGAGGCCGAGCGCCTCTGCCGCCGCGTGGCCGTCATCCGGGCCGGGAGGCTCGTCGCCGAAGGGCCGGTCGAGGCGCTCAAGCGCGGGCCGTCCGGTCCGGCTGTCGACGTCCGCGGCCGGGGCTTCGGCCCCGCCGCCGTCGAGCGCGCCGGCGCCCTGCCCGGCGTCCGGCGTGTCGAGACGGCCGAGGGCCGCCTGACCGTGTTCTGGACGGCGGCCGCCGACACGCCGGCCCTGCTCCGGGCCCTGGTCGAGGCCGGGGCCGAGATCGACGAGGTCGCGCCCCGCCGGGAGACCTTCGAAGACGCCTTTCTCAAGCTGGTCCGCGACGATGCCCCCCAGGAGACCCCATGTTCCACGATATGAAGACCGTTATCGGCAAAGAGCTCAAGGAGATCTTCGGCCGCCGCGACCGCGTCAAGGGCGGCCGGGCCGGCATGCTGATCTTCGTCGTCGTGTTCGGCGTCGTGCTGCCGCTGCAGAACGGGGCCGGGTGGGTCCGCTCGCCGCTCGTCCTGCTGTACTGGTCCTGGATCCCCTTCCTGCTGGCCAGCGGGGTGGTGGCCGACTCCTTCGCCGGCGAGCGCGAGCGCCACACCCTGGAAACGCTCCTGGCCAGCCGCCTGCCCGACCGGGCCATCCTGGCCGGCAAGATCGGCGCGGCCGTCGCCTACGCCTGGGGCCTGACGCTCGTCTCGGTCCTGCTCGGGACCGTGGCCGTCAACGTCGCCTACGGCCGCGGCGGGCTCCTGTTCTACCCGCCGGCGGTCGCGGCGGGCATCGTCGGGCTGACCTTCCTCGTCGCCCTCCTGGCTTCCGGGCTGGGGGTCCTGGTCTCGCTGCGGGCGGCCACCGTCCGGCAGGCCCAGCAGACGTTCAGCGTCGCGTTCCTGCTGCTGTTCGTTCCGTTCTTCCTGCTGCCCCTGCTGCCGGCGCCGCTCAAGGCCCGGCTGATGGCCGGCGCGGCCCGCGTCGACGCCTTCACGGCCGCCCTGGCCGCCGTGGCCCTGCTGGTCGTGGCGGACATCGTCGTCCTGGCGGTCGCCGACGCCCGGTTCCGGAGGAGCCGCCTCCTTCTCGACTGAGCGGGGCCGGCCGCGTCAGGCCAGCTTGAGGCCCTTGCGGTGGGCCCGATACTCGTAGATGCCGACGATCCGACGGGCCATGGCCTCTTCGGAATATTTCTCCAGGGCCGCCTCCCGGCCCTTGACGGCCAGGCGGGCGGCCAGGTTACGGTCGAAGTGGACCTTGACGATGGCGTCGGCCAGGGCCTTGGCGTCGCGGGGAGGCACGAGGAAGCCGCTCTCGCGGTGGACGATGAGATCGCGGGCCAGCCCGACGTCGGCCGCCGCGACCGGCAGCCCGCTGACCATGGCCTCGATGAGCCGGCCGCCGAGGCCGTCGAGATGGGAGAAGACCACGAACATGTTCAGGGACGCCAGCAGGCGGGGGGCCTGGCCTTGGAAGCCGAGCAGGTAGCGCACGTTCTCCAGGGACGGGGCGTCCGTCCCCTCCGCGGCCTCGAGGCGCAGGGCCCCTTCGCCGAGCACGACGACCTTGATCCGGGGCGACTGGGCGGCGGCCAGCGCGGCGGCCTCGAGCAGGGCCCGTTGGCCCCTTTCGTCCTCGAGCGGCAGGACCGCCCCGACGAGGAAGTCCCCCTCGCCGAGACCGAGCACGCGGCGGGCCAGGTCGTCGGGCGGTTGGGACGTGAAGGGCGAGAAATCGACGCCCGGCGGCACGACCTCGATGGCGCTCTCGGCCACGCCGCCCTGCCGCAGGATGGCCTTGACGGCCTCCGTCCCGGCGACGACGGCGTCGATCGCGGCGAGGGGCAGCCGCCCTTCGAGCGGCGACGAATCGGCCGGCCGCGACAGGACGCGCACCCGGACCTCGGCCGCGGCGGCCGCGGCCAGCCCGAGGGCGGCCCCGAACGTCTCGTGGACGTGGACCACCCGGCAATGGCGGGCCCGCATCAGGCCGGCCAGCTGGCGGCGAACGAGCCAGGCCAGCCGGCCGCGCATGTGGAGGGGCAGGACGGGCAGTCCTTCCTCGGAGGCCCGCCGCAGGATATCGCTTCCCGGCTCGAGGACGAGATGGGCCTCGAGCCCCCGGCGGCGGAGCTCCCGGGCGACGGCCAGCACCTGGCGCTGGCTCTCGCGCCAGTCCCGGCCCGCGTCAACGAGGAAAACGCTCACGCCGCGATTCTAGCACAGAGGACCGGCCAGCGGAACCGCCGCCCGCGTCGGCCCTCACTTCAGGTAGTCGGACAGGGTGATGCCGCGGGTCTCGAGGGTCGACCCGGTGGCCTTGGCGATGGCGGCCACGGCGACGTTGTAGTCGACCAGGGCCTTGAGCTCCATCGACCGGGCGCTGGCCAGGGCGTCCTGGTAGGTCAGGACGAAGTAGTTCGTGGACATGCCGACGTTGAGCTTCTTCATCTCGGCCTCCAGCTGCCGTTCCGCCAGCTCGCGGGCGACGCGGTAGGCGTCGACGCTCTTGGCCGCGGTCTCGAGCGTCCGCACGGCGTCGCTGACCTCGAGGAAGATCCGCTGCTCCTGGGTCTTGAGCTGGGCCTGGGCCTGTTGGAGGTCGAGCTTGGCGTAGGCGTACTGGGCCTTGCCCAGGACGTCGCCGAAGGGGATGGTCAGGGTCAGCCCGGCCGTCCAGTTGTTGTAGAGGAACTTGAAGCTGTCCTTGAAGGCCTTGGAGGCGCTGCCTTCGACGACGCCGATGGGGTCGCCGAAGGGATTGGCGGGGTCGTAGATGTACTGCCGGCCGGAGATGCCCGGGCTGCCCTTGACCAGCTGGAGGTCGAGCTGGGGCAGGCGCTGGTTCTTGGCGACGCGGAAGTTGATCCGCTTGGCCTCGATCGTCGACTTGGCCACTTCGAGGTCGGGCCGCCGGGCCAGGGCCTGGGACAGGGCCTCGTCGAGCGTGATGGCGAAGGGCTTGAACTCGGGCTTGTCGGCCGGGACGAGCGCGGCCCCGAGCGCGGCCTGGTCGGCCTCGAGGTTGAGGAGCGTCCGCAGCTGGTCCTGGTTGCGCTTGACCGCGGCCTCGGCCTGGAGGATATCGGCCTCGCGGCGGGCCACGGTGGCCTCGGCGTTGAGGACCTCGATAGGGGCCTTGGTGCCGACCTGGACCTCGCGCTTGGTCTTGGCCAGGAGGTCCCGCCCGCTCTCGAGGGACAGGCGCAGGGTCTTGAGGTTCTCGATGCTGTAGACGAGGTTCCAGTAGGCGGATTCCACGTTGAAGACGGTGTCGATCAGGGTGTTCTTGAACTGGCTGCGGCTGACCTCGAAGTTGTTCTGGGCGACGACGATCTCCCGGCGGCTGACCGTCCAGCCGAAGTTCTTGAGCAGGGGTTGCGTCAGGACGAAGTTCAGGCGGCTGGTGTAGGACGGGTTGTAGTTCTGGAACAGCTGGTTGTTCTCGCTCTTGTCGTAGTTCAAGGAGGCCTGGAGGCTGCCGCCGAACGGGATCTTCTGCTGGATGGACGTCGACGCGCTGGCGGCCTTGTTGATATAGGTGCCGGCCTGCTGGAGGGACCAGGTCGAGAGCTGCTCGTAGCGGTCGCGGCCGACGTCGAACTGGAGGGTCGGCGTGAACATCTGCTTGGCCTGGGCCACGGTGGCCGAGGCCAGGCTGGGGTTGATGACCTCGGCGGCCACGTTGAGGTTGTTCTTGAGGGCCCGGAGGATGGATTCCTCGAGGGTCAGGCTGATGTCCTTGGGGTCCTGGGCCCGGCCGGCGCCGCAAGCCAGGGCCAGCACGGCCAGCGCCGCCAAGGTTCTCGAGAGGCGTTGTCTCATCATGATCGTCCTCCGAACGTAGAATCCGCCGTCGTCTTCCTATTATACGCGCGCCGAGGGAATTCGTTCCCCCCGGTAAACCCCGGAGGGCCGGGAGCGTATATCAAAATGAGGCCGGCGGCGGATTCTGCCCGCGGAACGCCCTTTTCGGCCCCGTTTGCGATATGATATGACCCCGTCAGGAGGCCCGTCCATGAACGTCCGCCGCGCCCTCGCTCCGTTCGCCGTCATCCTGGTCCTGCTCGCGTTCGCGTCCGCCGCGGCCGCCCAGACCCAGGAATCCCAGAACATGAAGCTGCTGCGCCTGAAGAGCGCCCAGCTGTCGCTCGAGCTCAAGAAGGCCGATTTCGACCGTTACCTGAAGCTCAAGGAGGAGGGGCTGGCCTCCGAGGCCGACTTCGCCCAGCGCCAGACGGCCTACCTCCAGGCCCAGGTCGACTACCAGCAGGCCCTGATCAACTTCATGGGCAGCGAGGCCCGCATCTCGGTGGCCAGCGCCGTCAAGTTCCAGGACCGCAGCGGCAAGAAGTTCGTCCGCGTCTCCCTGCGCTACGCCTCCAAGGAGCTCAAGGAGCTGGCCAACCTGCGCATCAACGCCGAGGACCTCTTCCCGCTCGACTTCATGAAGGAGATCAAGGACGTCTATGTCTCGCTCCTGTCGGAGGGCAAGATCATCTCCGACCCCTACGAGCGGTCGATCGCCTCGATGCCCATCGAGACCGTGCGCGACGCGACCTTCCAGCTCCTCAAGGACGTCGAGAACCTCGACATCAGCGTCTCCTACTCGGGCAAGACCGAGACGACCTCGGTCTTCCTCCAGAAGGGCGTCAGCGCCAACATGGTCACGGTCAACTCGGCCCAGTTCTCCCAGGAGGCCGACCTCGAAAGCACGGCGACCTACGATCTGTCGCTGGAGAAGTTCAGCGGCGAGGCCAACGTCTTCAAGCTCGAGGCGGTCAACCTGCCCCAGCAGATCACCTACGAGTTCAGCGACCCGACCACGAGCGCCCGCCTGTCGCAGATCAAGTTCAGCGAGGGCGTGACCAGCCTGAAGCTGCAGCTCAAGCTCTACCTGCCCAAAAACCCCGACGAGCGAGTCGTCCTCGACCGGCCGCTGGAGTTCTTCGTCCTGGCCCTCGACAACGAGCAGACCGAGAAGCTCCGGGCCCTGGAGGGCGCAGCCGGCGGGACGGGCCTCGACACGGCGGCCGTCGACGGCCTCAAGGCCGGGTTCGTCAAGCTCGAGCTCATCCCGCGGGGCGTGCCCAAGGTCGAGGTCCAGGCCCTCAACCTCTACCACGAGATCAAGGTCGGCGACGCCATCGCCATGGACGTCACCATCCGCAACACGGGGACGCGCAAGCTCAACAACGTCCGCGTCTTCTGCGACCTGCCGCTCAACTGGCGGGTCGAGATCGCGCCCGACCTCGTCGCCACGCTGGAGCAGAACAAGGACGAGGTCGTCAAGATCCGGTTCCTGCCGCCGGACGACGTGTCCGTGGGCGACTACGAGCCCAAGATCCGGACCGACGCCCTGGCCGACAACCGGCGCGTCGAGTCCGAGGACAAGATCGTCCGCATCCACATCTCGTCGCGGACGAACATCCTCGGCATCGGCGCCCTGGTCCTGCTGCTGGTCGGCCTGCTCGTCGGCATCGTCGTCTTCGGCATCAAGCTGACTCCTGCTGCTGGTCGGCCTGCTCGTCGGCATCGTCGTCTTCGGCATCAAGCTGACGCGGCGCTGATCCGGGGCCCGGGAGGCCGGGCCGGGGTCAACCTTTTGGGCCGTCTTCGGGTATATAGATAGGACGGCTCGGGCCGCCGGACGGGCGGCCCCGGCTCGGGGACACGTACGGGGTACATGTCCCCCGAGAACGTATGCCTCGGGTATGCCCCGGGGACACGTACGGGGTACATGTCCCCCGGAATGCCCCGGGGACATGTACCCCGGGTACGTGTCCCCCAAATGAGTGTACCCGAAGTACGTGTCCCCCAAATAAGGAGGCGGCGTGGCTGATCAAGAACCCATCCTGAAGGCCGACGGCCTGTCGAAGCGCTACGAGGACGGCGTCCTGGCCCTGGCCCGCCTGGACCTCGAGGTCCGGGCCGGCGAGATCTACTGCCTGCTCGGGGCCAACGGGGCCGGCAAGACGACGACCATCAACCTCTTCCTGGGCTTCATCCCGCCGACCGCCGGGGCCTGCCTGATCAACGGCATCGACGTGGCCAAGGACCCGCTCGAGGCCAAGAAGCACGTCTCGTTCGTGTCCGAGAACGTCATGCTCTACGGCAACTTCACGGCCCGCCAGAACCTCGAATTCTTCGCCAAGCTCGGCGGCCGGACCGGCCTGACCCGGGCCGACTACGACCGGGCCATGGCCCGCGTCTCGCTCCAGGCCAAGGCCTTCGACCAGCGGGTCAAGGCCTTCTCCAAGGGCATGCGCCAGAAGCTCGGCATCGCCATCGCCGTCGTCAAGGACGCTCCGGCCGTGCTCCTCGACGAGCCCACCTCGGGCCTCGACCCCAAGGCCGCCGCCGAGTTCCTGGACATCATGGCCGAGCTGCGGGCCGAGGGCAAGGCCGTCCTGATGTCGACCCACGACATCTTCCGGGCCAAGGAGATCGGCGACCGGGTCGGCATCATGCGCGGGGGCCGCCTGGTCATGGAGCAGACCCGGGCCGAGCTGGCCCACGAGGACCTCAACCGCCTCTACATCGATTACATGGAATCCGAGGCGGCGGCCGCCCCGGTGGCGTGAGATGATCGGGACCATCGCCCGCAAGGAGATCGTCGGCAACCTCCTGTCCTACAAGTTCCTTATCGTCCTGCTGCTCCTGGTCCTGCTCGTGGCCACCAGTCTGTTCATCATGCACCGGGACTACGCCGGGCGCATGGCCGACTACCAGGTCATCCGACCCGAGCCCGGGGCGCCCGTCGCCGTCGTCCCGCCCAACCCCCTGTCGATCTTCGCCAAGGGCCTGGAGGACGCCATGACCCGGTCCTTCGAGATCGGCGTCCTCGGCGTCGACGTCCGGGCCGGCCAATCGTCGGGCAACGTCATCTTCGCCTTCTTCCCGACGCCCGACTTCCTTTACGTGGTCCGGATCGTCCTGTCGCTCGTGGCGCTGCTCTTCGGCTTCGATCAGATCAGCCGCGAGCGCGAGCAGGGGACGCTCAAGCTCATGTTGAGCGGCCCGGCGTCGCGGGCCGAGGTCCTGCTCGGCAAATGGCTCGGCAACTTCGTCAGCCTGGCCGTGCCCTTCCTGCTGGTGACGCTCCTCGGGGCGGCGGTGCTGCTCTTCGACCCGCAGGTCCGCCTGGGCGCCGGCCGGCTCGGGCGGCTGGCCCTGATCCTGGCCCTGGCCCTGCTCTACATGGCTTTCTTTTTGAGCCTGGGTTTGCTCGTCTCGGCCCTGACCCGGCGGTCGGCCACCTCCCTCATCGTGCTCCTGTTCGCCTGGGCCCTGCTCGTCTTCGTCCTGCCCAACCTGGGGACGCTCCTCGCCCGCCAGTTCGTCCGCCTGCCCTCGGTCCAGGCCCTGAACGAGAGGCGGGAACAGACCTGGACCCGCGAGGTCCTGCTGGGGCTCAAGCGCGAAGGCGGCGACATGGCCGAGCATTGGCGGACGGTCGGCCGGGAGAACGACCGCATGGAGGAGGACTACCGGCTGAAGTTCGAGCGCCTGGTCCGGCTGTCGCGGACGATCAACCGCCTGTCGCCGGCGGCCGGGTTCCTGGACGCCGCGACCGGCATCGCCGGCACGGGCCTCGACGAGGAGAGCCGGCTCAAGGCGGAGGTGGTCCGCTACAAGGCCTCGATCATCGACCGGATGATCGACGACCAGATGGCCGGACGGCGGGAGGCCCGGTATCCCGCCTTCGCTTACCGCCCCCGGCCGCTGGGCGAGGTCCTGGCCGGCGGCGCCCTCGTCGACGCGGCTTGGCTCGTCATCCTCAACATCCTGGCCTTCGCCCTGGCCTACGCCGGGTTCGCCCGGGCGGACGTGAGGTGACGTCATGTGGAGAACGCTCGTCGCCAAGGAGCTGCGGGCCCACCTGCTGTCGTTCCGCTTCCTGGCCAGCTTCGTCATCCTGCTGGTGCTCGTCGTGGCCACGGCCGTCGTCCTGGCCGGGGACTATGTCCGCAAGGTCGACGAGTTCTCGGCCCGTCAGACGGAGCTCGACCGCTATCTCCGCGCCTACGCCCATTTCAACCGCATCGGGGCCATCGTCCAGCCGGTCCAGCCGCCCGTCCCCTTCCAGGCCCTCGTCCGGGGCATCACCGCCGACGTCAACATCGAGGCCTTCGACAACGACCCGCTGCCGGTCATGTTCCCGCTCATCGACCTGACCTTCATCGTCGCCATCCTGGTCAGCCTCGTCGCCCTCATCCTGACCTACGACGCCGTCAGCGGCGAGAAGGAGGACGGCACGCTGAAGCTGATGCTGGCCAACGGCCTGCCGCGCTCGAGGGTCCTCCTGGCCAAGGTGGCCGGGGCGGGACTGACGCTCGTCGGCCCGCTCGTCGTTTCCCTGGCCGCCGGGATGCTCGTCGTGCTCCTGCGGGCGCGCGTCGGCTGGTCGGGCGCGAACTGGGGCGCCCTGGCCATGATCCTGGCCGGGGCCGCCGTCTACGCGGGCGTCTTCGCCCTGATCGGGATCCTGGTCTCGGCCGTCCACCACTCCAGCGCCTCGTCCATCATGACCTCGCTCTTCGTCTGGACGCTCCTCGTTCTCGTCGTGCCGAACTTGAGCCCTTACGTGGCCTCGTTCCTCTCGCCGGCGCCGTCGCGGATCAAGGTGGCCCGGGAGATCGCCCGGCTGACCGACACGGACCGGGACGACCTCGGGCGCAAGCTCATGGCCGAATACCGGGCCGAGGTCCTCAAGGAATACCCGGTCCTGGGCGAGCGCCTGACCGAGGCCGAGGTCAAGCGCCGGGTGTCGGAGGACCCGCTCTATCGGACGGCCTACGAAGCCAACCGGGCCGCGGTCGAGAAGGCCTGGGCCGAGGCCAACCGCGTCCAGGGGGCCAAAGCCGAAGAGCTCCGGCAGGACCTGCGGCAGAAAGAGGAGGCCCAGACCGGCCTGGCCCGGGTCCTGTCGATGGTCTCGCCGCTGGCCGACTTCAGCTACCTGGCGACGGACCTGTCGTCGACCGGGACGCGGAACCTGGCCCATTTCGGGCGGCTGGCCGGGCTGTGGAGCCGGTCTTTCTACGGCGATTACCGGCCGAAGAAGGTGGCCGAGCTGCGGGCCAAGGACCCGACCGCCGACGCCTGGAATACGGCCATCGACATGTCCGACGCGCCGCGCTTCCGGTACGTCGAAGAGGGGCTGGCCGGCCGGGTCCGGGCCGCCTTGCCGCCGTTCGGGGTGCTGGCCGGCTACGCCGTCGTCCTATTCGCCGCCGCCTACGTGGCCTTCATCCGCTACGACGTCCGTTAAGATGGGAAAAGATGGGGGACACAATACCCTGTCGCCCAATGATTCCCGCGCGTCATGGCCCGCCGGAGCCGCGACCTGTTTAAATTAAGCGGAAACGTCGATCACGTCCCCCCACGCCAGTTCCCAGCCGGGGGGAATCATCTCGAAAACGAGTATTGTGTCCCGGCTATTCTACAGGCGGGAACGTAGGAACAGGGTTTTGTGTCCCCCATCTTTTATCATGTCCCCCATCTTAACGGGCGAAGGCGTCGAGGTCGAGGTCGGCCGCCAGGCCCGGGTCGCGGGCGAAGCGCTTGAGGGCCACGGCCCCGACCATGGCCGCGTTGTCGGTGCACAGCTTCGGCGACGGCACGTAGGCGTCGAGGCCGGCCTGCCGGGCGAACTCCTGGAACCGCGTCCGCAGGCGGGTGTTCCGGGCCACGCCGCCGCACAAGACAAGCGACCGCGGTTGGACCTGGTCGGCCGCCGCCCGGACATGTTCGACGAGCGTCCGGGCCACGATCTCTTCGAAGCTGGCCAGAAAGTCGGCTAGCCGCCCGTCCTCTTTCGTCAATCCGTTCTCGCGGATGACCTTGAGCGCGGCGGTCTTCAGCCCGCTGAAGCTGAAGTCCAGGCTCCTGTCCTTCGTCCTCGGCATCGCGAAGCGAAAGGCCTTGGCATCGCCCGTCTTTCCCAGCTTCTCGATGACCGGCCCCCCGGGATAGCCCAGCCCGAGGAACTTGGCGATCTTGTCCAGGGCCTCGCCGGCCGCGTCGTCGCGGGTCTTGCCGAGGAGCCGGTACGACAGCGGCTCGTCCATCTGGTAAAGGGCCGTGTGCCCGCCCGAAACGAGCAACCCCAGCACCGGGTAGGCGATGCCCGGGTTCTCGAGGAAGCAGGCCTCGAGATGGGCCTCGAGATGATCGACGCCGACGAGCGGCTTCTTATGGTAATAGGCCAGCCCCTTGGCGAAGGACAGGCCTACGAGAAGCGATCCGATCAGCCCCGGCCCCTGCGTCACCGCGTACAGATCGACCGCCTCGAGCCCGACCCCTCCCCGTTCCAGGGCCTCGCCGACGACCGGGGCGACGGACTTGATGTGCTGGCGCGAAGCCAGCTCGGGCACCACCCCGCCGTACGGCGCGTGGACTTCGTCCTGCGACAGGACGATGTTGCTGAGGACCTCGGGAGCGACGAATTGCACGATTCGGGGGATGATTTGGGGGATGATTTGGGGACATGTACCCGGGGTACGTGTCCCCAAATCGGGTGTCCCCAAATCGGGTGTCTGGGGACATGTACCCCGGGTATGTGTCCCCAAATCGGGTGTCCCCAAATCGGGGGCGCGTAAAACGGCCGCGGACGTCTCGTCGCACGAGGTCTCGATGGCCAGGACGATCACGCGTGTTCCGCCTTTCCCGCCAATTCTAGCAGAAAAGCCCGGCCGGCGTCAGACACGGGCCGAAGCCCCGAACGGGGCGCCGCCCTTCGTTCCCCTGCGAAGCCGCTGCGCGGGGGCATCGCCAGGAAGGGGGCGCGACAAAATGCTAATTATTTAGCACCCAGCCGCAACGCCGCCCTGCCCCGGGACGTAATTATTTCGAAGGCCGCGGGAATTTTCGCCCTCCCGGGGCGGTCTTTTCTAGAAGGAAGGCCGTTTCCCGGCCCCCGGCCCGGAGAATTGCTATTTTCATGCCCGTAAGTTATGATTTTTCCGATCGCGGCATTCCGATCGGCAGCGGATCCGCCCGCCCCATTAGCCCAGGAGGTGGTTGATGCGCATTCCCAAGGCCGTCCTGGCCGGCTCTCTGGTCGTCCTCGTCGCCGCCGGCGCTTACTTTCTCGTCTTTCACAGAGGCCCCGCCGCCAAGGATCCGGAAGGCGCCTCCTCCTCCGCCGCGCCCGCCGCGTCCGCCGCCGCCCCGCCCGACCAGAAGGCGGAAGCCGCGCCTCTCCCGGTCAAGGTCGCCAAGGCCTTCACCGGCGACCTGGTCATGACCCTCAAGTCGCCGGGCGAAGCCTACACCGAGAAGCGCGTCGTCCTGAAGTCCGAGGTCGGCGGGATCGTCAAGAACCTCTTCGCCGCCGAGGGCCGCCACGTCCGCCAGGGCGATCTCCTGGTCGAGCTCGACGACCGCGAGTTCCGTCTCAACCTCGAGCGGCTCGAGGCCCAGCGCCTGCGCTACCTGTCGGAGCTCTTCCTGGAGCGGCAGTTCTCGGTGGCCGAACCCGCATCCGGGCCCCCTTCGGCGGCATCGTCACCGACCTCAAGCTCTCGCCCAACGAGCGCCTGGACGCCGGCCGCGAGCTCTTCACCCTGGTCGACATCAGCCGCATCAAGGTCAAGGCCAAGGTCCTGGAGAGCGAGGTCGGCAAGGTCGTGGCCGGCCGCGAGGTCGATCTGCGCTTCAGCGCCTTCCCCGACCGCTCCTTCAAGGGCCGCATCGAGGCGGTCAGCCCGGTCATCGACACGGAGGACAAGACCTGCGGCGTCTACGTCGTCCTGGACAACCCGTCCGAGGAGATCAAGCCCGGCATGCACGCCGAGGTCGAGTTCCCGACCGAGATCTTCACCGGCCGCCTCCTCGTGCCCCAGCAGGCCATCCTGGTCCGCGGCGGCCGCAAGCTCGTCTTCGCCGTCGAGGGCGACACGGCCAAGTGGCGCTACATCGAGGTCGGCCTCGAGAATGAGCGCTTCGCCGAGGTCCTGCCCGGCAAGGAGCCCGGCTGGGGCGTCGCGGCGGGCGACACGGTCATCGTCGAGGGCCACATCACCCTGGCCCACGACACCAAGGTCACCGTCGTCCAATAGACGGCGCGTTCCCGGGGGCCCATCATGAAGCTCGCCCGATTCGCCGTCGACCGGCCGGTGACGGTCTACATGTTCTACCTGGCCGTCATCCTCCTCGGCGCGGTCTCGCTCCGGGAGTTGTCGGTCGACCTTCTGCCCGACATCAGCTACCCGCGCCTGTCGGTCATCACCAACTACCCCGGCGTCGCGCCCGAGGAGATCGAGACTCTCATCACCGCTCCGCTCGAGTCGGCCGTCAGCCGCGTCCCGGGGCTGCGCCGGGTCGAGTCGGTCTCGAAAGAGGGCGTCTCGCTGCTGACGCTCGAGTTCGACTGGGGCACGGACATGGACTTCACCATGCTCCACACGCGGGAGCAGCTGGACAACGCCAAGGACCGCTTCCCCGAGGACGCCGAGAGCCCGACCATCATCCCCCTCGACCCCCAGAGCCGGCCCATCATGACCCTGGCCCTGTCGGGCGACCGGACCCTGCTCGAGCTCAAGGAGCTGGCCGAGGAGCTCATCAAGCCGCGCCTGGAGCAGATCGAGGGCGTCGGCTCGGCCGAGATCACCGGCGGCGTCGAGCGCGAGATCCAGATCGAGGCCGACCCGGAGAAGCTGGCCCTCTACGGCCTGACGGTCGAGGACGTGGCCAGCCGCGTCAACGCCTTCAACCGCAATCTCCAGGGCGGCACCATCCGCAAGGGGACGTTCAAGTACGCCCTCCGCGTCGTCGGCGAGTTCGAGGCCATCGACGAGATCGGCGAGATCGGCCTGTTGGTCACCAAGGAGGGCGGCGTCGTCCGCCTGCGCGACGTGGCCCGGGTCCGCGACGGGATCAAAGAGCGCCAGGGCATGACCCGCCTCGACGGCGCCGAGTCGATCGGCCTGCTCGTCCGCAAGGAGTCCGGGTCCAATACGGTCAAGGTGACCAGGCTCGTCCGCGCGGTCCTGGGCCAGATCCGGGCCGAGAACCCCGGCATCGCCTTGAGCGTCGTCAGCGAGCAGGCCCGGACGATCGAGGAGGCCATCGGAGCGGTCAAGGACGAGCTCATCCAGGGCGCCATCCTGGCCTTCCTGACCCTGCTCGTCTTCCTCCAGGAGTGGAAGACGCCCCTCATCATCGGCACGGTCATCCCCATCTCGGTCGTCGGCGCTTTCAGCCTGCTCTTCTTCGGCAATGTCACCCTGAACATCATGTCCCTCGGCGGCCTGGCCCTGGCCGTGGGCATGCTCGACGACTGCGCCGTCGTCGTCTCCGAGAACATCTTCCGCCACCGCTCGCTCGGCAAGACCCTCAAGGAGGCGGCCTCGGTCGGGACGAGCGAGGTCGGCCCGGCCGTCGTCTCCACGGCCCTGACCACCATCGTCGTCTTCCTGCCGGTCATCTACGTCCACGGCGTGGCCGGGCAGCTGTTCAAGGACACGGCCCTGACCCTCACCTACGCCCTGCTGGCTTCGCTCCTCGTTTCGCTGACGCTGATCGCCACGCTGGAGTCGCGCGCCTTCGATTTCGGCGTCGGCAGGGAAAAGCGCTGGCGCTTCACCTGGGGGCTCGGCCGCGTCTGGAAACCCGCGCCGTCCGGCCCCGGGACCGGCAGCGTTCCGGCCCCGGACCCGGCCCCGCCGCGGGCGCTCCGGGCCCTTCTGACGGCGCCCGTCCGGGCCATTCGCGTCGCCTTCTACGCCCTCTTCCGCGGGCTCGGCTTCGTCCTGAACGCCCTGGCCAGCTTCGTCGTCCAGCTGGCCGCCTTCGTCGCCCACTACCTTGCCATCCCCGTCAGGCCGGTGCTCAAGGCCGTCTTCTCCGGCTTCAACCGCGTCTACGGCCGGTTCATCGACGGCTATCAGCGCTTCCTCCGCTGGAGCCTCGACCACAAGGGCCGCGTCGTCGCCTGGACGCTGGTCTTCTTCGCCGTCGTCTTCGCCCTAGGCGGGCTCATTCGCAGCGAGCTCATGCCGCCCATGGAGACCGCGGCCTTCGAGCTCGACCTGAAGATGCCCGTCGACTTCTCCTTCGAGCAGACGACCGAGACGACGGTCATGCTCGAATCGCACCTGCGCCGCCTGCCGGCGGTCAAGACCGTCCTGGCCCAGGTCGGCATCGTCAGCGGCATGGAGAGCGCCGATCCGACGATCTCCGTCAACTCGGCCCGCCTGTTCGTCGAGGTCCTCAAGCCCAAGCAGCTCGAAGCCGCCCTGGACGCCGCCCGGGCCCGGCTGGCCGGCTTCCCCGACATCGCCTACACCATCGTCCGCGACCAGGCCGCCTTCGGCCAGTTCCTGAACCTCTCGGCGGCCGAGATCGGCCTCCAGGTGAAAGGCAAGGACCTCGACCGCCTCAAGAGCATCGCCGCCGACCTGACGGCCCGCCTGGCCGCCATCCCCGGCGTCGCCGACGCGGCCACCAACGTCGGGGAGGGCAAGCCCGAGTTCAAGGTCACCGTCGACAAGGAGGCCCTGCGCCGCTACCCGGGGCTCTCGCCGCAGACGATCGGCGACTTCCTGGTCAGCGCCGTGCGCGGCCGGGTGGCCACCCAGTTCCGGGAGCTGGAAAAGAAGTACGACATCCTGGTCCGCCTCGAGGAGAGCTCGCGCGAGAACATCGAGCGCCTGCTCGGCGAGACGCTGCCCTTCGAGGGCCGCTCCGTGCCCCTGCGCGATCTGGTCTCCTACGAGGTCGTCCGCGGCCCCCGCGAGATCCGGCGCGAGAACCAGCAGCGCGAGGTCCTGGTGACGGCCAACCTCAAGGGCCGCAAGCTGAGCCAGGTGACGCCGGCCATCGACCGGGCCATCGCCTCGCTGCGGCTGCCGGCCGACTACCGCGTGGCCTGGAGCGGCGAGCGCGAGGAGATGGACCGCTCCTTCCAGTCGCTCGTCCTGGCCCTGCTCCTGGCCGCCCTGCTGACCTACATGATCATGGCCGCCCAGTTCGAGTCGCTCCTCCATCCCTTCATCGTCATGGCCACCCTGCCCATGGGCGCGGCCGGGGCCATCGTGGCCCTGCTCCTGACCGGCCATACCTACAACGTCATCTCCATCATCGGCATGGTCGTCCTGGTCGGCATCGTCGTCGACAACGCCACGGTCAAGATCGACTACACCAACCAGCTCCGCCGCGGCGGCATGCCGCTGCGCCAAGCCGTCGAGGAGGGCAGCCACGTCCGGCTGCGGCCCATCCTCATGTCCACGGGCAGCACGCTCGTCGGCCTCATCCCCATGGCCCTGGCCCTCGAGCGCGGGGCCGAGCTCATGCAGCCGCTGGCCATCGTCGTCATCGGCGGCCTGACCTTCTCGACCTTCATGACCCTCGTCCTCATCCCCGTCCTCTACGAGTGGATGGAGCGCCGCAAGGGATGAAGTTCTGCATCGACCGTCCGGTGGCCACGGCCATGATCTTCCTGGCCCTGCTGGCGACCGGCGTCTATTCGTTCCTGAACACGCCCATCGAGCTCATGCCCAAGGAGGACCTGCCCAAGGTCGACATCGTCACCGGCTGGTACGGCGTGCCGCCCGAGGTCGTCCAGACCCAGGTGACGGCGCCGCTCGAGGAGGCCTGCGCCACGGTCAAGGGCGTCACCAAGATGACCTCCACCTCCGAGATCGGCATGTCCCGCATCACCTTGGAGTTCGACCCCCGGACCGACATGGAGTTCGCGACACTGGCCCTGCGCGAGGAGCTGACTAAGGCCCGGCCGCTGCTGCCGGCCCGGGTCCGGCCCGTCGTCCAGCCCTACGTCCCCGAGGATTTCCGGGAGCGGCCCTTCCTCCAGTACACCATCTCCGGCCGCTACGGCCTCCAGGAGCTCCAGGAGCTGGTCAAGGAGAAGCTCGAGATCGGCCTGGGCGCGGTCCGGGGCGTCTCCGGGGCCGAGGTCAGCGGCGGCTCGGAGGCGGAGGTCCGGATCACCCTGGACGAGGACCGCCTCAAGGCCCTCGGACTTCATCCCTACACGGTCAACGCCGCCATCGCGGCCCGGCTGGGCACCTATCCCACGGGCCGGGTCCGGCGCGGCAACCAGGAGTTCCTGTTCAAGTTCGAGGACCGCATCGACAGCCTGGACGAGGTCCGCGAGACGGTCGTCGCCTACTCGGGCCAGAACCCCATCCTGGTCCGGGACGTGGCCAAGGTCGAGATCGCCTACGCCGACATCCGGCTCGTCCACCGCATCAACGGCCAGCCGACGGTCAACCTGACGGTGTCCAAGGAGCGGGGGGCCAACACCCTGCGCGTGGCCCGGGACGTCAAGCGCCGGCTCGCGGCCCTCAAACGCGAGCTGCCGCCGGACCTGGCCTTCAAGAGCGTCGACGACGAGAGCGAGGAGATCCGCAAGAACCTCAACGACTTCTACCTGTTGGCCGGGATCATCACCATCATCGTCTTCGTCATGGTCTTCCTCGTCCTGCGGCGGTTCAAGCCGTCGTTCCTCATCCTGTCGTCGATCGCCTTCTCCATCGTCATCACCTTCAACCTCATCTACGCCTTCAGGATCTCCCTGAACATGCTGACCCTGGGGGCCCTGGCCCTGGGCTTCGGCATGTTCGTCGACAACTCCATCGTCGTCTTCGACAACATCCTGCGGTTGCGCGAGGCCGGCCTGGAGCCGCGGCAGGCGGCCCTCCAGGGCCCGCGGGAGGTCTTCGTGGCCGTCCTGGCCTCGACCCTGACGACCATGGCCGTTTTCTTCAGCTTCCCCTTCTTCCAGGGCAAGCTCAAGGTCTTCTACGTGCCCCTGGCCATCGTCATCGCCTCGGCCATCGCCGCCTCGCTGCTGGTCTCCTTCACCCTCGTCCCGGCCTTGAGCCCGCGGCTGCTCGAGCGGCGCAAAACGCGGGCGGGGGCGGAAGCGCCGGCGGCGGCGCCCCGGCCGTCGCGATTCGAGAAGGCGCTGGCGGTCCTGCTGCGCCATCCCGTCGAGGTCGTCCTCGTCGTCGCGGCCCTGCTCTTCGGCTCCTACAAATGGTTCCGGGCCGAGGTGACCCTCGGCCGCTGGGGCTCCTGGTACAGCAAGGAGCAGCTCTACATCCGGGTCGGCATGCCGCCCGGGACCGACATCTCCCGGACCGACGAGACCATCCGGGCCTTCGAGGACAAGGTCCTGGCCCTGGATTACGAGAAGGAGATGCAGGTCTACATCGTCCCGGAAAGCGCCCAGGCCACGATCGAGTTCCCGCCGGAGATCGAGCGCTCCTTCCGGCCTTACGCCCTGAAGGAGGAGCTCATCCAACTGGCCACGCAGTTCGCCGGCATCGACATCAGCGTCTCGGGCTTCGACCCCCAATACTACGCCTCGAGCATGGGCGCGGGCACCTACTACAGCTCGCGCATCAAGTTCACCGGCTACAATCTCAAGAAGCTCAAGGAGATCACGGCCGACCTGGAGCGGACCCTGCGCCGCAACCCGCGCATCAAGGAGGTCCGCACGGTCTCCAGCCGCTACGGTTGGTGGCGGGGGGACACGGTCGAGGACATCCTCAAGATCGACCAGGCCGCCCTGCGCCGCTACGACATCGATCCCGCCTACCTCTACTTCGGCCTGCAGACGATGATCCAGGGCTCCTTCGGGCAGCAGGCCCGCGTCCGGATGGCGGGCCAGGACATCGCCGTCTCGGTCAAGTTCCCCGACGCGGCCACGCTCGACATGCGGCAGCTCTCCGAATCTCTGATCCAGACCCGCGGCGGCGAGTACCTGCGGCTGGGCCAGGTGGCCTCGTTCGCCGAGGCCCCCATCCCCGGCTCGATCGACCGCGAGGACCAGCAGTTCCAGCAGACCATCATGTGGGAGTTCCGGGGCCCGGCCAAGGCCGAGGAGCGCTACCGCAAGGCCGTCTTCGACTCGCTCCACCTGCCGCCGGGCTTCGCGGCCTCGCTCGACGAACAGTGGTACGTGACCGAGGAGGAGCAGAAGCAGCTCAACTTCGCCATCGCCGCCGCCCTGGCCATCATCTTCATCATCCTGGCGGCGCTCTACGAATCGTTCATCCTGCCGTTCTACGTCCTGCTGGCCGTGCCGCTCGCGCTCGTCGGCGTCTTCGTGGCCTTCATCGTGGCCAAGGAGCCCTTCGATCCGACGGCCTACATCGGCGTCATCCTGCTTTCGGGCATCGTGGTCAACAACGCCATCCTGCTCGTCGACCACATCGGGCTGCGGCGCCGGCAGGGCCTGGGGCTGCGCGAGGCCGTGCTGCGGGGCACGCGGGACCGGGTCCGGCCCATCCTCATGACCACCGCCACGACGGTCTTCGGCATGCTGCCCCTGCTGCTGATCGGGGCCCAGGCCAACGAGCGCCAGATCTGGTCGTCGCTGGCCCTGTGCACGGTCGGCGGCCTGACGACCTCGACGCTCCTCATCCTGGTCGTCATCCCCGTCCTCTACTTTCACGGGGACGGCCTGCGGGCCTGGGGGGCGGAGAAGGTCCGCGAGGCCCGCGGCCT
>JAEAMG010001213.1_pt1 | contig 21183 bp, 18 predicted proteins | sample 8958741 | NCBI WGS metagenome assembly JAEAMG01 (sample SAMN16933256, study PRJNA681125) | bioreactor sludge metagenome | isolation source: anaerobic bioreactor treating anionic surfactant - SDBS | place: India: Bengaluru | collected 2019-02-28 | reverse complement strand
ACGGGCGTGTCGACATGAACAGCAATCGCCTGGGGTGTGCGGCCGTTTTCTTGTTGACCGGAACACTGGGGACGGCGATTGTATTTTCAATATGTCGGTTTTTAGAGGTGACGAAGTCTGTGATGCTGGTGCCTCTCGCCTACCTGGGCCGGAGAAGCTTGCTGATTCTGGTCGCTCACGAGGCGGTGGCTGCCGTCGTGCATGCGTATGTCGGGGAATGGGGCCAATTACATCATCGTCTCGACCGTGTGGCTTCACTGGTTCTTCTTCTGGCAGTTGTTGAGGGGTTACACGGTGTGAATGGCTTGTGCCGCCGTGTTCAGGTGCTTGTACAAGCCCACGCTCCAAGGGTTTTCTCGCTCGTTAATCGGCCCTGAGAGTGGCGGCGGGTGTAGCCGGATCTTTTCGGCAGTGAGCGGTTGCGTTCTCTTTCTGGTTTTAGGCTAATCGACAAAGGCGGCGGGTGGCGAAGCGCCGAGTTTTGACTATGTCAAGGGTTCTCATTCTCAGTCTGATCTTCAGCCCCGATAATGTGTCAACGGCACATATTATATCGGGAATAGCCGAGGATCTGAAAGCATACGGGCATCAGCTGTGTGTGATCACAACGACCCCGCACTACCATCGCGATCCGAATCTTGAACAGGAGCAGCCGCTTTATAACGGGTTCCTTGGGCTGATCAAGAAGAGTCAATTTAAAGGTATTCCGGTCTATCACATCACGATGCCCGATAAACATTGCAACAAGCTGATCAGGATCGCATCGTGGTTGAGCTTCCATTTTTTTAGCACGGTGCTTGGCAGTTGTATTCGCTTTAAGCCGGATGTCATACTTGTGCCGTCGCCGCCGTTATCGATCGGACTCAACGCCTGTGCGATAGCGTGGCTGACGCGTTCTAAGTATATCTACAATGTTCAGGAGCTTTATCCGGACATAGCGATTAATTTGGGCGTCATCAAGCAAAAGGGCTTAATCCGTTTCTTGTCTGCGGCAGAGAGATTTATCTACAACCGGTCGGCAGCGGTCACATCGATCACCGAGTCGATTCATGAAAAAGTTGCGGCACGGATCAAAGATCCTCGAAAAGCGCGGTTGATTCCCAATTTTGTTGATTTTTCGGATGTTGTTGCGGCTCCTCGAATCAATGCGTTTTCGCAGCAATATCGGATGGCGGATCAGTTTGTTGTTACCTATGCGGGAAACCTGGGTATCCCTCAAAATGTATCGCTTTTGGTCGAAGCCGGAAAATGGCTGCGGGATGAAAAGGAAATCACGATACTGATTATCGGTGACGGCTCAGAAAAAGAGGATCTTGTGCAAAGAGTGCGGCGTGATGCTGTCAATAATGTCCATGTGATTGATTATCAGCCGTTGTCAATGATGCCCTTGATCTATGCGTCATCGGATGTGTTCTATGTGGGACAAACCTTGGATGCGCATTCAGATGGCATTCCGTCTAAGATTTATCGGATTATGGCAAACAGGAAGCCGATCTTGGCGGTCACAACGCCTGGTTCCGACTTGGCGCGCTGCTTAAGGGCTGCTGGCGCGGGGATTGTTGTGTCGAGTGACGATCCGGCAGATTTGGCTCGCGCGATTCTTGAGATGAAAGCACGCCGGCGAGACCTTTGCGAATTTGGGCAGAAGGCCTATGAGTATGTGGTCGGTTCATTTGAGCGCGAAAGTGTGAGTCGCCAATACGACCAATTGATCCGATCCGTTTGCGGCTAAACAAGAGCAAGGAAGGCGGCAATGAGTAGTCAGCAGGCTCAGGGAACTCAGTCGGCACCCCCCATCTCGATTGTTATCCCTGTGAAGAATGAGGAGGCTAACCTCGCGCTTTGCTTGGAGTCCGTTAAGGGCTTTGATGAGGTTGTTGTCGTCGATTCGGGAAGCACCGATCACACCTGTCAGATAGCAGCGGAATATGGGCGCAAAGTTGTCGATTTTAAGTGGCAGGGTACTTTTCCGAAAAAACGCAATTGGGTGCTCCAAACAGTTCCGTTGAAACATGCTTGGGTTCTGTTCTTGGATGCGGATGAACGCGTGACACCCGAATTCCGGCAGGAAGTCGCCCGGATCTTGGATACGACTCCGCATAACGCGTTCTGGCTCGGCTATCGCGAATGGTCGTTGGAAAAATTGCTGCGGCACGGCGATCCAATGTGGAAGACGGCTTTGTTGCGGATTGGCAAAGGGGCGTACGAACACATCCTTGAGGAGCGGTGGAGTCCTTTGGATATGGAAATCCATGAACACTTGGTGGTGGATGGCTCCGTCGGTGTGATCAATGCCAGATTGGAGCATCACGACAAGCGGTTTTTGGATGCCTATTATGCGAGACATAATGACTACTCGACGTGGGAGGCGAATCGCTATCTGGCCATAGGCGACCGCAGTCAGTTGACGATGCGGCAGAAAATAAAATATCGGCTGCTCATGTGGCCTTTTTTCCCGCTGATGTATTTTGTTTTTGCCTATGTTCTGAAAGGTGGTTTCCTGGATGGAAAGGTCGGCTTTTATTATGCCGTGGCAAAGATATTTTATTTCTATCAAATTCAGGCAAAAGTCACGGAGCGGCGGATCAGGAGCCGCGAGGTAGAAAAAAAATGAACCTGAGAAGCATGCTGTCGGACAACCAGAAAAAGCTCATCTTAAAGGTGTTGTATGCCCCGTATTTTCCCCGGGACATTTTGTTTTGTTGGTGGAAAGGTCTTCGCTGGTCCTCGGGCTGGAGGCTTTACGGCTTGCCGCTGATCTCGAAAATCGGAAGAGGAGGTGAAATAAGGATAGGGCGGAATTTTCTGGCGTGTAGTGATCCGCGAAGAAATGTGTTGGGTGTGTTTCAGCGCGTGGTCATTAAAACGTGCGGGCATGGCGCGAGAATTGTGATCGGGGATGACGTGGGTATGTCGGGGTGTACGGTGTCCGCCGCAACCTCCATCACGATCGGGGATCATGTGCTGCTGGGCTCGGGGTGTCTGATTACGGATTCTGATTCGCACCCGGTTGATCCCGTGGAGAGGCGCTTGGGCGGGACTGCGGTCTCCAAGCCGGTCGTCATTGAGGAGGATGTCTTCGTAGGTGCTCGGGCGATGATCCTGAAAGGGGTCACCATCGGTAAGGGAAGCGTGGTTGGTGCCGGCGCTGTCGTGACCAAGTCTGTGCCACAGGATAGCATTGTGGCGGGGAATCCGGCGAAGATAGTCGGCTGTAGTCGCCGCTTGGCTCGGTGAGTCCGAAATAAGGGTAGAGCTGATTTTGAAGTGGAATGACCAAATCTTTAAATGGGCCTATCGGGTTCGTGAGAGGCTGTCACCGGGTAAGCGGAGGCGGTTGTTGGCGGATTGTCGGGGCAAGCTGGCCTGTGACCGTATCCGGGCGCTGCTTGAGGCCCCCTCGCCCTGCATGATCGGCCGGTGGGGGGCGACGGAGTTGGCCGGGTTGCTCTCGGTGTGGGATATCCGCGATCCGAGCCCCCTCTGGATGAAACGCTGGAAGGTCTTGACCGGAGAGATGCGGGCGACGGACCGGTGGAATCCGCGGATCAGGCGGCACATGGCGGAATGGTCGGGGTTCTTCCCGCTGACCGATGAGGCGTTAGATCGTTTTTCAGTCCGGATGGAGCGTGATGCTCATGAGCTCGATCTGCTGGGTTCTTGGCTGGCTGAAGAGCAGCGGGTGCGTCACCTCTTCCCCAGCGCCACGATTGTCGACCTCCACGATTTGCGCCCCGAACAGAATGATCCTCCGTGGAGTGGCGTGTTGGCTGGCAAGCGCGTCTTGGTGGTTCATCCCTTCGATGAGTCGATTCGGCGTCAGTATGCGCGGCGGCAACTGTTGTTTCCCGGGCGCGAGGTCCTTCCGGATTTCGAGTTGATAACCCTTAAAGCGGTGCAGTCGTTGGGAGGGAAGTCTGATCGTTTCGCCAGTTGGTTTGAGGCTTTGGATTGGATGTGCGGGGAGATCGACAAAATCGATTTTGATGTGGCGATAATCGGTGCTGGTGCCTACGGCTTCCCGTTGGCGGCGCATGTCAAACGCTCGGGCGGGAAAGCGGTGCATCTCGGGGGCGCTACGCAACTTATGTTCGGCATTATGGGGAAGCGCTGGGAGAAGGATGTGACGTTGGCTCCGTTTGTGAACGAGTATTGGACGCGGCCTTTGCCGTCTGAGACCCCTGCGGCGGCCGGAGGGGTGGAAGAGGGCTGCTATTGGTAAACGCTGCCTGATTCCCGGGAGCACCCGGCCGGGTCACGCGGGTTGAACGGGCTGAGTGCCTGACAAGCCAACAGCCGTAACAGTGAATTTTTCCATGCCGTTGGTGGTTTGTAAGGCGCGAATCAACCTGAAGTGATGGATGCCTGTATGAAGCGAACATTAAATATTTTCTGTCAGATACTGCTGGCAATGGCAAAGCACCCGAGGCTGTTTGCGAAAGCGATGGCGGCCGTGCCTTCCATGGGGGCAGCTTATGCCTTTTCGCGTGCGTATCGGGATTCTGTTCCGGAAGCTTCGTCCTCCGTCTCTGAATCTAAGAACCCCTTGATGGAGTATTTTCAGAACCACCAGAAAGGACCCGGACTCTGGAAATGGGAGCATTATTTTGAAATTTACCATCGGCATCTGTCAAAATTTGTCGGCCGCAAGGTAGACGTCTTGGAAATCGGCATTTACAGCGGCGGAAGTCTTGAGATGTGGCGAAACTATTTTGGTGAGAAGTGCCACATATACGGCGTTGATATACAAGGCGCGTGTAAAACGTACGAAAATGACCACGTGTCCGTCTTTATTGGCGACCAGGCGGATAAGGCTTTCTGGAGCACCTTCAGGAAGAGCGTGCCGGGCATTGACGTGCTCATCGACGATGGTGGGCATACGCCGGAACAGCAGCAGATTACGCTGGAGGAAATGTTGCGGCACCTGCGTCCTGGAGGTGTCTACATCTGTGAGGATGTCCATGGTGTGTTCAATAGGTTCGCGGCCTATGCAACGGGGCTTGTGAGTGAGCTGAACAGCATCGCCTTTGCGCCGGGGTCCGTTTACCAGAGCAAGGCTACGCAGTATCAGTCTGCGATTCACTCGATTCATTTCTATCCCTATCTCGTGGTGATTGAAAAGCGTCTCGTGTCGCTGCCGGTGTTGTCGGCGCCCAAACACGGAACGGAATGGCAGCCTTTTCTCTGAGAAGGAAGCGCGGCGTTAGCGGGGCTGGGTTGTGCGTTGCGCGATTGCAGGGTCAAGCAGGTGAATGATGAGGGTGTTGCACGTCATCTCGTGTTTGGTGAAGTCGGACGGGCATTCGCAGTTCTGCTTGGAGCTTGCGGAGCGCATGACGGCCCAGGGTATGGAGCATGAAATTTTCTCCTTGCCGTCAGAAGACCGGGCGGCGTTACCGGATCCGAAAGGGTTGGTTCACTATGCGACAGGATGGCCGCTGCGTGTGTTGAATGTATCTCTTCCTCTGGGACTCGAAAGTCAGTTCACAGCGCGTGTGCGGAATTTTAAACCGGATGTTATCCACCTGCATGGGGGATGGCATCCGGTTCTGTTTTTTGCCGCCAGGGTGGCCCGGCGCGTGAAGATTCCGCTTTTGCTTTCCCTGCATGGTTCTCTGAGGCCTGCCGTGATGGAGGGTGATCGGCGGTGGAAAAAGCGGCTGGCTTGGCTGGCGTATCAGCGGCGGCTGGTCGAAATGGCGAATGTGATCCATGTGTCAACGGACGCGGAGCAGCAGGATCTCGCGCGGTTTGGGTTTGATAAACCAGGGGTGGTCGTGCCGAGCGCGGTCAGTGTTGAGGGTGTCCTTGGCGGTGCTGACAAAGACGCCCTCGCGCAGCGGTGGCCCGAGTGTGCCGGTAAGCGTTGCGTGCTCTTCTTGTCGCGTATCCATCCGCTGAAAGGTTTGGATGTCTTGGTTGCTGCCTGGGCTCGGCTTGCAGGTGAGTTTCCTGATTGGCATGTGTTGATAGCCGGTCCTGACGAGGGCGGGTATGCGGGCAAGCTGCAACGTCGGGTGCGACAGACGGGTTTGGCGACGCGGGTGACCTGCTGCGGGCCGTTGTACGGAGCTGACAAGATGTGCGCCCTGCAGAGCGCCGACCTGTTTGTTTTGCCGACGCGGAGTGAGAACTTCGGGCTTGTGGTGGCTGAGGCGCTGGCGGTCGGGGTGCCGGTGATTACAACAAAGGGTGCGCCATGGGAGGAGTTGCTGGGGCAGGAAGGTTCAAACGTTCCATCGGAAAGTACCAATGTCCAAGGTGATTCTCAAGTTGTTCCAGGTTCATCCTTCATCCTTCATCCTTCATCCTTTGTGCCTCACGGCCGCTGCGGTTGGTGGATTGACCTCGGCGTTGATTCCCTGACCTCGGCGCTCAGGGAAGCGATGGGGTTGACCGCAAAGGAGCGCAGGGCCATGGGCGAGAATGGCCGGCGGCTGGTGCAAAAGAAATATGCTTGGCCGGCTCTGGTGCAAAGAATGGGCGACGTCTACGCACGGCTCGCACAATCTTGATAAAGGTTCGTCTGCGCCGTGTTGCGCGTAAAGACATGCCGTTGCGAGGAGCGCTAACGGAAAAATGATTGAAAAATGTAAGATCTTTGTCAAAAGGGCCTTATGTATTATTGCCCAATGCGGTACCTATATTGAGACGCTGGGTTGTTTTGCCGCGCTTCGTGCGGGTCTGCGATATGTTTCAGGCTCTTCAGCCGTTTTGAAAATTCATCGTCCGGACCTCGCCTTCCCTCTTTTCTTAAGGGTGCCCTCTTCTGATGTGCCGACATATAAGAAAATATTTGTCGATCAGGAATACCGCTTGGATCCCAAACAAGCTCCTGCCGTCATCGTGGATGCTGGCGCAAACATCGGTTTGGCCTCAATTTATTGGGCCGCTAGATTTCCCCAAGCAAAGATAATTGCCCTCGAACCTGAAGCGAGTAATTTTCAGATGCTCAAGCGGAACACGTCGCAGGTTGGCAATATCATTCCCGTGTGTGCGGCGTTGTGGGGTAAAAATGAAGAAGTCGAGCTCGTTGACCCCGGTTCGGGGAAGTGGGGGTTCCTGGCGCAAAAGAAGGGCAAGGGTGCCGAAGGCTGTGGCCTCTCCGGTACGCGGGTCCAGGGGGTGACGCTCGATAGGTTGATGGCCGATTATGGGCTTAATCGTGTCGATATATTGAAATGGATATCGAGGGTTCCGAGAAAGAGGTTTTTGACGATGCCGCAGCGTGGATCGACAGAGTCGATGCGGTGATGGTTGAATTGCATGAGCGTTTGAGAGTGGGATGCAATCGCAGTTTTTACCTTGGAACAAAAGGTTTCGATAACGAGTGGGTGCAAGGTGAAAACGTTGTTCTGACGCGAAACAAGAAAACATGAAACCTTTTTCCTTCGCCTGAGAAACGGTCTGCTCGGCATATTTAGCCGAGAGGGGGCGTGAACGGTGGGCGCGGGACATGGATTGAAAATGAGCGTTTTTTCCCCTCCTCTTTGCGGACGCCGAGGGTAGCAAAAAGGGGCTCAAACGACAGGCCCTTGAACCAGCGGCTTAGCCGCGCTTGAACCTTCTTATGACGATTCTGATTACGGGTGCATTTGGCTTTGTTGGGACGAATCTGTCGGCATATTTAGCCGAGAGGGGGCATGAACTGTGGGCGCTGGACGTGGAGTCTGTCGGTAATAAGCAATGGGCAGTGGGCACGGGGCAATCAGTTGGTTGTGAAGAGGGCTTCCGCCAAGGCGCTCGGGCGCAAAGAGGGAGTTATGAACGGTGTTTTAGCTGGAATGACTTAGGGAACATACCTTGGCAGGATGTCGGCGCGGTGATCCATCTGGCGGGCAAGGCGCACGATACGCGCAGCGTGGGCGACCCGCAGAGCTATTTCGACGTGAATGTCGGGCTGACGCAGAAGGTGCTGGAGTCGGCAATGGGCAATGGTCAATCGGCAGCCGGCAATGGAGGTGATTCCCGCCAAGGCGCAAAGGCGCAAAGGGATTGCCTGGCGAATATGACGGAAGGGCAGAAGGGCGCGGTTGTCGCTGCATCTGCGAAAAGCGCCACGTCGGCTAATCAGCTAACCATGCCTCAGAGGTTTGTTCTTTTCAGCTCGGTGAAGGCCGTGGCGGACCGGGTGGAGGGTGTGTTGACCGAAGAGGCGGTGCCGACGCCGCAGACGCCCTATGGGCAGAGCAAACTCGAAGCGGAAAAAGCGGTGATAAGCGTTTGGGGACGTTCATCCGTGCCTGCTTGCGCGCCTACGAATGAACGGCTCTACTATATCTTGCGCCCCTGCATGATTCACGGACCTGGCAACAAGGGCAATCTGAACCTGCTGTACGGCGTTGTGCGGAAAGGCATTCCTTGGCCTCTGGGAGCGTTCGAAAATAAGCGGTCTTTTGCGTCGATAGGAAACGTGTGTGCCGTGGTTGATGCGGTGCTGAAAGAAAGTGTGCCTTCTGGGGTCTATCAGGTGGCGGACGATGAGCCGCTTTCGACCAACGCGTTGATCGGACTGATGGCGGAGTCGCTCAAGAAAAGGGCCCGGATCTGGCGGGTTTCTGCAAATTTGATCCGGTTCGCCGCGCGCTGCGGTGACGTGTTGCATTTGCCGCTCAACAGCGAGCGGCTGAAAAAGTTGACCGAATCCTATATGGTCTCAAACGCGAAGATCAAGTCCGCGTTGGGATGGAATCGCATGCCGCTTCGGGCTGAGGAGGGGATGAGAAAGACGCTGGAGAGTTTTTTCCGCAAAGGCGCCAAATCGCCAAGGAATTGAAGACATGACGGAGAATGAAATCGGAAGGATTGTGGTGGATGTGGCCGTCAACGTCCATAAAGGACTTGGTCCCGGGTTGTTGGAAAGTGTGTATGAAGTGGTCTTGGCTAAACAACTCGTAAAACGGGGTTTGAGCGTATGTCGTCAGGTTCCCATTTCGATTGTCTTCGATGGGGATTGTTTCGACGAAGGTTTCCGCGCGGATATGATTGTGAACCAGCGCGTCATTCTTGAATTGAAATCGGTGGAGCAGCTTCATCCGGTACATGCGAAGCAACTGCAGACCTATTTGAAATTGACGGGGTGCCGTCTTGGGTTCCTTCTGAATTTCGGCGAACCTTTAATGAAGAATGGCATTTACCGTTGCTTCAACGGTCTGCCTGACAATCCATCCATCTAACTTGGCGCCTTTGCGCCTTTGCGGGAAAAAGTATGAATTTGAATTTCGACTTGGAGCGTTTCATTCGCGAGAAGGTTACGCGGCGCGAGCGCAGTCTGCTTGCTGACGATTTCGCGCGTTATGATGGGGAGTTGCGCGCGCGCCTCGACGGTCGGCGCGTCCTCGTGATCGGCGGTGCCGGCTCGATCGGCTCGCATTACATCAAGGCGCTGTTGAGGTTTAATGTCGCAAAGCTGGTCGTCGTGGACATCAGCGAGAACGGCCTGACCGAATTGGTCCGTGATCTGCGCAGCGCGGGGACATACAAGATTCCCCGTGACTTCGTGACCTACCCTGTCAACTTCGGCGACCGGGTTTTTGAGAAGCTGTTCGCGGCGCACGGCCCGTTCGAGGTTGTGGCGAATTTTGCGGCCCACAAGCACGTGCGCAGCGAGAAGGACATCTTCTCGATCGAGGCGATGATCGAGAACAATGTGCTGCGGGCAAAGGGTCTGCTGGACTTGCTGGTGACGTGTCCCCCTCAGCACTTCTTCTGTGTGTCGACCGACAAGGCGGCCAATCCCGTGAACATCATGGGTGCGAGCAAGAAGCTGATGGAAGAGCTGATCATGGCGTATGCCGACCGCCTGCCCATTAAAACCGCGCGGTTCGCGAATGTGGCGTTTTCCAATGGAAGCCTTCCCCTCGGGTTTCTGGAACGCCTGTTTAAGCGCCAGCCGTGGTCGTGTCCCCTGGGTATCCGGCGGTTTTTCGTTTCGCCGCTCGAATCGGGGGAGCTTTGCCTGATTGCGTCGCTCATGGGAGAAAGCGGTGACATCGTCTTCCCGAAGCTGGATGAGGAGCGTGATATGATCCCCTTCGATCAGGTAGCTCTTGACCTGCTTCATGCGTTGGGCCTGGAGCCGGACGTTTGCAAGTCGGAAGATGAGGCGCGGGAGAAAATGGCGCAGAGGGTCGGCAGTCGGCAATCGGCTGTCTGCGACAAGACGACAAACACGGGTGCGAATACTACAGCCTACAGCCTACAGCCTACAGTCTGTTCCTGCTGGCCCGTCTATTTCTTCGATTCCGACACCAGTGGCGAAAAAGCGTTCGAAGAGTTTTACACGCCCGGCGAGCTTCTGGATCTGGACAAGTTTGTTAACCTTGGGATTGTGAAGAACTCGAAGCGCCGGGATCTGAAGGAAATCGATGATATTTTTGCGTCGCTACGCGCGCTCTTCAACTCACCCGACGTCACCAAGGCCAAAGTGGTGGAGGTGCTGAAGGACTATTTGCCTAATTTCGCACACATCGAAACCGGTAAAGGCCTTGACCAGAAAATGTAGGAGAAGCGCGGTAAGCGGGATAAGTCGGTGAGGCGGGTGATAGCGTGGTGAGCGAGTAAAATTGGGAGCGGAACATGAGTGTCGAAGAATTACGGTATCGGAAATTTGAGATTTGGAAACGCGGGATTCAGTTGGGTAAAACCGTTTATGACTTGTTGAAGGTTTTTCCGAAACATGAACAGTATGCGCTCATAGATCAGCTAAAACGGGCAGTCGTTTCTGTTCCGTCGAATATTGCTGAAGGCTCGAAGCGTAACACGGTCAAAGAGTTCAGGAACTTTCTTTGCATCGCTTCCGGCTCTTTGGCTGAAGTAGACACCCAACTTGTGATAGCCCATGAACTCGGCTATGTTGTTTATCAAAATGAGTTGGCCGAAGAGATTGTCGCGTTGATGAAGATGATCGGTTCTTTTGCCGCATCCTTGCATGACGCATAAGTTTTTGCTCTGCTTCTTCCGCTTAACTTGCTTATCGCGCTTAACGCGCTATTTCCTAATTGTTTTTCGAGGAAACGCATGTATCTCTTTCTTAAACGTTTGATGGACATCACGTTATCGGGCTTCGCGCTGCTGGTGCTCTCGCCGCTGCTGTTCCCTGTCTGTGTCGCGCTGTTATTGACCGGCGAACACCAGGTGTTCTATTTCCAGCAGCGTATTGGCTGGCACAATAAGAGGTTCGGCATCTGGAAATTTGCGACGATGCTGAAGAATAGCCCAAACATGAACGGTGGGCTTCATACCACGCGACGCGATCCGCGCGTATTGCCGCTGGGTCACTTCCTCCGCATGACCAAGATCAACGAGTTGCCCCAGCTAATCAACATCCTGTTGGGCGACATGTCGATCGTGGGGCCGCGTCCGCTGGTGGATAAGACGTTTGACCCTTATCCGGAACAGGTGAGACAAGTCATCTACAATGTCCGCCCGGGGCTGACCGGCATCGGCTCGATCGTTTTCCGCGACGAGGAGCGGCTGCTGTCCGAGTCGGGCATGCCGCTCGACCAGTTCTATGCGCAATACATCGCGCCGGCAAAAGGCGAGCTGGAGTTGTGGTATCAGCGGCATCTCTCGTTCTGGACCGACTGTATGATCATTTTCTTGACGGCCTGGGTGATCGTGTTTCCCAAGAGCGCGCTCCTGCGAAAGGTCTTTAAAGATTTGCCTGCGATTTCGGTTCCTGGGCTTGAATGATTCCGGGCCAGAGAAAGCGGGGAAAGAGGGACGAATAGTCCTGCTGTGGCGACGATCCCCTTCATTTTTCTGTAAACCGTTCTCACCTGCCGTGTCCTTCTTGAAACCCTGAAACGCGCTCATGCGAATCCTCTGGTTACATCAATATTTCGCGACCTCGAAGGGATGGGGCGCGGTGCGGACGTACGAGTTCGCGCGGCGGTTCGTCAAGGCCGGGCATGAGGTCGACGTGGTCTGCTGCGCGGGGTACGACGCGTCGCTCAAGGGCGCGAGGCACGCGCCCGTTGTCGTCGATGGCGTTCGGGTTTTCGTGAGCGGTACGGCCTATCGGCCTCACATGGGTTTTGTGCTGCGTGTCGGGTCGTTTGTTTGTTTCATGACCTATGCGCTCTTTTTTGTGCTTGTTCGCGGTGGACGGTATGACGTGATGATAGCGTCGAGTGGCCCGCTGACGCTGGCCGTGCCCGCTCTGGCGGGCAGGTGGTTGCGCAAGCTCCCCTTCGTCTTCGAGGTCATCGATGTTTGGCCGGATTCTGCGATCGCGGCCAAGGTTCTGAAGAATCCGGTGCTGAAGAGGCTGAGCTTCTGGTTGGAGGCGTTGGCTTACCGATTTGCGTCCGCGATCGTGACGTGCTCGACGGGCATGACGCAGAGGGTGGGCAAGAAAATAGGCGTGCTTGAGACGTCGTATGTGAATCCGACGTGGCAGCGCGTTGAAACCAGCGCCACCCCTCCAGTGGATCTTTTGAATCAGGCCGCCGGTCGATTGAACGATTCGAAACTGTTTACACTTTCGAATTGTTGCGACGTGGAGCAGGTTGCGCCGGATGCCGAGCGGAGAAGCCGTACCCGGGAACGGCTAGGGGTGAAGGCTGGGCAAACCGTGGTGTTGTACACGGGGGCCATGGGGCGTAGCAATGCCGTCGAGGATTTGGTCGGAGCGGTAAAGGGAACCGCCGACGATGAGAGGATCATCTGGTGGTTTGCGGGTGATGGACCTGAGGCGGATAAGTTGAAGGATCTCTCCAGTGTCGCGGTCTGTTTCTTCGGGAGCCTGCCGAAGGAAGAGCTGATTGAATTGTATCTCGCGGCGGATGTGAATGTTGTGACGTTCATGCATGAGCCGCTTTTCTGTGAGAATTCGCCGAACAAGTTTTTCGATGGGATCGCTGCGGGCTTGCCGGCAGTCTTCAACCGGAGCACATGGCTGGAGCCTTGGCTGATGGAGTATGACTGCGGAGTCATTTGCGAAGGTCAAGAGCCGGGTCTGAAAATGGCCGAGGCGATCCGGAAATGGGCCGATAGCCCCGACCGCCGGAAACAGATGGGGCGGAACGCGCGGCGACTGGCCGAGGAGGCGTTTGATCGCGACCAACTGGCGGTGAAGTATCTGAAGATAGTGGAAAAGGTCCTAACGGACGGAGTATGAAACGGGGCGTCGATATACTTGTGGTGGTCGCCTTCGCGTGGGTCTGGTTGCCGGTATTGGCCCTGCTCGCGCTGGTTGTCGTTTGTGTGCATGGGCGACCGATTTTTTTCGTGCAGGAGCGGCCGGGGTTGGGGGGGCGGCCGTTCAGGCTGATCAAGTTCCGGACGATGCGGGAAGGGGCTGGGGCGGATGCCGAGCGGCTGACGCGGTTGGGACGGTGGTTGCGGGCGACGAGTCTGGACGAATTGCCGGAGTTGCTCAATGTGCTGCGGGGCGAGATGTCGCTGATCGGGCCGCGCCCGCTCCTGATGCGTTATCTTCCCCGCTATACGCCGCAGCAGGCGCGTCGGCATGAGGTCCGTCCGGGGATCACAGGCTGGGCTCAGGTGAATGGCCGCAACGCGCTGAGCTGGGAACAAAAGTTCGCCTGCGATGTTTGGTACGTGGAGCATCGTAGTTTGGGGCTGGACATGAAAATCTTGTGGCTGACCGTATGGCAGGTGTTAATGCGGAGGGGCATCCATGCCGTGGGAGAGGCAACCATGGGGGAGTTCTGGGGCTCAGAGGGCGGGCAACCGCGGACAGGGGGCAGCGGACAGAGGGCCGGAAAGTAAGGATGGTTGTATGAAAAGAATCGTTATTGTTGGTGCGGGAGGCTTTGGCAGAGAAGTCGCGTGGATAGTCGAGCGGATCAACGCGGTAAAGCCGACCTTTGAACTGCTGGGTTTTTGTGATAGCGCGGTGGAAAAAAGCGAGGGGATGTGTGGCGGGTATCCGTTGTTGGGCCCGGTTGAGAAATTGAAGGCGCGCTTCGGCGCGGTGGGTTTCTTCTGCGCGCTTGGGAATAACCGCATACGGCAGGCGATGCTGGCGGCAACACGGGCTGCCGGACATGATCCGGTAACCGTGCTGGATCCTGCTGCGGTGATCGCCCCCGGCTCCGAAATTGGCGTGGGTAGTTATGTCGGAATCGGTAGCGTCGTGTCGGTCGGCACAAGGATCGGCGAAGGTGTGCTCGTCAATCATCACGTTTGTGTGGGCCACGATGTTGTGATCGGTGATTTCGCGCAGGTTTGTCCCGGTGTCTGCGTTTCAGGGGGCTGTTTGATTGGCGATGGGGCGCTGCTGGGAACGCTGTCGGGCGCGATCCCGCAGAAGCGGGTCGGCTCGTGGTCGGTTGTAGGGGCCGGAACCATGGCCTTGCGGGACGTTGAGGATGGTGCCACGTTGGTAAGGTTGGGAAGAGGATAGCGCGTTTCTGTATTTGGAAGAGTCGATGAAGATCATGGAAACATTAGCCGAGGGAGCCGGGGTGGATGCTGAGAAGTTGACCAATGGCCGGGGTCCCGTATTATCGCGGTATGTTCGGGCGATGCTGTTCAGTGCGGCTGTCGGAGCCGTGGCGTTTGTGGTGTATGCGCTGACGGCACAGCGCGGGATCAGTTGGCAAGACAGTGGTGAGTATCAATATAAATTTTTGACCCAGGCTTATACGTGGGATGTGGGCTCGGGTATTGCGCGTTTGCATCCAACCTATATTTTAATCACGAGGTTCCTTGCGGCGTGTTTGCCTTTTGTGCCGGTTCCTTATGTGTATGCGTTGTCCAGTGGAATAGGCATGGCGGTGGCCTTATGCGCGTTTTCGCTGACGCTATATATCGTTACAAGTTCGTTTCCTGCGGCCTTGGTGGCAGTTGTCCTTTTGGGGGGGGCGCACATGGCGTGGTGGCTCAGTGCCATGACGGAAGTCTATACGTGGTCGCTGGCTTTTTTGATGCTGGAGCTGCTGTGTTTGAGCGCGTGTCTGAAAAGGAAACGGTTTTTGTGGTTCGTTGGAGCCCTGTTTTTTAATGGCTGTCATTTCGGAGTTCACAATTTCGCCTTGTTGAATGTGCCGGTGTATGCGTTTGTCTTTCTTAAGTGTTTCCGGTTGCAGGCCTGGAGATGGGGTGTCTGCGCGGGAGTGTGGTGTTTGGGTGCAGCGCCGATCCTGATGCTGATCATAAGGTGTGCGGCGGAATCACAAAGCGTGGAAGCGGTTCTCCAGAGTGTGCTGTTTGGAAATTACTTTCAGCAGCGAGTGTTGAATGTGGATGTGCGTAATGGTTCGCTGTGGCTGTCGAACATGGCCTTGTCGTGTTGCAGTCTGTTTAATCCTTGCTGGCTGTATGCCGTGCTTGCATTATGGAGGGTGGCCGTGAAGCGTGGGGACGCGAGGGTGGAGCACAGGTTTTCGCCCCCCCCCCTGCTTGTTGGGAGTCTCTTGGCTCTGACTGCCATCCACGCTGTCTTCTGGGTTCGATACAATGTGGCGGACCAGGCGACGTTTATTTTGCCGACCTTGGGGATGCTGGCGGTATGGGCCGGTATGGGCGTTGCTTGTCTGAAAGATAGTCGAAGCCGGGTCCCGCTTAGTCTGGCGGTTGCGATCGGTTTCAGCCTGCTGGCGCCGGTAATATTCTGTCGGGTGGCGGAGCGCTTCGCGCCGCCAAGGTCGCGCGTGTTGCCCTTTAGGGATGAGTTTGCTTATTGGGCCTATCCTTGGAAACAGCATGAAGATTCGGCCGAGCTTTTCGTCACGGCTGTGGCCAAACAGGGCTATCCGGAAAACATGGTTGCCTGGGTGGATACGACGGCCGTTGCGCCGCTGATGGTGGCGCAGGCGATGGGTCGTTTGCCGTCCACATGGAAATGGCTCACCAGTTGGCAGAACTATTCTAATGAAGAAATTGAACGGCGTTTGCGTGAATCACCCAAGGGGGGATACGTGTTGTCGCCGGTGCCAAAGTATGCGCCGGAGTGCGTGATAAGCGGGGCCAAGTCGTTTGAGAAAGAGGGCCTTTTGCACCGGATCATTTGGTGATAGTGTTCAAGAAAGGACACAGATGGATAAACGGATTTTTTTGTCTCCCCCGTGGTTGAGCGGGAATGAGCGGTTGCTGGTGGAAGAGGCGTTCGCGTCGGGGTATATCGCGCCGTGTGGGCCGATGGTGGACCGGTTCGAGCGTGACTTTGCCGCCGTTGTGGGACTGCCGCACGTCTGCGCGGTGTCGAGCGGAACGGCGGCGCTTGAGTTGCTGTTTCACGAGCTGGGTGTGAAGCGGGGAGATTCGGTTTTTTGTTCTGATCTTACGTTTGTGTCGTCGATCGCTCCTGCGGTGCATCGCGGCGCCGAGCCGGTGTTCATCGATTGCGATGAGGCGACGTGGACGATGGACCCGGCGCTTCTGGAGGAGGCGTTGTCGGACGCGGCGAAGAAGGGCCGCTTGCCGAAGGTTGTGGTGGCGGTGGATCTATATGGCCAATGCTGTGATTATGAGCGGATCGAGGCCGCCTGCGCGATGTATGGTGTTCCCGTCATTATCGATGCGGCGGAGGCGCTGGGCGCACAGTACGATGGGGGTGCGGATTCGTTCACGAATGGACGCCCGGGGTGTAGCCGGCATGCAGGCAACGCGGGCTGGGCGGCGGTGTATTCGTTCAACGGCAACAAGATCATCACGACCTCGGGCGGCGGGATGGTGGCGTCGCGGGATGCGGGTGTGATCGCGAGGGCGCGGAAGCGGTCGCAGCAGGCGCGTGAGCCGGTGGTGTGGTATGAGCATGAGGAGCTGGGGTATAATCATCGCATGAGCAACATTGTGGCCGCGGTCGGCGTGGGACAGCTGCAGTATTTGGACGAGATCGTGGCAAAGAAGCGGCGGATTTTTTCGTGGTACCGCGAAAGACTGCAGGTCCTTGCGTGTATCCGGTTTATGCCGGAAGCGTCATATGGTCGATGTACGCGGTGGCTCACGGTGGTGGAATTCGAAGAAGAGAGAGTGTCGAGTTCATCTTCCATGTTTCATCCTTCATCCTTAGTTGCGCGGGTGATGGGAGCGCTGGAGCAGGATAATATCGAGTCGCGACCGGTGTGGAAAAGCATGCATCTGCAGCCGGTTTTTAGAGGCTCGAAGGTGTTTGGCGGAAGGGTGAGTGAGCGGTTGTTTAGGAATGGGTTATGCTTGCCCTCGGGTGCCGGATTGCAGGAAACTGACGTTTCAAGGGTGTGTGATTGGGTTGCGGGTGTGTGGCGGTAATAGAGGTCAATTGGCTGACGAAGTGAAGGCGGGATGTTAAAGAGTCTGTCATTATTCATGTGGGGGCTGGGGTGCGTGTGGGTGGGAGCCGTCTGCACGGTGCCGGTGCGGGCTGAACCTGTCACGCTGGGGACCTTGTTAAGGGAGCTGACTGATCCAGAACGGTTGACCCGCTGGCCGGAACATCCCTATCGGTTGCTTCACGCGAGCAGTTATGATCGCCTTGCGGTTCAGCCCAACACGCCCGCTTGGTTCGCAAATGCCGATTGGAGCAATTACGTGCGCACGGAAACGGTGGATGGGCGCACGGAGTATGTCTTGCTGGATGCTGCCGGACCGGGGGCGATTGTTCGTTTCTGGACAACGATCATGGGCTCGGGAAACACGTTGCGAATCTATGTGGACGGAGCAACAGCGCCTCTGATCGAAGGTCCTTTGACACAGATTATTGGGCGAAACGACTGGGTCGCTTCGCCGCTTTCGTTTATAGCCCCTTTCAGGACGGATGAGTATTCCGGGCATAATCTGTATCTGCCGATCCCCTTTGAAAGGCAGTGCAAGGTGACGGTGACAGATCCCAGCTCGCGTCTCTATTACAACATCGATTATCGGATATACGATCCGGGTGTGGCTGTCGAATCGTTTAAGACGAATGCTCTGAGCCTCTACCAAACGGAATATGTCCGTGCCTTGTCTGACCTGACGGAAGGACATCCCGTAAATATGGCCACGTCAATTTGTCATCGGCTTGAAGGGCGCTTGACATGGGGGGGCGATCAGCGCTCAATCACGCTAAACGGCTCGGCGGCGATACGAGCGTTGAAGTTCAAATTGGCTGCGCCTGACTTTGAACAGGCGCTCCGCAGTACGCATCTTGAAATGGATTTTGACGATGAGCGGGGCGCGGTGCATTGTCCGGTAGGGGATTTCTTTGGCACGGGTTGTACGGTGACGACGGGTCGCACCTGGTTTGTCGAGGCGGCTTCTAACGGAGTCTTGCAGGCTTTTTGGCCGATGCCGTTTCGGGGCAGGGCGGTTATACGCTTGGTTAATCAGGGCCAGCAGCCTGTCGATGTTCTGCAAGGTGAGGTTTGGACGGGCCCCTATACATGGGCCGCCAACAGTATGCATTTTCATGCCGCGTGGCGTGATTATCCGTTTGAAGACACGGTCGAGTGGACAGGGAAGGATCTCAATTATGTCACGCTGCAGGGCCGTGGACGTCTGGTGGGTGACACGCTGTCCGTTTTTAATGACGCATCGGTCGTTTCCCATCCCTATGAGAATTGGTGGGGAGAGGGAGATGAAAAAATTTATGTCGATGGCGAAGCGTTTCCGTCGCACTTCGGCACGGGAACGGAGGATTATTACGGGTATTCCTGGTGTTTGCCGCAGACGTTTGCCGCGCCATTTATTGCGCAGCCGTTGGGTTCTGGGAATAATAAGAAGGGTAATACAATCAATACGCGTTTGCGTTTGCTTGACGATGTTCTTTACCGAACGGCGGTCAGGTTCGATATGGAGTTGCTGTCGCAGCGGACGGGGAGACATCGGTTTGCGCCGACGGTCTACTGGTATGCCTCTCCGGGAGGTGTGTGTGCGACGCCGGATCCGCTGGCCTATTCCCAGTTGCCTGTTCCGCGTACGACTTCGGGGCTCGAGATGGCCCCGGTAATCTGTCCGCTGGGCGTGCGTAGGGATGTCGAGACGATGACTGTTTCACAGAATACGGGAGGTGCGGTTTCCTGTGTGACAAGTAATGGTTTGGGACTGTCTGGTGAAAACTGTGTGCGTTGGCAGAATGGAGTCGTTGGCAGTCGGGTCGTTTTCGGATTTCCGTCATCGTTTGCCGGGCAGTGTGTGCTCGCCGTGCGTGTTTTGTCTGGCCCTGCCTCGGGTGCCTTGCGCGTGAGCGTAAATGAAGGGATGTCAACAAGTGGGGTTGATTTGTATGCGCCGGCACCCCGGCTTGCTACGGTTCACCTGGGCAAGCAGATGCTCCGCGATGGCATCAATACGCTGACGTTTGAAGTGACGGGGATGCCCTCCGGTGCCGGCCAGGTTGACTTCGCCTTTGATTGTTTAGAAAACCAAGGGCCCTATTATGTGTCGCGCTTATGGTCCGTGTTGCGCGAGCGCTTGGAGGGAGAGCAGTTGCCGGTAATGGTTACAAGTGGGGAGGTGACTGTAGCCTCGAACACGTGGGGGGTCAGTGGCGGGCAGTGTGCCTGGTGGTCGAACGCACAAGCGGGTGGTGAAGCGGTTTTCAAGGTCGCCTCTGAGAGCGCGCGGCAAGTCCCGTTAACAGGTGTTTTCTTGTGTGTAACAAATGGAGCGCTGTGCGACATTTCCGTGAACGGACACTCTGTCTGCCAAGGCCTGAATTTATATCGAACGGAAAATGTTGTCACAAACGTGTTTCTTGGGGTTCAGCTTCTATTGCCGGGTGTCAACGAAGTGACGGTCTCTGTGATCGGATGTTCGCAAGGGCTTGATCCGTCTAGTTTGGCGGTGGCCCTGGATTGTGTTGATGTCGGTTCGCTTTATGCCTTAAACATGGCGCAGCAAACGCGGATGCCGTTGGTTGGCCCGTATGACGACGTGGATGGTGATGGACTCTTTAATCTGGCCGAATATGCGTTTGGGGGCGATCCTGAACAGCCTGATGGTGCTGGCTTGTGGCCCACTCCCGTCGTGCTGCGGGGAGAAGGTTTGGTTTTTCCGGTTCTATCTTATCGTCGCCGCAAGCCGGTTTCAGCACTCCCCGTAGTGGGGACAGAGGGCGTCAATCTGCAAGTGGACGGCGTTGTTTATCAGGTTCAAGAGACGGTCGCTCTGGGAGCGGAAACAAGCTGGATGACGACCAATATGTTTGGGCCAACCGTGCTGTCGATCGGAGAGCCTGACAATGACGATGGGCGGACAATGAGGGTGCGGGTTCGTACGGTTCAGCCTTTGTCGAACGGTCATGCCCCCTCTCGGTTCATGCGGGTAGGTCTGTGTGAACCGTAGTCTGGGCTGTAATAACAGGATCGGGTGTGGTTTAATAGCACAAATCTGATGCGAACAGAGTGGAAAGAACAGGTTGGCGTTTGGGGCTTTCGTCTCGGATGCTTTCTGGCGGACACGGTTGTCATGGCGGCAGCTTATCTGACTGCGTTTCTCCTGAGGTTTGATTTTCAAGAGCCGTGGTGGGGGTGGCGTCGCGTCGCGTTGTCGTTTGTTACGGTCTGGGTGGTGCAGGGCTTGGCGCTGGCGCTGTTCGGCTGCAACAGGTTGCTGTGGCGCTATGTGAGTCTTGGAGATGTTCCCCGGTTTGTCGGGGCGATCGGAACCTCGACGATGGCGCTGGTGGCTTTGCGGGTCGTGTTGCCTTGGCAGACGGGACTGCGCCCGCCGTATAGCATCACCTTTTTCAACAGTTTTCTGGTGACGGGCGGGTTGCTCGGCGTGCGGCTGCTGTGGCGGTTCTTGGTGGATGGCGAGTTTGCTTGGGATGCCGTGACGCGGGGACGCCTGAGGCGGGTGTTATTGGTGGGCGCGGGATCGGCGGGTAATCTGGTGGCGCGTGAGTTGCGGAGACAAGGCGCAAGGCGGCAGATGGTTGTCGGCTTTCTTGACGATGATCCGGCTAAACAGCATGCCAAGATTCAGGGACATGCCGTTCTGGGTCGAATTGATGACCTTCCCTCGCTCGTGCGCAAACACGCGGTGGAAGAGGTTATTGTTTCCATGGCTCGGGTGCCGCGTGATGTGATCCGCCGGGTGGTGCGGTTGTGTGAGCGGGCGCACGTGCCGGCGCGTATAGTGCCTGGATATTATGAGCTGATCGAGGGTAGCTTGACCGCGTCGAAGATCCGTAACATCGATGTGGCGGATCTGCTGGGGCGCGAAGAGACGACGTTGGATAGGCATGCGGTGATCGATTTGATGGGGCGGAAGCGGGTGCTGGTGACCGGGGCTGGCGGGACGATCGGCAGC
>JAEAMG010001212.1_pt1 | contig 21186 bp, 17 predicted proteins | sample 8958741 | NCBI WGS metagenome assembly JAEAMG01 (sample SAMN16933256, study PRJNA681125) | bioreactor sludge metagenome | isolation source: anaerobic bioreactor treating anionic surfactant - SDBS | place: India: Bengaluru | collected 2019-02-28 | reverse complement strand
GCCCTGGGTCAAATTTGGATCGGCGCGGTGGGTCAATTTTAGGTCGGCGCCAACACCATGGTATCGATGCCAACGAGACCACGCATACCTGGCTGCTTCGATTACACCAGCAACTGATTGTACCCTGGCAAAAACTTACCAGGAATGCGCACCAGGAGTGGAACCTCTGCACGGAGTTATTACAGAAAACCGATCCAGCACTTGGACGCGACATCCCACTCAACGTCTTCGCAGGCCGCATGGAGGGTACTGGCAGAGTAACCTTAAGCACCCTACACAGCGTCAAAGGGCGTGAGTTCGACGCTGTCATCATGTTTGGCGTGAATGACGGAGACTTGCCAAATTGGCACGACAAGAAAAATACCGTGGCAATTCGCGAAGCGCGTCGCCTGTTTTATGTCGGTGTTACGCGACCCAGACAAGAGCTTTGCCTGGTGTACGAAGAGGGAAATCATTCACCTTGGATTGCTGAATTGCACGAACGAAGCAAACAGAAGTGAAGGTTGCAGATACAACACCGCGCAGAACAGTTCATACAAGTCCACCGTGGTCGGCTTCGTGCGTTTCCTCACGCTTTGCAATAGTGGCAGAACTTCTTCAAATTTTTCTCGACTGATGTTGCTGGCGTAGGGCATTCCCATCCCACCATTATCCGGCAATTCGGCTAGATCGTGAACACGTTCTTAGGGCAGCTCAACCCAGTATTCAAGCTTATGCACTACTGGCTGGGGGCGATTTTTCCGTAGATCAATGGCATCAATTCGCTTTTGGTTGATGTCTTTAGTCAACTGCTCATCGTGCGCACCAAACAACCGCAGAGTTTTCAGCATCGCTTCACAAGTAGACCAATGCTTGGGCGGTGCTTCTACGATGACCTTACGAGCAAGCATAAGAAGGTTATCCGCCAGTTCAACGGGGATTCGCGTTGAATCCGGAATATCGTCCAGCATTTCGCGAAGTGGAATGAACAGTTTCCGAACACTTACGTCCCTATCAAAATGCGAAAGGAACTCCTTTTGATGCGACCTCGGCACCCAGTCTGTGTATTCCCCCAATGAGTTTAGAACTTCCGGGGCAATCGCAGCCATACGTTCAATCCAATTGGACTTCACATCATCGCCAAGCGGTAATCCGAAGAGTGCTTCCCAGACTTCCGGCATGAATTCACCATTGGTCCTTTGCTTACGCTCGAACAGGAGATCTGCCAGTCGCTCGGAATGCTCCGTCCCTAGTTCAGAGGCCACCTCCGCAAGTACGGCTGTCTCGTTTGTGAGTGCCATCCAATTCCAGCACGCTTCGAACATTGGATGGTTCGGTACGCGAAGGACTTCGCGCACAATGGCATGCCATACTGAACGGGTTGCACCATGGACACCGACGTAAAAAATGTTGGGATGGTTACCGGTGAATACTTCCACGCACGCGTTGAACAACTGGGCAGGAATGTTGGAAATTACTGCCTCGGGAGTGTCACTGAGGTTTATCCCAGTAGGCAAAACGTTGCGCTGGATTTCGCTCGAGACGTCTGAACGAGTCAAGGCAGCCGCTTGTACCCACACTTCATCAGGCGAGCCTGTGGTCAGATGGGCGAGCAGTAGAGAACGTTCAACCTCGGACAATTGGTCCCAAGAATCGACGAGATCGGCAACAACTCGGATTCGGGAAGCCGTGCCTGGTAGACCAAGGAGTCGATCGATTCTGTCTTCTCGCCCTTCCAAATCCGCAGGTACACCTTCAACAAGGATGCTGGTGACGCCAAGCATATAGTCGCTTGGAACTTCACGCGACGCCAATTCCTCGACCAAGTCAATCCAGCGATCGACGATTTCCAACATCGCTAACATAGAGATCTTGCCGATAGCTGAATCCATTACATGGTACAGACGCTCGTCCCTTAGAGCGACGCCTGGTGGCAGCGCTCCCATAACGACCGGCATTACCCCTTCGAACAATGTCCAAGGCGTGGTTTCTCCGCCGTGCTCCTTACGCGCAATCAGAACTAAGTGTCCGATGAGCGTGATAGCAGCAATGGGCGATGCTGCCATAGTTCGCAATGAACTCATAAGCAGAGCTCGCCTTTCGTCATCGCAGAAGGGCCATACGTCGATAATGCCTAAGTAGACCGATTCCGCGATGGCTGGGTGCTGCTCATTGAAAATCCGCTCGACAATCCACGCATCATCAGTTCGAGGGCGAGTTAACCATGTCTTTGCTGCTAGGGCCCGGATGAGCGAAACGTCATAACTGAGGAGTCGGGCCGCCATCTGCGCTGTCATTTCATCAGGACTGTCTTCAAGGTACATGAGCGCCTTGACCGCGATCTCATGTGGGATGAAGTCAGGCCGGTCACTGTCAAGTAGGGCCAAAGTACCCTCAACATCCTGCTTGGGAATAGCCGGCGTAAACATATCGACTTCCAAAGCGCCTGCAACCGTGGCGGCTGGTATTCGTGGCTGATTGTCGACCCATTCAAGGTAGGTCAGTTCCGTTGACGTTACACTTCTCACCCATGTCGATATTTCGAGCTGCTGCTCGCTAGGGAGCGATGGAAGCCTTCTGGTTAGAAACTGGAAGCAGATATCCCTCACCACAGGAAAAATCGAGCGCAATCCGCTCTTGGCGGCGTCGATGACGCCTTGTTGACCGTCTGACGAATTGAGATTCCGGTAGAGCCAACCCAAATTAGTCGCGGCCGCTTTGGCTGTATCAGGGGCGATAGTGAACAGAGCGCGGCGAAGTAGGGCAAGCGCCTCTGCTGTTGACCGATTTGTGGCTGCATCTAAGAGGGACTCGGCTGCTGCCCGAGAGAAGGGGTGGCTAAATGTGTAGCGGCGCTCCCTGGCAGTTACCATTCGGCGCAGCTCAAGGTGCTCAAGCGAATCTATCGCATCTTGCGGTAGCTCGAGGGGCGGCGCATAGCTGGGCGGAGGACTAGCCTTCGCCGGAGGTCCCGCTCCGATTGAGGACATGATGCCTATAACGTTGGATTCACCAGGACGGTCATCACGCTTAGAATCCAAGATGAATGCCAGTTCCAATTCGGCCACGTGCAGTTCTGGAGTTGTTGCGACGGCTAACGAATTTAGCAGCGAGGCCGACTGCTCCTTTCGCAGTGCTCCCCCCAGTGTCTTAGAGTCCTGGCGAGCGAAGCGGACGATGTCTTCGATCGTAGCCCCGTCATCTAAGCGACTTAAGTTTGCGGCTAGATAAACAAGGCATCCTGGCTCGAGATCCAAGCGTGAAGACATAATCTCGATAGCGATTTGTTGCATGCGATCAGCAGACACCGCGTAGGCAGTAGCAGCATTCTTCCAAACGAGCTCAAGAAACTCAACGCTGCCGATTCCCATAGCCGTCCAGGGTCGACCTGCGGTCATCACTGCGGCTAGCGAATTTAATCGCGTGACTTCCAGCAGTCGATCCTGCGCCTGTGCGACGATTAGCCTGCGGCCATTTATCAACCGTGGGATAAGCCGTTCGAGCAACTGAAGTTCACGTTCTGCGTTCTCGGACGCATGCGCTCCACCGAGCGGATCGTCGACCAACGCGGCACGCAGTCCGCTGACTGGCTCACATAAGAAGCGATCCGCTTCGGCTAAGTCACCGCAAACCCGAACAATATAGCCCTGTGCTTGCAGTTGTGATGCGAGGCTACGTGCACAAAAACTCTTGCCCACACGTGGAGCCCCAGTAATCAAGACGGCGTGCTGATGAGACAGATGCCGCAGCAGCGTTGCTTCTTCTCCGCGTGTGACATACGTTGCCGCCACTAATGGGTCTTTAGCCTGTCCGGCCGCAATAGCCTTCGCAACCTTGGTAAGCACATTTTCGTGAGTGCGCTTCTCACGAAAAACGATGGATTCGATTTCAGCAAGTACATCCTCGACTCGGTCAGGTACCACGCGATACCGGGACAGCAAGGAGTCTCTACAGCGCCTCATAATTTCGGCGTCATCTAGGCGTTCCGAGATCATTACGCGATGGAGCACACCTCTTAGCTTCGTGGCAGTTATGCGAGGCAGTTGGGATCCAATATGCGCACGGCGTTCTTTCGCCAGGTCTTTGTCCGTAGGAAGAACGGCTCTAGCGTAGCGTTCAAGCGCAGCTCGGATTCCCGATTCTGCATTCTTGCTGATCGTACCGTCGGCTAACGACACTGAGTGCGCAGATAACGTGGTCACTTGTGCAACTGTGGCATCATCACACCGACCACTTGCGACGAAGAGAACGCTGCTAAATGGGTCGGCAACAAGCCTTTCAATCAAAGAGTTTTTCGCCTTGTGAGATGGGAAGTGAGCTAACCAATTCGCCAAGTCGTCAGCGTTGATTGCCCCTTGAGCCCCTTTGACCTGGACTTCTATGACGTGCGGCTTACCGCCTTGGTCCAACGTTATTAACGCATCTTCGCCGTCCTGCGGTTCGATCTGCAAAGAAGCGTCCGCGTCGGTTGCGGAAAGAATCGCAAGCAGCACGCACACATGGTCTTGAAATTTGTATTTTTGCGGTCCAGTTAGCTCGATCGACATACGGTTCGTCTGAGTGACGTCTCCTTTGAAATCTCTAGGCATGCCCTGGCAGATTGCGGCTGAACGGGAAAACCCGTGTCGAGGGCAAGGCAATGGCTGGCGCAAAGCGCTGGTCGCTGCTGTATGCAGTACGTCAGTATACGCGATTGCTACACGGAAATTCAAGTCCAATACCAGGACTCGATGAGGGGCGGCACACGACCTGCGCGCCCCATTTTGCGGTGAATGCAAGGTCAATTGGACCAAGCCAATTAGCGATAAGTCGTCTAAACCGCTCACAAGTCGCCTCGCAGGCCTGCCGGTTCGTTGTACCTCCGCGATTGGGAGCACTTAGGCCTGCTGACTCCGAACGCAACACTACGTGTTCAATCATGCAGCTGTGGGGCATAGGTAGGACCTGCATGCAAAGTGAGCTGTTGGAAGGGGCTGCTCCGTTCGCTCCCATCAGGCTGCTAGTAGGGTTGCGCCAAGCCACCACGGCGTGCCTTCTGATTGGCCAAGACTTTGGCTCGGGCGACTTTTTGGGCTGCTGTCGTCCGCTCGACCAGGGTTGCAGATGGAGGAAGGGACGCCAGCTCCGCCTCGGCCAGTTCCGCCGCATTTTTTGCGTCTAGCGCCGCAACAGCTGCGTCCTCCTGCTTGACTATCGAGGCTTCGTTTGCGTTCAGCTCGCTGGACGCATCTGCTGCCCGCTGTGTTGACGCATCAGCGAAGTCCTTGTGCACCATGCCTACGGACGTGATTGCCTCTGGGGCTTTGCCGGTGGATGCCACTTTCACGTTGAGCAGCGTGTTGTCGGGATTGATTTTGAAGTTAAGCGTGCCATCCGACAGCATTGAGCCATCCAGCTTGAGCACGTAAAGCTTGTTCAGGTCGGCAAGGTTCGCGTAGTGCTGTTTCTGCTCGACTTCGGCATATTTATTATCCTCGAGGCGGTACAACGTAACTTTGTAGCGCTGCTTTGCGCGGAACGGCAATCCGTTCACTGCTGTGCCTGTCTCGGGTTTATTGGCCAGTTCCGTAACCTGGGACGTTGTGGAGCACCCCGTCATGGCGATGGCGGCGGTCGCACCCAATACGGCGAAAACAAGTTGGCGTAGCGCGATCATTTTGCTCCCCCGTTTCCTGTTTGGATGGCGCTATCAGCTGGCGTCGGTATCATTGCCGGGGCCAGGTCCGGTTCGAGTACCAGTACGTATTTGGGGAGCTCAGAAGGCTTCATGGTCGGGGCTTTCTTGATGAAGTCGCGATCGGCCAACGAGATCGGAATGCCTGTGCGGGCAATGTTTTTTTCCTTCGTGGGCGCAGGCTCGTGGTTTGCAGCGACGAGATCCTGCCTTCGCTTGTCGAGAGCGGCGCCGAGCCGCTCGTATTCTGCTGCCAATTTGATGTGTTCGCTCGCGGCATACTGACTGCCGTGGCTGCCCGCATTGCTTCGTATCTCGGCTAAGAATTTTCTGAGCTGCGCCAGCCGGGAGACAATTTCTGGCGCCTCCAGCGCCTCGCCTCGCTGGGCCTCCAATGCGGCGATTCTGGCGCTCACCTTTTGCCTAGTGGCAGACTCGGCCGGGGACATGGTCAGCAACCTTCGCTTCTCGGCGGCCAACTGACGCTCTAAGTCCAGCACGTAGCGTGCGCGCCAAATGCGGTCGCTCATATAGGCAAACGTTTGGGCGATCTTGATCGTATCCGGAATGTCCAGCTTCTCTAGGTATGTGAGACCTTCCGCCACAGCTGTTTGAATTTTGGCAGGGGCGTTGTCAGCGCTGACTTTGTTCAGCAATTTCCTCATCCCATCGGTGTCGCGGGCCGCCACCAATTCTTCGAGTTCGTCGAGTGTTGTCTGATCTTTTACCTTTTCCCTGCTGTCTTCGAATTGTTTCTTCTGAGCTGCCACCTCGCTCTTTTTTTTTGCCTTAAAGATGGAATAGACGTCGATGAGGCACTGCCTTTCCGCCTCGCTGCGATAGTAGAAAAGAGTCGTTACGGCTTGCGCCTCTCCTTCTGGGGATTGAGACCTGCCGTATTCCTTTAGGTTGGCGATTTGTCTCTTTATCGAACTTTTGGCTTGCTTGCATGAATCGGTTGTCGCTTTGTCCAACTCTTGCTCATACATGGAAAGCGCGCTGGAAGTGTCTTTGGCCACTCCCTTGGTTTGAAAGCTGAGCACGGCTGAGGCGATCGCTTCGAACGTGGCCACCGCGCGGCTGGTAAGGCTTGCGCTGCCGTCGGTGAAGTTCCCTCCGGGGCCGTAGTTGAATTCGAATCCGCCGTCTGTCAGCAGGCCGGGCTCCAGCGCGATGGTATAACGGTGGTTGGCGTCGGGAACGTCTTCTGCCACGATGGCGTAATCCGCCTTGGTGGGATCCTCAGCGTTCGGCGTGATATTCAGGGAATAGACCGGCTTCGTCATCTGAAAGGGGATGCCCCGCGTGGTCGCGGAATATGTGCCGGCGGTATCCAACTTGCTCCCGGCATAGTGCGAACAGCCACTCAGGGCGGCGCAAGCCGCCGCAAGCGTTACGCTAAGACAGTGTTTCATCTTTTGCTCCTCATTTACGGTTGACTTTGACTGCGTCGGCTTGCGCGACCCGTTCGCTTAGCCGCGCAGGGAGTCGGCTCGTGCCCAGCGCTTGGAATAGCTCGCGGCTCCTGCGTGCGCGAGGGCGCTTCATCAAGCGGAATTCTGCGAGATGGGCACGCAGAGCAATGGGCATGTTGGCGTCGGCGATGATCTGGTCCAGCGTCCTCCAGTGCCGGGAGCTGGCGTTGGGCAACCCTTCTATCAGAAAGCGTTGGAATGCCTTACGGCCGAACGAGGGATGGGCTGGCTCGTGTACCGAGACTTCGGCCCGGGCTTCGGTCCTGAGTCCGGGTATGCGTACGGTGACGTAATGCAGTCCGGTCTGATCGAAAAGGAGCTTGTGGCGGTCCGTCAGCATGGAGCAATGCTTGATGATGGTCTTTCCGGGCCGTAGCCTGTGCCGAGTGCTGGTACACGCCAAGAGCCTGCTGCAGCAATTATGGGTTTGCCCAGAGGGCATCTCGATCCTGACCTCCATGGTTTGAAACTTCAGTCCCAACGGGCCGTTGATTTCTGTCTCTCCCGCGTGCTTGTCAAGCGTAAGCCTGAGCGAGAAATCCAGTGGCTCTCCGAGCCCGATTTCGTAGCGGTCCAATGTGAGTTGCAGCGTCGCTCCGCCATGCGGACGGTCTGCGTTAGCGCCTTCCCCGGCATCGCGGAAAGGCCTGCCCCATGGGCGGACCTGTTCCAATTGAGCGTTTCCCAAAAAGAATATGGATGCCGGAGACAACGGCAGTCCAGGCGTTGGCGTTGCGCTGTTGGCGACATACTGCCCAAGGCGGGCCTGAACCGATGGGGGCGCATTATGCTTGCAAAGCTCCCATATCTTGCTTTTGTTGGCTCCTGTTTTGCGGCGGTCCCACTGGTCCATTGCCGAAGGGTATTCCTGCGTTGCGTCCGCATGGGTCAGATTGATCACATGTCCGATTTCATGTGCGTAGATCTGGAAGCGCTCCTCTTCGCCGGCGCTTCTGAACTGGTCAGATTCCGTGAATATTTCGCACGCCCCTCGGTTGCCTAGGTCCAGCAGCAGGCCGTTCGTGCCTGGATCCGGGAAGTACTCCCTGCCAATTACCAGTACGACTGGCGCAGATGCTCCCGCATCTGTCGGTCGGTACTTTGTAAGCAGTGAATCAACCGAAGACTGGATGAGTGTCGGCTCAAAAGGCAGAGGGGGACCGTCGAAGAAGCGGACGGTAATGTCCCACACCTGAAAAAATGCTATCAGCGCTGTCATTGGAACGACAGCGCTGGGGGCGTCCTTGACAGAGGAAACCTTGCATACAAGGAAGTCGACGGAGAGGGGCATTACGAGACCACTCAGGAAGGATTGCAGTTACCCGTTCCGATATCCGGCACCGGCTAGCTCATGTTGGCGATTAGCGGCGATTGTGCGGGATTTTGAATTTGGGAAATCTATCCAATAGTAACTTGTGGTTAATTTGGTACGAACTGGCAGCTAAGGCTGACGGCGCAGCCTACACAAGCATGCTCTATCGAAGGAAATTATCGCTATCGCCGCTGATGAGTTGAGATTCGCGCATTTCTTTCCATGTAGCAAGATGTTATTCATGCTTTGACCGTAAATCCGGGCGGACGTCGCGCCGGATGCTGGAATAAATGGCCGCGTGAACGTGCGGCACTAACTTGGCTTGACCGACTTTTTGCGCGGCGCCTGGTCTGCGGCCGGCATCTCGCGCGCCGCCTCGGTTTCGTCGGCCTGGAGGTCTTCCAGCTGCAGCTCCAGTTGCTCGATCTGGTGGTCCAGCTTTTCTGACTTTCGGCCAAACTGCATGCGCCGCAACTTGGCGATCTGCAACTTGAGGTGTCCGATCTCCACGGCTCGCGTATTCAGTTGCTCGCGCAAGCCTTCCACCACCTCGTCCTGGACGAGCAAGCTCAACGGGCTTGACGCGGCATGCTGTCTAGTGAGCCGAACAATCAAGATTCACTTCATAACTGGCGTACATGTCGACTAATTGCCGTCAGCTCCTCGTGGACGTCCTCAATAAAGATTGGAACGGGGTTCTCGTACTCCCATTGATCGACACGATCATCCCACGTTGCGCCCGCCACACTTTCTGCGGCCTGTCGGGCGGCCGTCTGCTTTTCGATTGCAAGCGTACGAATGCGGTCTGCATAGAGCAGTTCGAAATAATCCATAGTCATACCTATGTTAAGAAATTAAAATAATTGGCTCCGAAGCTAGCACTCCGGGCACTACCTTGTTAGTTGCACGAATTAAATCGAGAGCATCTTGCTCCGTATAAACCATCGTCGTTGCCAAGTCACTATGGCCAAGGAGTGCCGCCACATGTCGAATATCTTGTCCGCTGAGCAGGGCTCCCTTGGCAAAAGTGTGGCGCAGCCAGTGAGGGGAAGCTTCGCGTAATTGGTTAGCCCGGTCAATGTCACCCACCGTATCCAAAAACTCAGCTGCCGTAGAGAGGCGCGTTTTAACGATGTGATACAGGCCGTGTCGAGTCGAAATAGGGCGCCAAGCCTGGAAAAAGCGACGAGATTGGACATCTTTGATAACGCTTCCACTAGGCATCGCTGCTGCACGGCTGGTGCGAAGTGAGAGTATTAAAGCCGTTTTTTCTGAAGGGTCGGGGAGGGCGGCCATGCCAAATGCTTCTCGATAGATGCCCAATGCCTCAAGTACTGAGCGGGGCACCGGCATTTTCCGTTCTTTCTGCCCTTTGGCCGTCTCCTCGCGAACCACCATAATCCAGTAGCATGTACCATCTTGTGGATCTGAAAGACGGTAAAAAGCTGACATTGTTGCTCTAATCAGTTCGCTGGTACGTAATCCCAGTTCACGTAAGGCGATAAAAATAAAGCGGTCGCGGACATGACTTTGGCGACGACTGAATGTAGGTTTTTCTTCGGCGTCCATTGCTTCAAGAACCAAATCATACAAGTCCGGTGCAACTGCGCGCATTGTGTTAACTTTCCGCACAGATCCGGCGCCATGAAGTCCCATCGGGTTTATGTTGATGTAGCCCATTTCTCGCCAGGCGCGAAACATTGCATGAATGCAGCGCTGAATATCAGAACGGCTACTTTTTGACGGCTGTGTACGGAAGGGCGTATGACCATCCTCGCCGTATTTTGCAAATCGCAAGCTAGTCGGATCTTGTGCGCAAACAGCGCTTTCTGGCAGATATTTAAGGAACGCAAAGAAAGCCTCAACGTCTTGGACCGTCCAGCGAGATGGAGTAACCAGATGAACTTTTTCGCAAAACCAGGGTAGCTTGGCTAGATGATAGCCATACGTTGCAACCGTTTCTGGAGAGTTCCGACGCCCGCGGCTGGCGATGGCGCGAAGCCACACTTGCGCCGCCTCCCAGTCATTTGCCACTGGACCAAGCCCGTGAGACGCCGGGAAAGAAACTGTCTCGATCTGTTTTTGAACAGTGATCACTTCATTCATTTCGAATGATCCTTTGCTAGGGAGGCAGGAATGGCAGCCCCGTTGCGATAGGCTTGCTGACGAAAAGTTTCAAGCAAACACATATCGCGCTGTCGTTGATCCTCGGCCGAAATGCAGCGCTCTTTCCAAATACGCGCTTCTCCACGTGCCTCATCAATCGAGCCTAAAGCGAATTTGCGGATATCTGCTACTTCGGTGGTCAGCATGGCAATTGTGGCATTTTGATCCGTCAGAGCTGTAGCGGCATTAGCTGCATGCTCCGCGTGTAGGCGGCGACTTTCGTTTGCAGCACTAAGCTCAGAAGCGAGCCGCACACACTCAGCGCGTAAATCGCGCAGTTGCGCTTCTGCATCGCGCAGCCTGGCTGCATAAAAGCTTGTTTGAGCGGAATCAGCATGGCCGGTGCTTCGAACTATGCGCGCCAGGCAAGCCTCAACTGCCTCAGTTACAGCTGCCTGAATACTCTTCAAATTATCAAAGGTGGGCGACGCGCCGTTCATTTCCTCTGTTGTAGTGGTCTCAGAGCGCTGCGTTAGGGCTTCCAACGCCAACGCTTGTTTCTCCGTCGCCAATGTTGCTGTCGATGGCCTGCGATCAGGCGCATATGCTTTGAGCAAGCGCTGATAAATCACCGGGCTGTACAGATTGCCAGTCGCATCTTGCACGGCACGCAAGAATGCACGAACAAATGGCCGGTGGTTGCGCGGATCAAGTGGGTAAGACCGCTCAAGCTCGGCCGTACGTATAGAGATAGCCCGGGCTTGGGAGTCGGTTAGCGCGAATGCAGGTCGTGACATGACGATTTTTTCAAATGAATTTCAGGTACATTAACAGGCATATAAATACCTGTAAATCTAAAATATTTACCTTAGCACGCATTAAGGTAAATATTTTACACGAGCGACTTATTGTTCTAAAGATCGGTTTTCCACCCTTCCCCCGCCGTATTTGATATGATTTATTTCATTGGTAAAAATGTACTTAAATATCCACAACTACTAGCTATAGTAGAAATAGGCAAGACAATACTAAATATGGTAACCGCACTCACTGCTCATCTGAGGAGAGCCAAAATCGCAGGAAAAAGTAAAATCAATAAGGTTGGCTCAGTCGCCGGCCGCACGCTCAGCAATCCGAATGCCTCAGCAGTACAGCGTAGCTTGGCCGGTAGCGCATTGGCACAGAAGGGCACGAACAAGGCCGCTGGAAAAGCGATGGAAGCCAAGGCGTCCGCCACATTACAAAACCGGACCGCCAGCACGACGACAAAACAGCTAGCCAACTCCATCACGTCGCAAGCCATCAAGAAGTGCTAACGATATGGGCGCCTGGCGGCAGTCTCTAGCCGCCAACGTGATGATTAAATTGCTTGATTGCATTAAAATTTACATTACTCTAAGATCAACAGTAACTCTCGTTTCAACACCACAAGGACACCATGAGTCTCGAAACTACGGACACGGCACTGCAAGAACTGCAGGACATGCAAGAACCTGAACTAGTCGTTTTTCCTACTGAATTTGTGAGCAAACTTAGTGGAGCCATAGCACGCAGCCTTGACGTCAATGCAAAACCCTTTTCGTTAAAAGCAGGCAATCCGCATGAAGTAAAGTTCATCGAACCTGCTTACGTCGCTGCTGTTGAAATCGAGTTCTCGAAGCCTGTTGCCGGCGCAGGAATTGAGTTGACTGTATATGAAGCGATCCATAACAAGAGTATTAAAAAGCGTTTCACTGAATATGCGGCGACCGCGACCGTAGGCTTTTCCGTAAGTTATGTATCTTCTGGAATATCAATCTATTTGCAACCGGGCATTTTTGATCTAATCGCAAGACGAACCCTAGAAATTAGGCAAATCCGTATCATCGGCTACAACATCAAAGACTTCGAAGCATTGACTCATTCACTGGGGCGCTTGATAGGCCTCAGACAATCTACTGCTGACGAGCTATCGCGAGAGCGCGATGCCATACTGACTCTCCAAACCAAGGTTCACGAGCGTGAGGTTGCGGTAGAGGAGCTGGAAGAAAGGAAGAACACGGAGCTGAAATCGTTGCAAGGTGAGCTCGATCAATTCATCGAAGATATTAAGAAATCTTCGGCAAAATTGGCCGATCTCAAGGAGCAAATTACTCGAGTCGAAAATCAAAAACAAGCCACCGTCGACATGATTTCTAAGAACGAAGCGACCGTCCGGGACATTGAGGGAGAAGTTACAAAAGGAAAGGAACGACTGCGCGAATTGGCCCTCGATGCGTCAGAGAAAGAAAAGCGGCTGAGAGACCTTACCAGTAATGTCAATCTTTTCTCCGAAGAATTCTCATCATTTTCAGATCACGGCGCTAAGCAGGCGAACATCTTTATCGGCCTTTCTTTCATTCCACTGGCAATCATTTTTTTATTGACGTTCCAACTGCTGATGGGTGCGGTTGACCTCTCGGTAAAGTATGTGAAAGAGCCGAATCTGGATCTTTTAACGGTTTTCGTGACGCGCCTTCCTTACCTCACTATATGCGCATCCATCTTGGGCGTCTGCTACTCGGTTTGCCACTTCTTGTTCAAACGAGTCAGCGGCATATTTGCAGAACGCCTTGATTTCGCAAAAATTGGGATTCTCGCAAAGGATATCGCTTCGGCATCGGCAAATAGTCTAACGCTGAGCGAGCATGAGCTTTACGAAGGTCGTACCTACCTAAAGATCGAGATGCTGAAAGCTTACCTGAGTGGGAATATTGGCGAATATAGATACACTAAGCGAAGCGATCGCACGCCGACGTTGTTAGCACACGACAAGGATTTGCCGGATGAAGGATCAGACACTCCCGAGCAAGCGCCGGGATAGGACAAGAGATAACTACACATGAGTGAGAATCGACTGCTAGAAGAATTTGAACGCTTAGGCGGACAATTGTCACGCCTCATTGATGACGATCCACGTGCTGCGATTGAAACCGCTCGTAATATCCTAGCAACAACAGATACTCTTGATGAAGCAAACCGTATGGTCCTTGCCGGTATTGTTCTAACGGACGCGGGTAGTGATTGCAAGGATAGTGATGCGGTTGATCAAGGAGTATCCATCCTTGAGGATTTACATCGCAGAAGCAAAAGCGACCCCAATATAGATTACAACTTGGCTAATGCCCTAATAACGAGAGCTAATTTAGTTGTGCTTCCATCCATTGCAGACTGGTGCGTCGTCACTAGTTTGGATCGCATTCGAGCTAAAGAACTTTATTTGTCTGCGGCAAATCACCCCGAGAGCGGCAGTGATCTACGGGCGCGCGCGCTTAATAACCTGGGCAATGCCCTCGCAAAAAACTGGCGTCTCATCGAGGCTTATGACTGCTATGCGCGAGCCATTGAGCATGAGCCAACAAACGGGGTTGCGCTCAGTTACGCTGCAAAGTCGCTGGTTGAACTTGAAAAATACGGCCTGGCAATGGAGGAAGACGTGGCGCCAACCGTTGCTAGTCTCGTGCGAAAGGCAAATGCCTGCGTCGGCGGCATAGCGCAGATAGTAGGCCGCGCGGGGGATGCTACGATTCGGGAGTTCCTGGAAGCCAGCAATCATGTCGGTGAGAAGCCTCCGCTGACCAATGCAAGCAAATATCAGCACTTTGTAGCAACAAATCGTCTTGCCTTGACTCCGTCAATCGAAGGCCTGGATCTAAACCTCAGCCAATGGGATTCGCTACGTCTTGGCCCGATTTTAGTACAAAGCTCGCAAGCAAGAGTGCCGACGATATTCACGATGTTCAATTTGCTCAAGTCTGATTTCTTGGCGGCCCGCTTTGCGGCGTATCTGGCTTTAGAGGAACAGTGCCCGGAGAGTGGGAAATATTATGACACGCTAGACTACGCGAGATACGGAACGTCAATGAGTATGATGGCGATTGCTCAAAAATGCTGCTTTGATCTGCTTGACAAAACGGCAGTGGCGATCCACTCGTACTTGGGGCTACCCGGAAAGGCCGACGAAACAGGCTTCGGCACCTTGTGGTTCCTACATGAAAAAAACATTGAGAATCGTCGGCCGCGCGCATTTACGCCCAGCGTTTGCGCTTTGATAGAGCAGGGAAACTTCCCACTAATTGCCATTACAGAAGTCGCACGGGACTTGCGAGGGTACCTCAAGGCCAAGAAATCTATCCGTCACGCGGCCACGCATAGATTCACGGTTTTGCATGACGAAGCTTTCACAGTTGGAATTCCCAGCAAGCAAATCGAGCACTTCAGTCTTGCTGAATACCAAAGTCAATTGATTGAGTCTTTGCAGATGGTCCGATCTGTACTTTTCTACTTCGTCCACATGGTTACAACTCACGAGCGGAGAAAGGAAAGGCCCGGTAGAATCGGAATCATTGAGATACCTGATCATGATTTCATTCGCGGTGCGTCGTAGATCCAAAATGGATTTTTCACAAGCAAGACCCGACAAGATTGGACCCGTATTAATAAGCGCCGACGAACGGCTCCAGAGGGCATGATCGAGGAAAGTCACACTTTTGCTTCATGGTACGGCAGCGTTTTGACAAAATCAGCCAACGAGCATCCATGGCTCTCAGTTACGACTGCGATTAACAGGTCCAACACGCACGAACCGCAGGCTGCTGCGTCGGAAGCCAATCCGCTTACGATCCTATCAATCGACTGCCAATATTTCAAGTCGAATCCGATAGCGGAGCCCGTTGAGCTGCTCCTGCAGGTATGCAGAGAACCGACCGTTATGCTGGCCGGCGACTTCTATGACATCGCGGACATGGTTGTTAGCGTTGCTGCTGAATCTCGATGTGTTAGTTAAGTCTGCCCTTTGCCGCAACAGATTGATAAGAAGACTAGGCATTTTCGTTATTTTAGTTGTATTGTATGCGAGCCTCCCTAGTTTAGAGAGCAAGGCGCTTCTGATGAAGCCGCCTTGGTTACTCGCCTTCTTCTGTAGAACAGACCCAGTCAAGCGTCAATAACTAGTAGCTCTTTCAAGACAGGCATTCTTCCATGTATGTATCCAAAATAAAAATTAATAATTTCAGAAACTTCACCTCGCAGGAAATCCAATTTAACGATGGAATTAACGTTATTATTGGGCATAACAACGCCGGTAAAACAAATCTTATAAAGGCACTTTCGCTAGTATTAGATGCAGAAGGAAAGAAGCGACTTACAGCCGACGATTTTAACAAACATGCGACAGTTGCCGAACTCCAGATGGCGCCGCCTCGCGTATCAATCGTCGTTACAATCAATCGGGGAGTAGAGGAAGACGACGATCTGGCAATGATTGGGCCGTGGTTAACTAAGCTAGACCCCTCGTATGAGGCGATGCTTACCTACGAATTTTATTTGCCAGATTCAGAGGCTGACGACTACAAAACGAAGGTGCAAGAAGTCCTAGAAAAACACCCAGGAAATCGTGAAAAAATATGGAAAATGCTACAGCATGATTTTGTTCGGAGATATAAATCAAGAATTCTTGGAGGAGTAGCCGCCAATCAAACAGCGGCCGATGTCGAAAACTTAAGAAAATTCGATTTTCAGTTTCTTGATGCAATAAGAGATGTTGAGCGCGACATGCATACTGGCCGCGCAGCGCTCTTACGTGAAGTTTTAGATTTCTTTATGGACTACGAAATAAAATCGTTACCAATAGCAAAAAAAACAAAAAAGGAGAAAGAAGACGAGATACGTGCGCGACGCACAGCATTCGCAGAAAGTGCGGACAAGTTAATTGAAGCGCTGCAGGTCAGAATGAAAATGGGAAAGGTGGAAATCCTCTCCTATGCAAATGAGACCGGAGCGTCATTTGATGGCGCCACGCCTGATTTTTCCGGTTCAATCTCTGATGTAGAAATGTTCTCTGCTCTGCAGCTCATTGTCGCACATAACACTGGCATAAGAATTCCTGCTTCACACAATGGGCTAGGGTATAACAACCTGATATACATGTCGCTGCTTCTTGCCAAAATGCAGATGAATTCGAACATGGATTATATGGGTGGAAACTCGAAGATATTCGCGTCCTTAGCTATTGAAGAACCAGAAGCTCATTTGCATCCTGCTATGCAATACAAATTTCTAAAGTTTCTCAAGGCGAACCGCAAATCGAAAAAGGTTCGGCAAGTATTTTTGACGACCCATTCGGCGCATATTACCTCCGCCGTAAATCTCGACGAAATTATATGTTTAAACAATAGCAATGGGCAGGTATCGGTGGGTTATCCTGGGCGCGTTTTCCCCGACGAGAAGAGCAAAATGTACGTTCAACGGTTTCTCGATGCGACGAAATCGGAAATGTTGTTTGCGAGAAGTATAATTCTCGTCGAAGGAATAGCAGAACAACTATTGATGTCAATTTTTGCTCAATATGAAGGGAAATCCCTCGAAGATACACAGGTGTCCGTAATAAATGTAGGTGGACGGTATTTCGAACACTTTCTTCATTTATTTTCCAATGATAAGCCAAATACGATCCACAAAACTGTTGCGTGCGTGACTGATCGGGATCCTGAATGGAGGAAGGCAGATAGTAAGGGGCGGTTTGAAAAGTGTTACCCGTTTGAGTATCTCGTCGACCCGGCCAATTTTCACTATAAATCAAATGAGATACCTGCCTTTAAAGCCGATGCCAACATAAGATATTTTAGCCAAGATTTAAAAAAAGGGAAGACCTTCGAATACGAGCTCTTGCTTTCCAATCCGTCGCTTGAGCTATTACTAACTGATTCGATTAGCAATGCAGAAGAATTACGTGAAATGATGTTGCTCCACGAGACAAATAAGTCACTGCAAGAGATTATTGACGTTCTCCGAAAGAGTTCCGAAAATGAACGCATTGCGAAAGGTATTGAAGCTGCAATCACTTGGGGAAATGATGAACGCGCTGCAGCTATTATAGCGTCACGATATTTGAATTCAGTAGGAAAGGGAGAAAATGCACTCGAGTTGTCCTACGCGTTACGTGCGAATTTTGATGCTATAGGAACCCCGGCGTACAAGAGCTTTTCCACCCCTAAATATTTGAAGGACGCCATCGATTGGGTCTGCAAATGACAATAATCAACTCGGATACAGTTCTCCCGTCTATAGATATTAATTTTCGGGTATCTGCCGGTCCAGGCGCGGGTAAAACCCACTGGTTAGTGCAACATATTAAGAATGTATTGTCAAATTCTCGGCGCCTGGGAAAGATTAAGAAAATCTGTTGTATTACGTATACTAACATTGGGGTTGACACTATTCGGGCAAGACTTGGCCCATCTGCTGATCAGGTAGAAGTTTCATCGATTCATAGTTTCTTGTATACCCACGTTCTGCGACCGTATATTTCTTTCATCGCTGATGAGTTCCACTTAAACGTTCGAAATATCGACGGGCATTCCGACACTATATTGTCCGGATACACTTTTCTCAGCACTTGGAAAGCGGAGACAAAACAGACACGAATAACAGACGACAATCTACTTATTGACGCTTTCAGGGATCTTCGATGGAAATGGGGAAAAACGGGCGAATTAGAAGTGAATACGCGCTTTCCGCATAAGATTGGTGGGTATGCGGTAAAGGCCATATCGTATTACACATATAAGTTGATGGCGTGGGAAAAGGGTGTCGTGCACCATGATGATGTCTTATTTTTGAGCTACAAAATCCTGACGAAACATCCATTTGTTCTAGACGTACTGATCGCTAAGTTTCCTTATTTTTTTATTGATGAATTTCAGGATAGCAACCCTATCCAAGTGGCCATATTTACTCTACTCGGGAACAAGGGTGCGTTTGTTGGTATTATCGGTGATGTAGCTCAGTCGATTTATCGGTTTCAAGGAGCCATCCCCTCACAATTCAAGGATTTTCAGCTTCCTGGCCTTTCTGACTTTGTGATGTCCGACAATAGGCGGAGCAGTAATCAAATTGTCCGGTTGCTCAATATCGCGAGGACGGATATTGAGCAGACGCCTTGGCGCAATTCCAACTCTGATTTTCCTGTAATTTTCGTTGGCAATATGGCGGCAGCCCTGAAGTCAGCAAAAATGAGATGCCCCAATGAGTCTGTTCATTCTCTATCTCGTGACAACATCACATCAAATGCAATGAAGAGAGAGCTCGGAGGTGCTTTTGGCACTTATGACGCCAAGCTGATTTCTCGCCTTATAGATGCGGATTCAAGTATAGAGCGTCGAGAATTTGTTGTCGCTAGTGTAAGAGCGGTCGAATTGGCGAGGCAGAATAATTTTCGTGATGCAATCAAAGAGATGAAGAAAGGACTTCGACGCATTCCAAAATATGGCCAAGAGGATAAGGACGTGATAAAGCTCATTGTTTCTTTGCTCGCCGATTACGCTATTTTCTCCGAAATGTCGTTACTTGATTTTTCGAATTTTATAAAGGCGAAGTTCGGACTAAGCGCGCCGAAAGTAACAAGTGGCAAAGCTAAGCTGTTCTATGAGAAAATAACCTACCAGAATTTTTCCTTATGTGTCCACATAGGCGAAGATCTAAGTTTGCATAGAACGATCCACAAAGCCAAGGGTGATGAGTTCGATAACGTCTTGGTACTCTTCCCAGACGGCGAGAAGTTTGACTTTCTGCTTGCGCCTGATCTGCTTAAGGATTCTGAGGCTTCGGAGGAACAACGAATCAGCTACGTAGCGGTCAGTCGGGCAAAGAACAGATTGTTCATCTGCGTTCCAAGTTTGTCACCGGACAATCAGAATCGGCTTAAGAATCACTTCACGATCGAGAAGGTCTAGTGGCTATGCGTTACGGTTAGAATTATGCCAGTCGCTGCAAGGCGAGCTACGAAGCGACCGTAGACCATCATCAAGACGTTTTGTCTACCGTCCGTGCGGTGGCGGACACCGATATTGTGCCGCACGTGCGATCACCTACTTGATACGGTGGGCTTAATAGTCAAGCGTTGATTGACTTTGTTGACCTGGGTAAGCGGGGAGAGTGCGACAACGCCTTGCCGACTTCGCTCAATCCGGCCAACATCATCGCGACAAAATACTAGCTGTCGTGCTGAACTGCGCATCTCCACACTTCCCAAGATAAATAGATGTAAAATATTTTATACACTTTTAGAACGGCAGTTCATGTATCTCTATGAAGTTGGCAAAGCAGTCCGCGTTCGTCGCCTGGCCCTTGGATTGACGCAGCTACGCCTAGCGCGGTTGGCTGGTCTGTCGCGCCAGACGGTTCAGCAATTGGAGGTTGGAACCATTGCCGATCTGAGTTTTGGACGCGTGGTGAATTTGTTGGGTGTAATAGGACTCAGTTTTTCCCTGCCGACGATCAAGGCTCGGGAGAAAAAGCGAGGATTGTGGATGGCGGCAAAAAACGCAAGTGTCAGCTACAAGGGCGAACTGAGCAGCGAGCAGCTGCAGCAGGCCTTGGCTACCGGACAGGTGCCGACTAATCACCAATCGCAATTATTGCATTTTCTAAACGAAACGCCCTTGCAGATAGTCGTGATGGCGGTGGAGGAAACCGCGTATCTGGAAGCTCTCCCACCGAGGCAAATTTGGGCATGCCTCACCCAGCTATCCCGCCAAGTAGGGAGTATCCGTAGCGAGCTCTGGCTATAAACCACATCAAACTGACGTTTTTATTTAACTCCCAATGTGACCGACGATGGCATCGCACTAGAGTGGCCATTCGCGCGTCCTCGTACGTTCATCGTAGCGAAAAAGTGTAGCTTGGAAGGTAAGCTCCAAAGTTCTACGGCGAAGCCGTTGCGTCCAACCTCCGTACGCACCGCCTGATAGGCGGCCGCCATTTGATAGCCGTGGATGGTTATGCGTAGGTCACTTAGAAGCTTCGCCTCCAGCTAGCGTTTTCGTCGACAAAGTTCAAGGACGCTAGATGTTAGCAAGTTAGAGTAAGGGGTGGATACAAATCGTTGCGGTTAGAGGGCATCGCTGGCCAAGCTGGAGAGTTTGCGAGGTTGACGTCATAAATTGATGAAATACTGTTCTTGGTTGAATAGCCTTTGTGCAAGTGAAGGGGGAGGGGGAAGGATAAAACGGAATAGTCGCGGAACAAATTTTACGTCACGGTCACTCTTGCCAGCCAGGCTGTACACTTAGAGCCCCTAACAAAACCGCCCAATCTCAATATATCGCCAGCAGATGAGTATGCAGGCAAGCGAGAGGAATGCCTGGTGGGTATCGGCAAGACGTTCATAGCGAATCCGCAGCCGACGGAAACGGTGGAGCCGACCCAAGGTGCGTTCGACTACCCAGCGCCATTTGCCAAGGCGCTCGCGCGATGCGATGCCACAGCCCAGTTCATGATCAAGAGGAAGATATTCCCAAGGCAATCCTGTCTTGAGCATGAACAGAATGCCGTTCAAGGCGGCTCGATCGTCAATGCGAGAGTGTCCTCGTGTCATTAGATGCAAATTTATAGGGAAAATCCAAAAAGACTTGTTTGGCACATACCCTATACCAGTTCATCAATCAAACGCGCATGCAGGGCGGGCGCGATTCTTTGAGTAGCAAATTCACTTCAGAAGCCGTAGCACATTTACTTCAACGGACGAACTGCATGTAACGCTTTGATTCTGCACTACTTTAGCCATTTGACATAATATAAATTATGCGAAGTTATGAATGAATTCGTCAAATGCCCCTTTTTGC
>JAEAMG010001211.1_pt1 | contig 21194 bp, 16 predicted proteins | sample 8958741 | NCBI WGS metagenome assembly JAEAMG01 (sample SAMN16933256, study PRJNA681125) | bioreactor sludge metagenome | isolation source: anaerobic bioreactor treating anionic surfactant - SDBS | place: India: Bengaluru | collected 2019-02-28 | reverse complement strand
GTGTCATTCATCCCCGGGCTTGAAAGCCCGGGGTTTTCTGACGGGGGAATAAACTCATTGGCGCAGTCGTAGTGATAGCTGCACTGTGTTTGTTCCCGACAAGTAGTGCATTTGCAGCAACACCAACATTAGGAAAGAAATATCAAAACGGAGTAGGAAATCTACACGCATGGATCAATTACGGATCGGGTGTTGGATACTGGCAAACATTTATCAACGGAGCAACAAATAATTGGATGTACACAGGCTGGGCGAATCCAGTCTATATTAATTATGTGAGCAGTAATTATGGCTCCAATTTGGACTTTCATCAAAACTACAATGCATATTTTGGCGACCCGAATATTATAGCTTGGACCCAGTTCTACAACAGCAGTGGTAGTCAAATTAATCCCGCCTCCTCAAATTGGTTCTACGCTGAAGTCCATATAAATGATGACTTCTATAGGAAGCCATCTTTCACGAACAGTCAAGCGCAAGGAACGACTACCCATGAAGTAGGCCATGCTCTCGGACTCGCTCATTACCAAACAAATCCATATAGCATCATGTGTCAAACTGGTGCTGGCAGGGTTGTACAGACTGTCCAAAAGGTCGATAACGACGCAGTCAATATTTTGTATTAATGTACTAACACATGATTATTAAAGGAGATAGTTTATGTCAAAATCTAACCTTAAAATAAGTAAGCCAAGAGCATACATTCTTATGGCAGCAGCGGTACTGGCAATTGGAGGTATATCAACATATGCATTTGTTTCCTCTCAGCATACAGATAGCAAGACTGCGCAAGTCGCAACGTCTCAGACGGTAGACTCAAAAGTCAACGACGCTTATGCGAGCATATCACCTGACGACATTCAGCGTGCGGCAGGCGATGCCGACATTCAATGGGATCCAAAGAGCTACCAGGCGGTTGCGCTAGTACATATTGACTCGATTGAAGGCGGACGAACCTACAGCCCAACCGCTGAGCAATATGTACTGCCTCAGACCTACGGCAAAATGACGGTACGCGAGGTGTATCGAGGTGATATAAAGGCTGGCGAACAACTAACCTATTCGCGTCTTGGCGGTACGGTCACCTATGACGAATACTGGAAAAGTCTCAATAAGCAACAACAGGACAAAATCCTCCACCTTAACAAAGGTATGAAGCCTAGCGATAAGAAATATATCGAAGTAAAGATGAGGGACGACGTAGATGTTGAGGCTAATAAGGACTATCTAGTGTATCTAATACCTCAAACTTCCAAAGACGGCAAGCAGCACGAGTATCTCATTGGTGGAGCGCAATTCGGTCTCCGAGAAGCAAAAGGTACTGGTGATGCAGTAACAGTTCTTAACAATGACACCAAAGAATGGGAGGGTGTTAATAGCGTCGTAAAGCAAGACTAGATATTTACGATAGCGAACAAGGCGAGCAGTACGACAATGTGCTGCTCGCCTTTTCATGCACTTCTTTACTAATTGACAACGCTAAACTCTTGTAAGCCCTCTTTTGTTGTTTTTGCGTGGAATTGCTCAGAATTGATTTCCACCCACTCGCAGTCTCTTACTAATTTAAGTAGCTGCTCTGAGATTGTCTCAATTTCCTTAGCAGTAAGATCGCTTGTGCCATGCAGTCGTAGTCCGTATGGCTTTTTCTCTGTATGAGGCTCGATGTTATCTATATTTTTGCCCCCCGGTAAAGCACTGATAATATTTGAAAGTGCGTCCTTGTTCTCGAGATCGGAGTTTTCGTACTTACTTAGATTCTTCTCATCTACTGAATTGTCAGTTTGTTTTACTGTTTGGTTTGACTGCTTGCCTACAAAGTAGGTCGTGACGAGGTATGTGCTTACAAGAGCAAGCACGACAACGGCTCCTATAACATAGGCTGTTGACTTGTTTATCGTTATTTTACTAGACATGTAGAATACTCCTTTTCGGATTATACGTTTCCATATTCCATATTATACACCTATAGATAATCACATAGCATACAGGACAAAGGCGCGTAGCGCGTCGGCTATGCCGACCAGAGTCGCGCCGCCTCTACTGCTCCCAGCAGTAGGCGAACCACCAGCCAACCCCTTTTCAGCTAAAAAAAGAAATTCGGCGGGGGAAATCTCAGAAAAAGGCAAAGGGGGCGGCTGGTGGGGCGCGTGCGGGCTTGCCCGCACAGGCGGCGCGGTTCAGACCTCTGCTTTTTAGTTTTTTGTGCTAAAATGGGTTAGAGTTGTGGCGTACACAGCCACCAAATAAGACATTTTATGTAATCTCTCCTCCGCCGTGCTACAATAAACATATGAAGTATCAGAAAGTTTTTATTGTAGGAGGAGCGGGCTTTTTAGGATATCATGCCAGCTTAGAATTGACAAAGCGAGGCGCGAACGTAACGGCTCTCGCGTTACCATACGAGGAGGTTGACGAGGAATTATCGACAAGCACTCAGGTCGTTCGTGCAAATATTGACGAGCTAAGTGACGAGCAATTAAGTGCACTACTTATCGGCCACGATGCGCTAGTTTACGCAGCAGGTCCGGACGACAGGATAGAATTAGCGCCCGGAGTATCCGCCACGGAGTTTTTCCAAACGCAACTCGTTGAGCGAACGGAGCGAGTTCTGCGAATCGCTAAATCCCAGGGTATACAAAAAGCTATACTATTTGGTTCGTATTTTTCGTATATAAATAATCATGGGCTATGCGGCGTCAAGGCTGGTTCCCTTGAGCGGCACCCGTATATTAAGGCGCGAGTCGACCAGACAAATCGGGCTTTTGCACTTGGCGACGAGAGCTTCACTGTGGCAACGCTCCATATTCCATACGTTTTCGGCGTAGCCCCGGGGAAGACGCCAATCTGGAAGCACGTGTTCGTCGATAGATTCGGCTCGTCCTCTCAGGTCGTCTATGGCAACGGAGGCACAACTATCATTTCAGCCAAAAAGATTGCCGTTTGCGTAGCACAGAGCTTAGAGCTAGCAAACAACGGCGACGAACTTGCCATCGGCTCGGTTGATATGAAGTTTACCCCAATGATCCAGCAACTCTTCAAGGCGGCTCATATCGACAAACCCGTAGCTAATATTCCAACCTGGCTACTTAGCCTATTTATGAAAAAGGAGTGGCGATCAATGCGCGCCAAGAATCTTGACTCAGGGCTCGATGTCCGTTACTTGGCAAAAGACATCTTAGGACGAGATTTTTACGTCGATTACAAAACCACCGACAATCGGCTACAGATGAGCGACTACGTCGATGATGTCGACCAGGCAATCGAGGAAACTGGCCAGAAGATGGACCAGCAGAACTCCACATCTTAAAATACACCAAAAATCTTGCGCCTACGAAGATAATTTGCTATACTGGCAAAGTACTAGCATGCGGGTTTAGCTCAGTTGTTAGAGCGCTTCCTTGCCATGGAAGAGGCCAGGAGTTAGAGTCTCCTAACCCGCACCATTTTGACAATTCAACAGTGGTGTGCGGCTCTTTAGCTCCTACGTGAAACGTAAGTAATCGTAGAGCAGAGGCGCCAGGCCGATACCTATTCGGCTCTTTAGCTCAGTTGGTAGAGCAGAGGCCTGAAGAGCCTTGTGTCCCCAGTTCAAGTCTGGGAGGAGCCACCAAAAAGAACAGTTCATCGTTGGATGGACTTTTCTTTTTGAAACACAAGACTCTTCAGACCTAGCCCTCAGAGCGCATGATTGTCGCTGAGGGCTCCGTCCCGCAAGTTCAAGTCTGGGAGGAGCCACCAAAAAGAACAGTTCATCGTTGGATGGACTTTTCTTTTTGAAACACAAGACTCTTCAGGCCTAGCGAAGACAATCCACTAGCATTTCTCATCTGTTTCGCTTATACTTATATTATATGCATAATAGTTGGCGCGACATAAACACACTGTATCACATATATCCGCGAAGTTTTCAGGACACGAATGACGATGGAATTGGTGACCTACCCGGAATTACTTCACGACTGGATTATTTGTCGCTGGTTCTCGGTGTGGATGCTATGTGGCTCTCGCCTTTCTTTACATCACCAATGCGAGATTTCGGCTATGATGTCGCCAATTACCGTCAAGTAGACTCAGACTATGGTACGCTTGACGACTTCAAAAAGCTGCTCGATGAAGCTCATAGACGCCACATGAAAGTCATGATCGATTTCGTTCCCTGCCATACGTCGGACCAACATGCCTGGTTTAAAGAATCGCGAAGTAGTCGGGACAACCCAAAACGAGACTACTACACTTGGCGAGATCCGGGTCCAGACGGTGGCGCACCAAATAATTGGCTCAGTCAGTCAGGTGGAACTTCGTGGACGTTCGATGAGACAACGGGACAATATTATCTTCATTCCTTCCTCTCAGCTCAGCCAGACCTCAACTGGGATAACCCGAGCTTACGAAAAGAAATGACAGATACTGTTCGCTGGTGGTTCGAGCAAGGGGTTGACGGCATGCGCGTCGATGCAATCTGGGGAATTTCAAAAGACCCCAACCTCGCAGACGATCCTCAGAATCCGGAATTTCACGGTGAGCACCCAAGTGAATATGGCCATTTTATTCACAATAAGTGCAAGTATGGTCCGAACTTCACTAACTACCTCAAAGAATTGTCAGATGTATGTCATGAATTCGAGAATAGGCAAATGATTTTCGAGTTCTATCCGGATGACAAAATCGGCGACTTTTATGACCAATACCATCAGGTAGCGGCAGAGGTAAACCCTGATGTCGCAAGCACCTTTTTTATGGAGCTCATCCGTTCACCGTGGCACGCCGACATGCTCGGGAACGGGCTTGACCGATATATCAACTACGCAGCCAAAGACGCTTTACCGGTTTTTTGCCTAGGTAACCACGATCAGCCACGTATTGTTAGTAGAATTGGCGAGAGTAAGGCGCGCGCAATGGCTCTACTCAATTTGACGCTACCTGGACTGAGTGTTATTTACTACGGTGATGAGATTGGTATGGAGAACGGCGAACTAACCCCTAGTCAGGTCCGAGATACTTTCAGCCCGCTTAATACATCGGACACGACACGCGACCTTGAACGTACCCCGATGCAATGGGATCATAGTGCTCGAACAAGTTTTTCTCAAGTCACCCCATGGCTGCCAATACACAAGAATCACCGAACAATTAACGCCATGACAGAGCTGTCCGACTCTTCTTCTATGCTATCGCTCTATCGGCGGCTTGTCCGCCTTCGCAAACAGTATCCGGTCCTCCGTATCGGTTCATTCACGAGATTATTTGTTGGCAGCGGCTATGTACTTGCTTTCAAACGAGAGCTAGACGACCAGCGCGTCTATGTTGTCGTGAATTTTGCCGACCAGCCACAAGACATTCAGCTCCCCGAAATATGTAGCTACCTTGTATCATCACAGACAGCGCCCCGTGAGCGGGAAAGCAGAGAAGCAAAGCCGACGCTGAGACCGCTTGAAGCGGCACTCTACATCGCTTAAATTATTGTCATGTATTAATCATCGAACGTCTGAGTCCTAGAGGCGGTGTAATAGCCCTGGTCTCTGACATTCACGGTTACCGTATGGCTAGACCCGCTCACGGTAACCGGTATAGTTTGCGTACCGCCAGATGCACTTAGTTCAGCGCTCTTTACCGACACGCCATCAACTAATATATCAATTGTTGCGAGTCCGAACGTACCACGTGAGACGTCGAACTTCATCGTTCTACTACTTCCACTGCCCGTTAGCGAGATCGAACCGATTGAAGGACCGCTATCATCGCAACTATGCACATCGTCTGTCTTGGTTGCATCGTAACCGGTTGGCGCCGTATACACCTCAGCCTTCGTAATAGGGTCGATGGATTTAGTAACGTCAAGCTCTTCGCGAGCGTCAGGCGGAGTACAATCTGTCGCTTTCTTCTTTGAGACTTTATCGAACGTCAACTTTGCGTTTGTTTTTCCTTGAGTCTTGTTCCACCACGATGGATATAATTCTGAGCCAACCTGTTGTATACCCTCTGGTCGAGTAAACCACATATCGGTACTCCAGCGGCCATCCTTCGCGTAAATCTCCTGGTGAGCATATTGCATTACCCCTTTTACGATGGATATACCGAACGCTGAATTCACCGAACCAATAGTGCTCGTATCTGAATTACCCAACCATAATCCCATAGCGAGTACGGGGCTATACGAGGCTATCCACAAATCTTTTGGCTCGGAATCGCGATCCGAGGTTCCAGTCTTAACGGCCGTCTTGACGCCTGGCACGGAAGTCACGCCATACCCATGAAGTGCGGCCGATGCCTGCTGATCCGCCAATATATCACTGATAATATACGCCACTTGCGGGTCTAGGACCTGCTTGCTGTCATCCGTCCATTTCTTCAATACTTCATTTTGACTATTTTTCACTTCAAGAATAGACGACACTGGCTTATAGGTACCCATACGGGACAGGGTACTGTATGCGTTTACCAAATCAATCTCTTTTGATCCGCAAGCGCCAATGGCCGATGACAGGTACAACCCGCCCGCCGCCTCTTCTGGCGCACAATACTCGGTATTACCCATCTCACGGATACCAGCAATAGTTTCTTCAATACCGCTGATATACATCGCTTTCACTGCCGGAATGTTACGAGACAATGCGAGCGAACGACGAATAGTCAAATTTCCCATGAAAGTATTGTCCCAGTTATTGAGCTTCGCGCCGTAAATCTTGTCTATATTTTCATCGCGGAGTATTGAACCGCTCCCGTAATTTTGATTTTCAGATCCCTTATCTTTAAACAGCTGAGCGTACACAAACGGCTTGATGGTTGAACCCGGCTGAATAAACGACTGCGCGGCGTTGTTCTGGCCGTAACCCGGATAATTAAAGTCGCGGCTACCCACGAGGGCTATGATTTGACCTGTTTGCGTGTCCTCGACTGTTGCGGCAGTGTTCCCTATATTCGCAGCCTCTGGTTTTCCTGAATCAAAGAATGCCGTTACCTCTTCTTCAAGTTTAGTCTGCACGCGCAAATCAAGGGTAGTCTTGACTGTTAGGCCGCCGCGCCCAACAACTGCTTTACCTAGCTCCTGCTCGAGTTGCGCGCGGACCATCAACACAAAGTGCGGAGCCTTAATATTCTCGAGCTGATCGGATAGCGGCTTGATATTGTCAAGTACCGGATATTGTTTCGCCTCGCTCGCCTGGTCCTTGGTGATATAGCCCTGTTCAGCCATATAATCGAGCACGGTATGCTGGCGGGCGATTAATGCCTCGTGTCCGTCAGTGTTGTACGGATTGTAGACTGACGGGTTTTGCGGAATCGCAGCAAGCAGCGCGGCCTCTGGAAGTGTTAGATCTTTAGCGCTATGACCAAAGTACGTCTGAGCCGCAGACTCGGCGCCATTCCGTCTTCCTCCATACGGCGATTCATTCAGGTAGAGTGTTAAGATTTGATCTTTGTTATACATTCGCTCCACTTCAATTGCCAGAATTGTCTCTTTGATCTTTCGCGGAATTCCTTTAATGCCCCGCTCACCCGCTTCTTCTGAGAAGAAAACCTGTTTTACAAGCTGCTGAGTTAATGTAGATCCACCCTGTACTTGATTGCCTGAAGCGTTACTAATAAACGCACGGGTCAATCCCGATATACTAACCCCATTGTGCTTGTAGTAGTCCTTATCCTCTATCGCAACCGTTGCATTCTTAAGGTAGTCGCTTATTTGGTCAGATTCGACGACCAGTTTATAGTTGCCCGTACCCTTATCTTCCCACAAAAGCTCATCATTTCGGTCGTAATACTTCGTAACGGTCGTTTGGACGCGTTTGGCAATTTCACCAGGACGAATCTTGTCGATATCTTTACGGTAGTACGCAAAAAGTCCACCCACACACAGCACAGCTAGAAGAATACCCACTCCAGCAATTTTTAGCATCATCATCAACCCGCGCCTTGAGAACCAATACGCAAATACTCGCTTAGGATGCAAGCGATAGAAAAAACGCTTCACTGGATGCTTTGGCAACGTAGCCAAATACTCGGCACGTTTCCTAGACGCGGCATCTTTCTTAGTGCGGCGTTTATGTACAAGGTTTGCATACACGCTCATACGCTTGCTTTTCGATTTCGTCTTGTTCACTTAGTTCCTCTCATAAGCACTATTTCATTCCCTATTATACACCACCAAGTCCTCGCCACAAGCAATAAAACTTGCTATAATCTGACATAAAGAGGAGGAAAGATGCGATTATCAGAAGAATTAGCATGGCGTGGATTTACCAACCAAACGACATTTCAGAATCCCGAAGATGTAGATGTACCACGAAAGCTTTATTTCGGTGTCGACCCAAGTGCGGATAGTATGACTATCGGCAATTTGGCTGCCGCCATGATGGTTCGTTGGTTCCTGGAATACGGCCATGAAGTGTATCTGCTTGTTGGCGGCGCAACGGGAATGATTGGCGATCCGGACGGAAAAAAAGATGAGCGAGAGTTACGCTCGGCGGAAACAGTGAGAAAGAACAGCGAAGCAATCATCGATCAATATCGCCATCTCTTTTCCGGCAAAGATCTGGAGATTGTTAATAATGCCGACTGGTTCGCGCATATCAACTATATCGATTTCCTCCATGAAATTGGCAAGCATATGCCAATGACTCAGTTACTTGACCGAGAATTCGTTCAGACACGCATTGGCGAAGGTGGTAGTGGCATTAGTTACGCCGAGTTTAGCTACTCGCTCATTCAGGGTTATGATTTCCTTCATCTTTACCGAGAACACGGTGTCACGTTGCAGCTTTGCGGCGCCGACCAGTGGGGCAATTCCACGACAGGCGTAACGCTGATTCGTAAACTCGAAGCCGGTGAGGCGCACGTATATTCCACGCCTCTTGTGATAAACAAGGCGACCGGGCAAAAATTCGGCAAGAGCGAAGGCGGCGCCATCTGGCTAAGCCCCGAAAAAACAAGCGTGTATCAATTTTACCAATTCTGGCTCAATGTGGACGACGAAGGGGTGATTGACTACATGAAAATATACACAATGCTCGACAAATCAACCATTGAAGCTATCGCCGAAAACCACGCCGTTAATCCGGGTGCCCGCTCCGCGCAGAAGGCCCTCGCCCGCGAGGTAACCGATATCGTCCACGGCACAAAACGACGGGAATCAGCTGAGCGCGTCACCGATGTACTATTTGGCGGCAGCAACACCGAGGAGTTGTCTGACGAAGACATTGCGGTGCTTGCACACGAAATTCCAACCGCCCTACCGGGCAATAGCGTCATCGAGGCGCTCACCTCATCGGGAGTCGTTTCGTCGAACGGCGAGGCAAAACGGCTGCTTTCGTCCGGGGCTATTTCTGTCAATGGAGAGAAAGTATACGAAGATCGGACCGTGCGAAATCGGGATTTAATTAAAAAAGGTAAAAACACTTTTACGCTCATAACTGAAAGGAGTGAATCATGAAAAAAATATTAGCATTTGACTCGGACGATACCATTGTCGTATCAAAAATGCCCGCAACGGCACGAATGGCTGAATTGCTCGCAAAGATAATGCAGGGCTATGATGTTTGTATCATTTCAGGGACGGGATTTGATTCGACAATCTACCCTAACACGGTTCGGCAAATCGAACAAATCCCAGGAGTTGACCTTACGAGGCTCCATATCATGCCGACATGCGGTACGCGGTACTATCGGTACGTCGATGGCGCCTGGACGCTCCAATACCAAGAGGACCTGACTCCGGAGCAAAAAGAACGTATTTTCGAGGCCATTGAAACATCCGCCAAAAAGCTTGACATGTGGGAAGCAAACCCGGCAGGCGAGATAATTGAGGACCGCTTGAGCCAAATTACCTATTCCGCGCTTGGGCAGCAAGCAACTCCAGAGGCGAAATATGCTTGGGCTAAAGCGAATATTGAAAAAAGACGACTTCTGAATGAGGCCGTCAAAGCGTTGATTCCTGAGTTTGAAGTACGAACAGCCGGTACGACCAGCCTTGATATTACGAAGCCGGGCGTCAATAAAGCGTATGGCATGCGTAAACTTATGGAAGCGACCGGCGCGAGCAAAGAGGAAATATTATTCTTTGGCGATAAGCTTGAAGAAGGCGGCAACGATTTCCCCGTCAAAGAGATGGGGGTCGATTGTATCGCGGTCGAGCGCTGGGAAGATACCGCTTACGCGCTTGAGGGCATCATTGGCGTGATGGACAAAAAGTAGGATTGCTCTTCGCATGAAGTTAACGACTTCCCTGTCACTTGTCAAGGGTATCGGCCCGAAGATGTCGAACGCTTTAGACACGGCAGGGTTTCATACCGTCGAAGATCTGCTCACCTTTTTGCCAAGACGCTACGAGGATTTTTCAGGCGCGACTAATATCGCCGACCTTGAACCGGGAAACGTCGTCATTAAAGCTACCTGCGAGTCAATCAATACGCGAATTGTCAGGCGCGGCATGCGCGTCACCACAGCCGTATTGTCCGACAACAGTGGTAAAGTAAAAGCCGTTTGGTTTAATCAGCCATACCGTGAAACTCAGCTCAAATCAGGAGCATCGTTTCTCTTCTCCGGTAAATTCAGCCTGCAATATAATCAATACCAATTGACCAGCCCGTCTGTCGAACAGGTAAGTGATAATGCCATCATCGACACTGATACAATCGTCCCGGTATATCGACAAATTAAGGACATTAAGGTCGGTTCGCTGAGAAAAGCCCTCAAGCAGCTAAAGCCGCTCATGGAGTTTGTCCCGGAAACACTGCCGCAGACCGTCATCTCTCGCCAGAAACTCGTAAGCCGCTCCGAGGCGCTCCTAGCCCTTCACTTCCCGAAAGATAAAAATGACATAGATCGCGGCAGAGAACGGTTGGCTTTCGAGGAACTATTTGAGATGATTCTCGCCGCACAGTACAATAAGCAAGCGAATGCAAAACTGACCGGCTGGAAAATTCCGTTTGACCTACCGACCATAAAGAAGTTCGTTGGCGCTCTTCCGTTTAAGCTCACAAACGCACAGCGCCGAGCAGCCTGGCAAATTCTACAAGATTTCGAGCATGAGCATCCAATGAATCGTCTGCTTCAAGGTGATGTCGGCTCCGGTAAGACCGTCGTAGCGGGCCTAGCGGCGCTTCAGGTGGCGCAGAGCGGCTTGCAAACCGCTATCATGGCTCCAACGGAAATATTAGCCACGCAACACGCGGAGACTATCTCCGCCCTTTTGGAGCCATTCGGCGTACGCGTCGCGGTATTTACCAGTAGCGTTAAGGGAAAAGCTCGTAAAACGCTCCTCGAACAGCTTGAGCAAGGTAACATTGATGTTATTATTGGTACTCATGCGCTTATTCAGCGAACTGTTACCTATCATAAGCTGGGTTTTGTGGTTATTGATGAGCAACACCGGTTTGGTGTCAAGCAGCGTCAAGCCCTTCTGGAGAAATCTCCGCGCATGCCCCACGTCCTCACAATGACCGCTACGCCAATTCCACGCAGTCTCGCGTTAACACTATACGGAGAACTCGATATATCGCTTCTGGATGAATTACCACCCGGCCGGCAACCGATTACCACAAAGATATGGTCGCCCGCAAGCGCTCCAAAGCTCTATGCGGCAATTGAACAGGAATTATCTCGCGGGCATCAGGCCTATGTCATCTGCCCACTCATTGACGAAAACCCGGACAACGACAAGAAGAGTGTTGAGACAGAATACCATGTGCTCAAAAAGTTCTTTCCTGGTCGATCGATCGGCCTCATGCACGGAAAATTAAAGTCAGACGAGAAACAGGCCGTCATGGACGACTTTACAAATGGAAAGCTCTCCATTCTTCTTAGTACAACGGTGATTGAGGTCGGTGTCAATATACCAAACGCGACCGTCATGCTCATTCAAAACGCCGACCACTTTGGGCTAAGCCAGCTCCATCAACTTCGCGGACGAGTTGGACGCGGCCCAGACAAGAGTTATTGCTATCTAATGCTCAGCAACCACAACAAGCCGAGCGCACGACTCAGAGAGATTGAATCATCCCAAGACGGATTTTACTTGGCTGAGGCCGATTTAAGGCTTCGTGGCCCGGGTGAAATCTATGGACACTCTCAACATGGCGCGCTGAACCTGCAAATTGCCACGCTAGCGGACACAAAGCTCATCGCTAGGGCGCAGAAAGAAGCCGTGCTGTTTCTACAGTCTGAAGAAGACCTGGCAAAGTATAAACACCTTGCCGAAACGGTAGAGCATTACCAACGACTCACTACGCTCAATTAAACATTATTGAATTGATATGCCTAAAAAATAAAAGCCCGAAAAATCAGGCCTCTCGGTGGTAGAAAGTGATGTGCGCGTTAGCGTAACTACGATTGTCCACCACAACAATTCCTGAGTTGATTTCCACATCACTTCTACCTGTATGTGATAATATCATATAACCACGAGCTTTGAGTAGTCCCATAATTTTCGTAACTGTGGATAACTGCTCATCATAATACGGTGGATCGGCAAAAATTACATCAAACTCATCTGGTGAGGAGGTTGAGAGCCAATTATTAACTGTTGTATTAATTACATCATAGGAGGATTCAGGAATATTGAGCCGGCGACAATTCTCTCTAATAATACGCGCCGCAATAGCATTTTTTTCAACAAAAGTGACGTGACGCGCTCCACGGCTCAAAGCCTCGAGACCTAAAGCGCCGCTTCCGGCGAAAGCATCTAGGACACGGGCGTCTTTAATAGTGTCATTACCCAAGCTATTAAAAATCGCGCCGCGAGCACGCTCGCTCATCGAGTGAGTCGTTTTGGCCGGCGGAGTATCGATACTTCGTCGACCATACAAACCAGAAATCAATCGTACCGACATAGTCAATCAGAGTCCCTGTTGCCCACCCAAGCCGCCACAAGCCAGCTCATCGTGACCGTTCGAATAATTAACGGCATCAGCTCCTGGTTAGTTTGCCTAGCAAGCTTTGTCGTCCATCCATGCTTTGCAAAATTTTCATACATTTGTAAGCTAGCAGCTTCCTGTACTTGCGAAATATAGTACGCGCGAAAATCATCCTCTTTGAGGCGTGAAATATCATCAAGCCACGGCATACCATCGGGAAACTTTCGATAGGCAATGACGCTTGCGACACCAAGTTCGAACCCCCCATGCATCGTCATAGCGCCCTTCGGCCCCCAGAACTTCCAGTTATTGCGAAGCGCTTCAAGCGCTGTATTGCCAGGCATGACATTTTTATGTAGAAACGAATCTCTTGTCTCCAATCCTTGGCCGCCTCGGAGTTCCGCCAAAGTCTCTTCAAGCGGAAAATGGTGAGCGGGTGTCAGTCCATCCACAATTGCATGGGACAGCCACGCCGCCTCAAACGCAGCTCGCTGCTGATTTTTTGCATGCAAAGCCTCCGCAAGGTTGCGTAAGTGCTCATCAATCGTGTCCAGTAGCGGCGCGTTATCGATATCTTTCGGGTCAATGAAGTGCCACGGCTCATCGACGGCAGGACTTTTTCGTTTTATGCCATCCGGGCCGTTTTTACCCTCGAAATGAACAATTTGCGCATAGCTTGGAAATAGCATGTCATCAGGCAACAATGACTGAAGGTGTTTTCTTGCGACACGATCAATCTTCTGGTGCACGCCCATAATGCGCCCAGAGCGATCGCGAAGTGTTGTACCAGAATACATATCGTTTATCAGTATACCAGACCGTACATTATTTGTCTATTGACATAATTATCCATTCGTGATATAATGGATATATATGGGGCTATTGATCTTGTACTAGCCTAATCAGCTCGGCCTCATGCTGAGCTGGTGTCGTTTTTGAGCCCCGGCGAGGCGTGGACGTACCGTTAGTATGCGGATGAGAGCGCGTCGCACGGTTAGCCGCCGGCTTCTGCGCTGACTGGCGTGGTCGAGATTGCTTAGGCTGAGCGACTTCACTAGGTTGCTCCTGTCGAGACCGTCGATTACCGCCAAAAGGCTTCTTGGGGCTACCATTCTTCGTTCCTCCGCTGTTACCGGGGATAGGCACTAGTTTTGCGAACATCATTTTACCCGCATCGGTCTGAAGACTTCGAATAATCTCAACCTGTTTCGTCTGCCCGACGTATTTTTTTGCTTGCTCAACAACAATCATTGTCCCGTCGTCCAAATACCCGACCGCCTGGTCTGCGCCCTGCCCTTTTTGCACGAGCGCAATAGTCACCACTGCCCCAGGTAGATACAGCATACGAATAGATTTTGCGAGCTCATTGATATTCAACACTCGCACCCCCTCGACCTGGGCCACCTTATTCAGATTATAATCAAGCGTCAAAATAGCGCTATCCGTCTCTTTTGCCAGCCGAATGAGCGCCTCGTCCACACCTCGCGGCGCAGCGCCATCCTGAAGTAGGGTGAATGAACTGCCCAAAAGATCCTTCAGTTTCTTGACGGCATCCATGCCCAGTCTCGCACGCTCTCGCTTAACATGATCCGAGCCGTCCGCAAGAAGCTGTAACTCCGCTAGCACGCTTTTTGGTACAATGACCTGGCCGAGCAAAAAACCCGTTTCCGCTAAGTCCACGACCCGGCCATCCATCAAAACCGAGGTATCGACGAGCATAGAAATTTGCCTGACATCGCGATACTTCCGGGTTCGAGTAAATACATATACTTCCACCATCAACACCAATATTAGTCCAATAATAATTAATTCCATTGTTATTTCCTTTTCGTTATTTTAAATATTCAATCAAAGCTTGCCGTAGGTCGCTTACCCCATGGATGAACGCGTCCTTGCCATGCGTTTTTGGCGCGATGGCATAGGTAAAACCGAGCTTCTTCGCTTCTTTAACTCGCGCATGCCAGCCCGTAGCGGAACGCACCTCGCCGCCCAGACCAACCTCGCCAAAGACAACCGCTTCGTCGCTCAATTTCTTACCTGCACTCGCGCTCGCAATTGCCATTGCAACCGCTAAATCAGCCGCCGGATCGCTGAGTTTTAATCCGCCAACAACATTAATGAAGATGTCTTTGTCGGACAGTTTTAATTTCGTGCGCTTTTCGAGCACCGCCACCAACAGATTGAGCCGGTTCAAATCAAACCCGCTTGCGGTACGTTTGGGGTAGCCGAAACTTGTTGGATTGACCAGTGCCTGAATTTCCACGAGCAGCGGCCGCGCCCCCTCCAACGTTGCCATCACAATGGATCCGTCAAGGTTCTGGCGCTCCGCCAAAAGGCTCGCCGATGGGTTATCGACAATCTTTAATCCTTTGTCTGACATTTCAAAAATCGCCGCCTCAGAAGTCGAGCCGTAGCGGTTTTTCTGCGCCCTCACGACTCGAAATCCGCCATACCGATCACCCTCAAAGTTTAGAACGACGTCAACAAGATGCTCAAGTACCTTTGGCCCCGCAATTGATCCCTCCTTCGTTACGTGCCCTACCAAGATGACTGCGGTATCCGTCGCCTTGGCCGCCCGAATGATTACATTGCTCGCGTTGGTAATCTGGCTAACCGAGCCGGGCGCCGAACTAATTTCAGCCAAGGAAAGAGTCTGTACGGAATCTACCACTACCAAATCATATTTTCCCGTGCGAATTGAGGCAGCAATATCTTCGGCGCTATTGCTCGATGCCAACTGTAATTTATCGCTTGACGCCGCCCCTAAACGCTCGGCCCGGAGCTTGATTTGCTGAATTGATTCCTCGCCGCTGACATACAGAACCTCGGACTTGGCCCCGATTGTCGCGGTAATTTGCGTCAGCAGCGTACTTTTACCAATTCCCGGCTGCCCTGCCAGTAGCACAATACCTCCAGCCAAAAATCCACCGCCTAACACCGCATCGAGGTCGTCAATCTCCGTCTTGAGCCGAGGAACCGATATCTCCTCCGATACGGCAGTGCTTAACTTTTGAGCCGCAAGCTCCTTGCCCGCACGGCTACTTTTGGCCACCACGGACGATCCGCCCGTTTCGGTCACCTGCTCGACAAAAGAATTCCACGCTCCGCAATTGTCGCACCGGCCGGCCCATTTGGAGCTCGTCGCACCGCATTGCTGGCAGATGAACTGAGTTCGTTGCTTTGCCACGCCTACTCTCCCAGCTTCTGCATACTATCGATGCTCTGCGTTAATTCTTCCATCTTCACCCCCAAATCATTTAATCGCGCTACATTCTGATTATACTCCTGCACCGCCTGCTCAATAGCCTGCCGTCTGGCAGTGAGCTCTGCCTGCTGAGTAACAAGGGGCGCTCGTTCCGCATCAAATTCATCCTGTGACGTAAAGCCGCCATTAAGCGCGCGTTCATTAAACGACTCAATTTTGTTATTCATTGTTTTTACATCCGCCTCGAGCGCCGCTTCCTTATTTTCGATATCTTTCCTCTTCGATTCTAACTCGCTCGATAAGGTTTTAATTTCTTGGGCCAAACTTTCAAACGCCCGGCTATACGATGCGTGGAGCTGGACCACCTTTTGCCGGTCCGCAAAGTATGTCTGATAATGCGCTTCAAGATCCGACCCAATGTTCGTCAGTTCCGTAGGCAGAATTGCATACAGTTCGCTCACAACCGTATCTTCCCCGCCCTGAGAAGAATAAAAGGCCATGCGCTGCTCAAGTTCTGGCGTTTTAGTTCGCTCATATACCTCAGTCAGCTGACCCGTGAGCTCTTGGCGTTTTGGGGCCGATAACCGCGCATACGCGGCATGAAGCATTTCGTGCGCGGCCGTCACTTCCCTAATGCCATCAAGGTTATTATTTGTCACGTTATAGATATGGATTGTATCCGTCGTGCTAACGTAGCAACCAAGGACTGGATTGACCGATTCGTCTTGCCGACAATCATCGTTGAACTCTGTCGCCGATTCGAGCTTTGGGTGAGTCACATAAAAATAGAACTTTCCCTCATCCGACATGCCGCTTCGTTCGGCTAATGCCGCAATTGACGAACTCGGCGTGTATGCCCAAAACTTTACCTGGTCTGTAATACGCCCGCGAAACGCTACCATCGTGACCGCGGACGCAAGGAACAATACAGTAACGAGAAGCCCGGTGATTCTACGCGTGCGCGACATCAACCACCACCTCGCCTTTTTCCGATCTCACCTCGAGCACGTCACCTGGGCGAGTTTGTGTTTCTATCAGCGTATCCGCAACCGCCCCAGTCAAGCGCCGTTCAATAACGCGCCGAAGCGGGCGCACCCCATGGTGCTCATCGTACCCCTCTTGAATAAGCATTCGCTTCACGCTTGGAGAAATTTTTAGCGATAATCCATGAGACGCCGCGGCAATCCTCACTTCAGAGACCAGACTGTCGAATATTTTACCCACCACTGGGCGCGTCAACGCCCGGAATGTCAAAATACCGTCGAACCGGTTGATTAGCTCCGGCCGCATAATGCTTTCGAGCTCCTTGCGTGCTTCGCGAGCATTCTTCTCGTGCGCGTCATCCAGTTTGGCGTTTTTCTCTTTGCCTATCTGATGAAATCCGAGTTCCGCTTCGCGCATCATACGCTCCGCTCCAATATTACTGGTCAAGATAATAATCGTGTGGCGGAAACTGACGCTTCTACCCTTGGCGTCGGTTAATTTCCCATCCTCCAAAAGTTGCAGCAAGAGATTGAGCACATCGGGATGGGCCTTCTCGATTTCATCGAACAAGACAACACTGTATGGTTTTCGACGCACCGCATCAGTCAATTTACCCCCGTCTTCATAGCCAACATATCCGGCAGGCGCACCCACTAGCCTGGCCGCCGTATGTTTTTCCGACAGCTCGCTCATATCAATCTTTATCAGCGATTTCTCGCCGCCAAAGACTTCGCGCGCTAACACTCTTGCTAATTCCGTCTTGCCAACACCGGTCGGACCAAGAAACAGGAACGATCCAAGAGGGCGACTTGACGGCGCAAGACCACTGCGCGCCCGTTTAATAACCCGTGAAACCTCGCGAATAACCTCCTCCTGGCCAATCACGCTCTGATTTAGTCGAGCTTCAAGCTTCGCAAGCGACGCAAGCGTGTCGCGTTCGATATTAACCAGCGGAACATCGGTTATTGCGGCCACTGCTCGACGAAGATAGCGTTCGGTTAACGGCGCTCGTTCTGGCGACTCGCCGTCAAGCATTGCCAGCTGCTGCTCAAGCTTCACCATCTGCGTTTTGAGGAGTGCCGCTTGTTCATAGTCCTGGCTTTCAACCGCCGTGTCAATACGTCCAGCTAGTCTACGAATTTGCTGCTGATATCGTTGCCGGCGTGATGGTTTTGCTGACTGTTCGGAACGAAGAAGCGCGGCTGCTTCATCTATAACGTCAATCGCCTTGTCTGGCAAGAATCGATCCGTAATGTAACGCTCTGCCAGATCAACGGATAGACGCACCATCTTATCGCTCAATTCGACATGGTGATACGCCTCAAGCTTACCAGCCAGGCCGCGCATCATGGCTACCGCTTCATCGACGGTCGGTTCTTCAATGACCACGGTTTGAAATCGACGAGTGAGCGCCGCGTCCTTTTCGATGTATTTGCGATATTCATCGAACGTTGTCGCGCCAATCATTTTAATCTCACCGCGGGCCAAGGCCGGCTTTAACACATTTGCTGCATCCATTGACCCTTCAGCGCCCCCAGCGCCAACCAATAAGTGTAGCTCATCCACAAACACGATAATCTCCGGGTGATGTTTGAGTGCCGTCAACACCTTTTGCATGCGTTCCTCAAACTGCCCGCGGTATTTTGTCCCGGAAATCATCGACACGAGATCGAGCTGAACAAGTCGTTTGCCTTGAAGAAAATCTGGCACATGACCGCTTACAATGCGCTGAGCGAGACCTTCAACCACCGCCGTTTTACCAACTCCTGGTTCACCAATCAGCGCAGGGTTATTTTTACTCCGCCGCCCCAAGATCGTAATCATCCGTTCAATCTCTTTGTCGCGCCCAATCACAGGGTCTAATTTGCCGCCGCGGGCGCGCTCCGTCAGATCAATGCCGTATTTCACGAGGATTTTCAGCTCTTTTGCTCGCTCGCCTTGTTCCTTGTTCACCATCGACTCATGTTGCTGACGGTCAAATACCTGCTCAAGGTCGGCTCGAAGCGCTTCAATATCGACATTCATATCTTCAAGGAGCCGCGTCGCGCGCGCCCCGGCTTGCGTTAAAATACTATAGACAAGGTGTTCCGTTCCAACGAATTCTTGCCCAAATTCAAGCGCAATCTCCCAGGCGGTACGCATCACCTGCAAGACCTCTTTGCTGATACCTTTATATACCGCAACGACCACAACAGCCTTCGGAGTAAGTCCCAGGACTAATTCCGCTCGATCAAGCGTCACGCCGCTGTCGGCCAATACTTTTGCTCCCATTGACGAATTTTGCGCCAAGACGCCCAAAAGCAGGTGCTCCGTCCCAACGTATGAGCTCCCGCTCGTGTGCGCAATCAAACCGGCCCGCTCTAGGCTTGCCCTAGCCGTATCCGTCAGCCGATTCTCTAATTCAGAGAAATCATCTGGCATTGCACCACCTCCTTTCTTCGGTTGCTATATCTACTCTGCAACCTCTTCAATCGCACTCATCAAACTGTCTTCAATATCTTTGCGCGGCTTCGCTTCTTGCTTCACCGGCACTTTTGCTTCAATATCAAGTTCGTAGCCCGTCAACCGGCTTGCCAGACGAACATTCTGGCCTGCCCGACCAATTGCTACCGATTGCTGATCTTCCGTTACATACACAGTCGCGCGCTTCGCCTCTTCGTCAACCTTGACGCTCAGAACATCGGCAGGGCTCATTGCGCTGGCAATAAACGCCGCGGAATCTTCTTCGTACGGAATGATATCAATCTTCTCTTGGTCGCCAATTTCGTTCATTACCGCCTGGACACGGGTACCATGACCTCCAACGAACGTTCCAACCGGGTCAATACCTGGCAGTGCGGACGCAACAGCCAACTTTGTGCGGCGGCCGGCCTCGCGAGCGATTTTCTTAATCTCCACCGCGCCAGTCTCCATTTCAGGAACTTCCTGGCTAAACAAATGACGGATGAAATCTTCGCTCCCTCGGCTCAAAATCAGTTGCGGACCGCGGCCCTCTCGCTCAATATCCTTGATTAGCACCTTGATACGTCGACCAACGCCATAATATTCACCTTGAATCTGCTCGCTTTGAGGCATAATACCGACAGCTTTGCCAATCTCAATCCGCACAACCCGCGGCTCGACTCGCTGCACCGTTCCCGTTACTACGGAACCAATCTTGTCTTCAAATTCAGCCAAAACGACATCACGCTCTGCTTCGCGTAATCGCTGTAAAATCACCTGTTTGGCCGTCTGGGCTGCTACGCGGCCAAAGCTCGTCACCTCGTGGGCATCTTCGATAACCCCTCCAAGTTCGGCGTCCTTTTTAATCTTCTTCGCATCTTCAAGCGAAATTTGCGTAATATCGTTTTCAACTTCCTCAACAATACCGCGCACGACGTATACGGTAGCCGTACCGTCATTAATATTCAAGCTCGCCCGAACATTCTGCTCGCGCTCGCCGTTATCACGCCGCCACGCTGCAGCAATTGCCTGCTCAATCACTTCAAGCACGGTATCTTCCGGTAGGTTCTTCTCCTCGGCGATTGCCCTTAACGCGAGCGTTAACTGCTTAATGTTCAAATCTTCCATAATTTCTCCTTTTTCATCTCTTATTATATCATTTTTGCTCATTGATATGAAAAACTCCGACCTTTTTGGCCGGAATCATTACTCTACCCTTTCATTATAGCACACATGGCATACAAAAGTCAAGAGTGCGCCGGTCCAGAAATAGAAATCACGCACTCTGTTTTATCAGGACTAGCAACATAAGAAGTGAATCCGTCGGTTGAAGTGACTAAAACCGAAGAAACGTCAGTTCGTTTCATTACACCTTGCACCGCGCACTGTTGTTCCTTACCCGAAAGATAATATCGCAGAACTGCAGGCTGAGAGACGCCATCAAATGTGGTCGGGGCACTATAACCATAGGTTATTCCATACCAACGGTTACCCTCAACTGGTACACTCTTTGGCAGTGTGCCTACGGTTGCCATAATAGTATTAAACGTTGAATTGGAAGAAATTATCGAGTCAGAGTTTAAGTCCACCTGACAACCTGAGTCCACCGTAATGCAAGCATTATACTTCGACGGATACGTCCCATTTGCCGCTATATACGCCTCTATCATTTTGAGCGATTGACTAGCGGCGTTTATGATAGCGGTGTTCTTAGCTCT
>JAEAMG010001194.1_pt1 | contig 21208 bp, 15 predicted proteins | sample 8958741 | NCBI WGS metagenome assembly JAEAMG01 (sample SAMN16933256, study PRJNA681125) | bioreactor sludge metagenome | isolation source: anaerobic bioreactor treating anionic surfactant - SDBS | place: India: Bengaluru | collected 2019-02-28 | reverse complement strand
TGGAAAAACTACAAATCGGGTGACGAAACATGATTTTTCCTAATGGAAAAAATACCCATCGAATACCGAAACACTAATTCCGGAAAAGAAAAACATACTATTTATCTATTCGGTAACGGTTACCAAAATTGGCTACCAAACTCAAACGCTTAGCATTACCGATATGGGCGATGAGCCGTATGACCTGGTAGTGAGCTTGGTGAAAACCACTAATGCCTAAAGGAGATAAGATGAACCTAAAACCCCTCTCGTTAGAAATGACGAGAGGGGGAAAGGGGGGAAATACTCAACTATCAAGAAAACAAAAACAGCCACTAAAAACTGTCATCACAGCGCAACTGTAATATAAGGAACTGTGTTCCGCTACATTCATATCTAACATGAATTATAGTTGAAAAAAATTGTAAGAGGATTAAAAATCCTAAGAATACAGTTACAACGGCATTACAAATGCCGTCAGACAATGCGAAACTCTACACGCTAAATGAATATATCCGAAAGTACAGGGCTAAACCAATTAAATATTCATCGGGTGATTGTGCCGACATTCCCGACAATGAATCACAGTCGTGGAGGTTGTGAAAGTCCCCCGAAAACAAAAAAAGCAATAAAACCCATAAAACCCTAAAGCCATGGATAAGCAATACAACGCCGATGGTTTTATTCCAAAACATGGAGGTTACACATGCTGCCGCACGATTGCATCGTGTGACAGGTAAGGAGTAAACAATAATCAATAAACAAGAGTTACAATGAGTAGAAACTATAAGTTCTATAATCCTTGATAGAAGCGCTACTGATTATGCCGGAGAAAAAGGGATATTGGATAATGTATTGATTTAAAGTTGTTGCCACACGATGCAATCGTGCGGCAGCGGGGGGTGAAACAACATATTTTTTATTTATCAACTTTAATTAATCTACTGTTATGGGAACAAAAACAAGAATTCCGCGGTTAATTGACGCCTTTAGTCCGTACATTAGTATTACAAGCAATTATTTATCAGATGGAACGCCTACCAATGCCAGTCGTTTGGGCATAACCGAACCCGAAGTAGGTACCTGGAAGGGATTTGAAACAAAATGGACGCCACTTTATTTGAAGTATGGCGATAAGAAAAACAGCCGTACCACAACGGTTATCGATCAGTTGTACGAAGTGATTGAAAACTGTGTGGCATTTGATCAAAGTAATCATATCCTGGACAGGATAGCATCGTCGACAGCCGCCACTATTACCGATTTGGAAACCTTTAATATCAAAAGCGGTCCGCTCGAAAAAACTACCCGTTCTGTAGCTGTTACCCCTATCAGCGAGATGGTATCGCCTACCATTCAGCCTATAGGCGGAGGTTCGGTGTCGGTTAAATGTTATACTTCCACCAGTCAGCGTGCGGGCATATGCGCCGGAGCCGATAGTGTGCAATATATGTATGCTGTAGGTACCACTCCGCCCGCATCGGCCGAGGCCGAAGGCCTGAAAGCAGAAATTTCCACGAGGGCTTCGTTCAATCTGGATGCAGGTTCGGCCTCGTCGGGCAAATATCTCTATATCTATCTGCGCTGGTACAATACCAAACACCCTGCTCTGGCCGGACCATGGAGTAGTATGAATACAACGCTGATACTATAATACCCCAAAAGGGCCAAGAAAACAAAAATATCTGCTGGCAGACTGTTTCCAACACTACCCTTCTATACGGGCTTTACCTTAGGTGAAGCCCGTATTTATTATAAAAAATTACCATATAATACGTCCTATTTTATAATCATTTAATAGATAGTTGTTAATTTGAAAAATAGTTCATATCTTTGAGGGGGAGAAAAAGGAAGTTGAAAAGTAAAGTGATATTTTGAGAATTAACAAGTTGGATAGGTGTGACAAGACCCAATTTAATCAACTAGTATATTCTAATGAATATCAATAACATAAAAAACATATCAACTGACATAAGTGCGAAATAAGTGCGACAACGTCGTACCTACACAGATGTTATGCACAAGCGTGAAATGCCATGCTAATTTGATAATCACAACTATAATTGTAGGCATTACTTGTTTTGGTTTAATATATTGTAAATTTGTTTCTAAATTTTAAACGAAAGAATGATGAAAAAAAATATTACATTAATCTCAGCATTAATTCTATTGTTTGTAAACTTTGCATACAGCCAAAGACCTTCTGGAATAAAGAATTCGCAGGTTAAAGGCATGTATCTTTCACATGAAGGCTTTAAAAACAATACATTTAGCTGCTCTATAGATACTCTTCAAAAAGATATTAAGGTTAAACTCAATCAGTTTTTTATTTCTCCTGAAATTACATGTGTGAATCTGGATAAGGAAACGACATTTCATAAAGACAGCATTTTTGCTATACAGATAAGTAACGGTGAGAATTTTCGATTTATTAACCGAAATCCTTGCCTTATAGCAGATACTTCGTTTTTGTATATCTACACATATAAAACTATTAAAACAGAATACAAACTAACAGGTCCAACACGTAGGGCAAAAGAAATACCTATAACATATTATTACTTTTCATCAGGAGAGCATAAAGAAGTTTATTCTCTATTGTCTGACAATCTTTGTAAGTATATATCTGTGGATTTAGATATCAAAGTAACAATTAAACAGAAATTCAGCAATGATGAAATGCTATATTCCATAAATCAAAAAACAGGTCTTTTTGTATTGAACGAGTTTCTACTTGAATCTTCCAAGAAAAAGTAAATAAATATCTTATAATGTATGCAATCAATTCACTATGTTAGAAAAAATAATTGACTTTAGTGTAAAGAATAAGCTTATAGTTATTCTTTTTACGCTTAGCATTGCTGCCTTTGGGTTATATGCTGTTTTACATATTCCGGTAGGTGCAGTGCCCGATATTACGAATAATCAGATTCAGGTAATAACTACTTCCGGCAATTTATCAACTCAAGAGATTGAGCAATTTATTACCACACCTGTTGAAATGGAAATGGCAAATTTACCGGGTGTGAAGGAAATTCGTTCAATATCAAAATTTGGCATTTCGGTGGTTACGGTTGTTTTTGCCGAAAACATGGGAACTTACTTACCACGGCAACTAATTGCTGAAAAAATTAAAACGGCATCGGCCAACATTCCCGAAGCATATGGCTCGCCCGAAATGGGCCCGATAACCACCGGATTAGGTGAAATTTACCAGTATATTGTTGATGTAAAGCCTGAATTCAGGGATAAATACTCCGCCATGGAGTTACGAACTATTCAGGACTGGGTTATAAAAAGACGATTATCAGGGATAAACGGTGTGGTTGAAATTAACAGCTGGGGTGGTTATTTAAAACAATATGAAGTGGCAATTATTCCCGAAAGGATTAAAAGCCTTAGCATAAGTTTAATGGACATTTTTACTGCACTCGAAAACAACAATGGTATTTCGGGGGGTTCCTATATCGAAAAAACAAACCAAAGTTATTTTATACGGGGCGATGGTCAGGCAAGGTCATTAGAAGATATAGAAAATATTGTCGTAAAAAACAGTGCCGGTGCGCCTATACTTATAAAAGATGTGGCAAACGTAAAGTTTGGTTTTGCTAACCGTTTTGGGGCAATTACAGCCAATGGCAAGGGCGAAACGGTGCTTGGTCAGATTATGATGCTAAAAAATGCCAATTCAAAAGTTGTTATCAATGAAGTAAAATCCAGAGTAGCCGAAATTCAGAAAAACTTACCCGAAGGCGTTTTTATCAATCCTATTCTCGAACGGAGCGAACTTATCGCTAAAACCACTTTTACGGTAATTGAGAACCTTATACTCGGAGCTATCATTGTGCTGCTTATTGTAGTATTGCTGCTCGGAAACATTCGGTCGGCATTGGTTATTGCTTCTATGATACCCTTGGCATTATTGTTTACAATTGGTATGATGTATATTTTTGGGATTGATGCCAATTTAATGAGCCTTGGTGCACTCGACTTTGGAATAATAATAGATGGTGCTGTAATAATTGTGGAGTTTATTGTTATACGAATGAGCTTGCAAAAAACAGAAATTTTAGCTGCTAAAGGCGATGACCGTCAAACGTTGATGGATAGAATTTCAATTTCTGGAGCTTCGAAAATGATGCAATCAGCTATTTTTGGGCAAGTAATCATTCTTATCGTTTTCATACCAATTTTGTCGTTAAGTGGTGTCGAAGGCAAAATGTTCCGCCCTATGGCACTCTCATTTTCTTTTGCTATTATTGGTGCTATGATATTAGGGCTAACATGGTTGCCAGTTGCGGCTTCGCTCTTTTTAAAACCAGATAAAAATCAAAAACGAACTGTTTCCGACTGGATTATGGATAAAATTCATCAATCGTATTACCCGGTGATTAAATGGTCGTGCGGTCATAAACGTTGGGTGCTTGGAGCAGCAGTTCTATCATTGCTAATTACAGGAATATTGTTTACTCGTATTGGCGGCGAATTTGTGCCAACACTCGACGAAGGCGATTTCGTAATACAACCGGTTCTAAAAACAGGAACTTCACTCTCAAAAACAGTGGAAATGACCACTCAGATGGAAAACATTTTAATAAAAAAATTTCCAAACGAAGTGGACCAAATTGTTTCACGTATTGGTGCTGCCGAAGTTCCCACAGACCCAATGTCGATGGAAGAAATTGATATGATTATTAAGCTAAAACCCAAGAAAAATTGGACGGCTGCAAATAATAAAGAAGAACTCGCTGATAAATTCAAGGAAGTGCTTTCGGTAATTCCGGGGGTGGAATATGAATTTACGCAACCCATTGAAATGAGGTTCAACGAATTAATTACAGGAGTTCGTTCCGACATTGCCATAAAAATTTTCGGGGAAGACCTCGAATATATTAACCAAAAAGCACAGGAAGTAAAAAACCTTATTGCCGATGTGCCGGGAGCAAGTGACATAATTATGGAAAAAACTGCTGGTTTGCCACAAATAAAAGTGAATTTCAATAGAAGCAAAATTGCATACTACGGCGTTGACATTAGTACCTTGAACACCTATTTGTCGGCAGCATTTGGCGGAAAAACAGCAGGTGTAATTTTCGAGGGCGAAAAACGCTTCGATATGGTTATGCGCTTCGACAACCAAAACCGAACCGATATTGAAGATATTCGTCAGCTACAAGTGCCTGTTTCGACTGGACAAATGATACCTTTAAGCGAGCTTGCCGAAATTGAATACACAAAAGGTCCAGCAAAAATTTCGCACGATAATGCACACCGTAGGGTAGTTGTAAGCGTTAATGTACGCAATCGTGATTTGCAATCGGTTATTGTTGATATTCAACAAAAAATTGATAAAAACATCAAGCTTAAAGCAGGCAATTATATTGAATATGGCGGACAATTCGAAAATTTACAAAATGCTACCAATCGCTTAATGATAGCCGTTCCGGTTGCTTTGTTGTTGATTTTTGTTTTCCTTCATTTTGCATTTAAATCGATTAAAGATGCCGTAATGATTTTTACTGCAATACCTTTAGCCACGGTGGGAGGTGTTTTACTCCTGTGGATGAGAGGTATGCCTTTCAGCGTATCGGCAGGTATAGGTTTTATTGCGCTCTTTGGTATTGCTGTGCTCAATGGCATTGTACTCATTGAACATTTAAAAGAACTACAACATCAAGGAATTACAAGTATGCGCGAATTAATACTTACTGGAACCAAAAATCGTTTGCGTCCTGTATTGCTTACCGCTGGAGCTGCTGCTATGGGCTTTTTGCCAATGGCTATTTCTACCGGTGCAGGTGCCGAAGTTCAACGTCCCCTTGCCACTGTTGTAATTGGTGGATTAATAACTTCTACCATGCTTACAATGATTGCGTTACCTCTACTCTTTGAAGTATTTTATAACGTGAAAAGTATAAAGTTTTTTCCGCTACGCTTTATACGTTCCAATACTGTTATTACATTGCTTTTGCTTTGTATTCCGGCAATTTCTTCTTTTGGGCAAAATTCTAAAATGGAACTAAATGGTGTAATTGAAATTGCGTTTCAAAATAATAAGCAAATTGCAGCTTATAAGTTGAATGTGGAAGAAAGTAAAGCTTTAAAAAAGACTGCTTTTGCCCCTGGAAAAACAGTATTTAGCTATGGTTCTGATCAAAACAATATTGCCGAAAACGGTTTCCCCTTAAAAGTTTGGGCGGCAGAACAAAGTTTCAGTTTCCCAACACTTTATTCGGCAGAAAGCAATGCGTTGCAAATACAGATAAAAATAGCGGAAGCAAATTTGAACAATCAAAAAAATGCATTAATAAAAAAAGTTTCTTTTGCTTTTTTCGATTATCAAACGCTTTTGAACAAACAAAAATTGTATCAAAAACTTGATAGTCTTTATGTTGTATTGTTTGCTAATTCTGAAAAAAGAGCTTTAAGAGGCGATATTACAGGTCTTGAGGTATTAAATATAAAAGCAAAAAGGAATCAAACTTCCATTCAGTTGAATACCTTGAAAGTTGATGCTGAAAATGCTTATCAGCGCTTAAAAGTTCTGATGAATTATGAGGGCGATTTTTCTGTCCCTTCAAACATTGAGCCATTGGCTGAAATAAACGAAATACCCAATACTTTGCCTGTCTTTGATGTATTGCACAGTGAGTCGGAATATTATAAATCGCTGGTTCGCATTGAAAAAAACAATGTACTTCCCGATTTTTCGATAAGTTATTTTATAGGTTCTAATAGGCAACCCAATAATAAGTATTATCATGGTTTTCAAGTTGGTGTGGCTTTGCCCTTGTTTTATGGCAGCTCAAGAGCCAAAATTAAAGCATCAAAAATTTCAGCAAACGCCAAACAATTATCCACAGATAACGAAATAAACCTTTTAAATAATGAATTGAACCAATTGTTAAGTGAAAAGCTTAAATATAAAGCCTTGCTCGATGATTTTAAAACATCGGGAGAGCCTTTAATGAATGCAATAATGGAAACAGCATTAAAATCGTATGAATTGGGAGAAATTAATTATTATCAATTTGTAAGTAGTTATGAATCAGCCATTCAAATAAAACTCGAACAATTGGAGAATGTACTGAAATACAATCAAACAACTTCGGAAATAAAATATTTTTCAAAATAAACGGAATCGGTATGAAAACGAAAATAATTACAGCATTAATTCTTAGCGTGTTAGTAATATCATGCAAAAATAAAACTGAGCAAAACGCAGAAATAGATTCAGGCTTGGTCGAAATAACCAAAGCACAATTTGAAGCGGAAAAAATGACGATAGGGGATCCTGAGTTATACCCTTTTGCCGATAAGGTTCATTTTACAGGTACAATTATTCCAACCGTAAATGGGCAAGCGCAAATAAGTTTACCCATTCCCGGAATAATAGAAAATATTCGGTGTAAACCTGCTCAGATGATAAACAAAGGTTCTTTATTATTTGAAATTTCAGGTCATTGGTTTATCGACTTGCAAAAAGATTTCTCTGAATCGTCGGCTATACTTGTGAAATTAAAAAGCGAATATCAAAGAGCAAAGGAGTTGTACAACGAAAATATTAGTACGCAAAAAGACCTGACGGCTGTCGAAAGTAGCTATTATGCTGAAAATGCGAAGTATAAGGCATTGAAATCGAAACTTGAAAGCATGGGGCTTAACGTGGCAAAAATTGAAAAGGGAGATTTTTATCCCTCTTTTCCCGTAAAATCGCCCATTAATGGTTTTGTTTCAAGTATCACAGCCTCATTAGGACAATATATTGAGCCTCAGCAAACAATAGCACAAATCATCGACAACAACTCTTTCCAATTAAAAATAAACATTTTTGAGAAAGATATTGATAAAATTGGTAATGGTCAAACAGTTGAATTTTATTTAAACGCTACTAAAGCACAAAAGTACGCTGCAACTATAAATGCAATTGGAAAAACTATTATGCCCGATACTAAATCCATTGAGTGCTATGCCACTATAAATAAATCTGAAAACATCAATTTAGTAAGCAATCAATTTGTTGAAGGCGAAATATTTGCAACGCTCGATTCGGTTTTAGCAGTTCCTGAAACTGCAATTATCAATTCAGAAAATGAAAAGTATGTGCTCATGTTTGAAAAAGAAGAAAACGCAATATTTTATTTTAAGAAAATAAAAGTAAGTAATGGTCGCAAAGCCAATAATTACATTGAATTGACAGGCAAGAAACCATTAAAAAAGTTATTATTAACAGGGACTTATAATATTGTTATTGAATAGTATAATGACTTATATTATATATTTGAAACCGCCAGTGCATAACAACGGGTATAAAACATAGCGGTTGCAGGGGTTTGCGAGGGTTTAAGCCCGTAATAAACTTTGTAACGGTGGATAAGGAAGCAGCTCCGCAATCCGCTACATTTCATACCCGAACCGTTAGTGGCAAGTGTAGAAAAAAAAGACAGAGCAAACCAGACTCCCCCTCGTTTGCAACGAGGGGTTTATGGTTATTTGTTTATAACAAAGAGATATGTAATCCTTCGATGATATATTACGGTTTTTATTTACAAAACTATCTTTTGTGCGTTTAAAACGCTCAACCATTTACCCCTCGTTGCAAACGAGGGGGAGTGTGGGATCATTATCAGATGACTGCTACGGGATTTGATAACGAAAGTTTGGATTGTAATGACGTTTTAATAGGGAAGGATACCGTATTTAATTTGACCTTTAACCGGGTTGGAGAATTCTATTTTCAATCGAACAAATCTCCATATACTATATTGTACGACACGATTAGCGTAATGAAGTAAGTTATCAGATTTACGAGCTGAAAGTGCATAAGCAGGTGTTGCGCCCGTCCTTTCGGATATGTAGATGAATGAACTAAATAAAAAAAACAAACAGAATGAAAGCAGTATTGATCCAGACTCCCCCTCGTTTGCAACGAGGGGTTTATGGTTATTTGTTTATAACAAAGAGATATGTAATCCTTCGATGATATATTACGGTTTTTATTTACAAAACTATCTTTTGTGCGTTTAAAACGCTCAACCATTTACCCCTCGTTGCAAACGAGGGGGAGTGTGGGGAAACAACATTGTTTATAATGCCCCGGTAGGACGGGATTTACTATTGCAGAATTACGGGGAGTCTTGCGAAAAACATTCAGCTTAGCCGATTTGAAAAAGAATGTAAAAGCTTTGAGAACTGACCCAACAATATTGTCAAACATAGATAAATTATTTGAAACTTATGAAAAAGCCAAATAGAATTTATATAATACTTACATTCGTTATTTTATTAACTTTTGTTAGTTGTGTTGATAGAACAGGAAATTTTAAATATTATAAATTTAAAAATGAAACTGGTAGTTCAATAAAATTAAAATTTTATTCAAATTATAAAATTATTGGAGGTTTTAATTCAATAATCATTGAGAATAAAAGCTATAGTGATGAATTCTACCAAAGTTCAGGTATTCAGGGTCAGGACTTTTTTATTTACAATGTTGATTCTATTGATTTTATTTCAAATGATAAATTATTAAAAAGGTACAAAAGATCAGATGGAGTAGGGTCAAAGACACCGTATAGTACGGATTATTTTGATAAACAAACTATTGGAACCAATGGTGAAACTATTAATGTGTACACTATTCTTCCTGAAGATTTTATAGCTAAATAATTCAAAGATTGCTTGTCCTGCAGGATGTTCTTTGAATGATTAAAGTTGGCATACGTTGCCGGGAACCAGCGGTCACGACTGTTGGTTCAGCTCAGACATCTGCAAAGCTTTATACATTGATTGAGGATATTCGGCAGGATGGGGATATATTTATAAACCAATAGAATGAACATGTAAATCCCCGCTCACGCCGAAGCCTCCGGGAAATAATTCACTGTAAGCAAAATAGAATTATTCTCAACCCCTGATTTGCATTATCAATTCTCAAATGCCCCTAAACTCTTCAATCCCGAAAGCTTTCGGGACAAATTCTCAAATTCATTTCTGAACGCGAAACCCTTAAACTTCAACTATCAGCACCGACTTTCCGGCCACGTTGATGGGTTGGTCGAGCCGGTAAGTTTTTTGCGTTACAATATCGGTTCCCTGTGTTTTTGGGTTGGTCGAGCCGGTAAGTTTTTTGCGTTACAATATCGGTTCCCTGTGTTTTACTTGTTAGCATTTCGTCAAATCTTTTCAGGTCCACATCCTTGTCGGTGGCGTTGTTGTTTGCAATCACCATAATCGTTTTTTCGGCATTGTAGCGGAAAGTGACGTAAATACCATCCTCAGGGATAAATTGTTTCATTTTCCCGCTTTGCAAAACGGGATTGTTTTTACGGTAGTTGAGGAGGAGTTTCAGATAATCGAAAATCTCGTTTTCCTCAGCACTACGACCTCCGGCTGTAAAAGCATTGCGACTGTCGGCTGGCCATCCTCCCGGAAAGTCGAACCTGTGACCTTCGTACGATCCCTGAATTCCATCCAGCATTATTTCGGTACCATAATAAATTTGTGGATAACCACGGGCGGTAATTAACATGGCCAAACCCATTTTATACTTAGAGATATCGCGTTTTACGGCTGTGGAGTAGCGGTCGATATCGTGATTGTCGAGAAAATTCATAATCAGATGGGTGTTGGGGTACACAAAGTCCTGCGCATAATGGGCATAAAAGCGGGAAAGTCCTCCATCCCAGCTATCTGTTTCGTTGAACGAGTTGGCCAATACATCTTTCAGGCAAAAATCCATCACACTTGTGAGTCTCGAATCGAAACCATCTTTGTTGTTGTTTCCCGATTGAAAATAAGCTACTTCGGCGGGCGTTTTTACCCAACATTCGCCCACCACATTCATGCGGGGATATTCGTTGCGGATAGATTGTATAAAGTTGGCCGCCACGCGAATGTCGTTGTAAGGGTAAGTATCCACGCGCATCCCGTCGATATTGGCATATTCTATCCAATACACATAGACCTGGCGCAAATAATCGTAAACAAGGTTGTTTTTAAGGTTAAAGTCGGGCATATTGGGCGCAAACCAACCATTTGTAAGTCGGTGCAGATCGGCTTTGGCAGCGTGCGGATCGGTCCAGGCTGTCATGCGATAATTGGAAGATGTATAAGTCGGCCAAACATTGAACCAGTCTTTGGCCGGTAGATCTTTCATCCACCAATGTGCCGAACTGCAATGATTGGGCACCACATCGATAATCAGTTTGAGTCCGTTGGCATGGCAAGCGTCGGACAAACGCAGGTAATCCTCGTTTTGTCCCAGGCGCGGATCAATTTTGTAGTAATCGCTACAGCCATAGTGGTGGTAGGAATAATTTGTATCGTTGTTGTCGAAAAGTGGTGTCGTCCAGAGTGCAGTCACACCCAGATCGGCCATATAAGGCACTTTTGAAATGATCCCTTCTATATCTCCTCCGTGGCGCTTGCCGGGGTTGAGCCTGTTCACACCCTGAAAGTAACCTTTCACGGAATCGTTGGCCGTATTGCCATTGGCGAAACGGTCGGGCATCAACAGGTACACAGCATCGGCTTCGGTAAAGCTTTCCCTTGCTGCCGAACCTGAGCGCCGGGCTTTTAGTTCGTAACTGAGTGTCTGCTTCTTTTTTCCTTTTTTAATGATAATGCTGAATTTTCCCGGTTGCGTGTCTGCGGCTATATTCAGGTACAAAAAAGCATAATTCGGATTGTCGGTGAGCTGCTTGCGCAAGAGGGTTACTCCCGGATATTGTATCGTAATATCGGCAGTGGCTATTCCTGTTCCATACAGCATTAATTGCAATTCGGTTTGTTGCATCCCTACCCACCACGAAGCAGGTTCGAGCCGTTGCACCAATGCCGGGGATTTGGCGAAGGAGGAGAGGCTCAGGCAAAGGGAAAGGCACAGGCTGAGGCACAGGCGAAGGGATTGCGAAAGGATAGTGTTGCCACTATTGTTTTTCAGGGTACGAACTTGGTTGATTGCTTGTTTCATGCTTTCGGAGATTGATGGATTAGACTTTTTCTTTACTTCAATAAAATTAAGGGCAGGCAAATTTACAACTTATTTTTACTTTTTCTTTCTGTTTAATCTTGTTTTATGTTTCAAAATAGATTGCTGATGTCTTTTTCTGTTGTTATCTTTTTGTATTGCAAATTGAAAAATACAGCGGTAAGTGCCGAAAATGAGCTATGAATGATGTTTCTATCATTCACTCGCCTCATCGGAACTTACCGCTGATTTCTTATCAATTGTTCAATACTTTCTGAGCGGCCAGCACCATAAATATAAAATCGGCTGTGCCACCTCCCAAAACATATTCGGTTTGTTGCCAGAAGTAAGGCCATTCTTTTAGTTCCGGAAAATCGGGGCGAATAATACCCGTACCCGAAACCGAACCACCCGGAATAAACGAGCGATCGGCACGGTTAGCTCCATAAGCCTGCAAAACCGAACGCGATCCTACGCCTGATACGAAAGACGAAGTGTTTTCGCCCGGATGATTACCCAAAACAAAGTTAAGTGCATTGAGCATACATTTAGCATCGAAAATTTCAGGGAAAGCTTTTATAAGAAAATACTGATTCACGGCAAAACTCTGAATATTCCAGCCATCGCCCCAGATATATGGATGATAAGGCACACCAAAAGGATTCTCGGCTTGCAGTTTATCCAGTTCTGTTTTATAGTTCATGGCGGCAGCAGTTACCATATCGGTCAGTTTTTTATCGTTTATTTTGTTTAATGCCTGGCCAATACTGGCGATTGCTTCTTTTCGTTTCAATATTTCGGGAGTTGTATATTTCAGAATATCCTGTCGGTACGCTTGTTCTCCGGTAGTCAGAAATAGTTCTACGGCTGTTCCCAGTTTCATAGTGCCAATCCAAGGCGAAGCATTGTTATCCACACTGTTGTACAAAGCCCTGGCAATGTTCAGACACTGAACCGACAAAGTGTCATTAAAGCCTTTCAGTGCCCGCGATGAAGCTGCCAGGCAACGGGCAGTAGTGAGTTCACGCATAGGATTATTTTCGGTAAATACAAATCTGTCGTCCAATACACCCGATTCTGTTGCGTTGAGCGCACCATTTTTAAGCGATGGATTGTACTTGCGGCCATCGGTCATGGTAGCAGCATCGCCCAAATGTACATACTGACGCAAATTATTTTCAATAATACCACGATACAATCTCCCGAGGTTTTGGTATCCGGCCACAATGGACAATGCGCCGTGTTCAATCTGTTGCAGGATATCGTTTTTACCATCGGGACGATGAATTTCTACTATCCTCGAATGTTGATCGATGGAAGTTTGATCCCATTGCGGACGAAACAATTCGTAAGCCTGTGACAGAGTGCCTACTGTTTCGGCCTGCGATTCCACTCTTAAGTCATAATCGCCTGCATCGTGCCAGCCGCCAATGTTTAATCCCGGAACCTGTTCGAGTGGTTTATATTTGGTAAGGGTAGAAGGCCCTTGAGCATAGCCATCGAAATGTATTGTATCCACCGGAGCCATCAAGGCATCGTCCATGTGACAGAGTCCGTGCCATACACGATACCCTTCGTTGATGCGCATGTGGCACATTTGTACAGGGAGGAAATATTCTACAGTCGGTTGCCATACATGTCGATCGTAAATGTCAGCGCCGATACGGAATGGCTCGGTAGTGTTGCCTGCATACTTTATCTGGTAAACGCCCGGAGTAGTGATGTCGGAAAAATCGAAATGATAATAATTGAACCGAAGGAATTTGCCCCATTTCTGAGGAGTGGCTGTACGAATCTGTTTCAGACCTCCATTTTCAGATATACGATAAAGGCTTACTTTATCAACTGTAGTGGTATTTTTGTCCACTTCTATTTCTGCAATTTTTTGTTGTGCAGGGTGATAACCTATCTGGCTCACATGCACTACCGGTTTCGAAAGGAAGTTGGGGAGTACATTACAATTCACCACCCATTCCAAAGCACCTTTAGTTTTACCCGGCGTTACAAGCGAGCGTACTACGAACCAGCCATTGTTATGATAAAACCGGCCATCCAGTAATTGCAGAGCCTCACCTTTGCTTTCGATCACCATGGTTTGAGCCGAAACTTCAGGTGCTACCGTCAGCTTTTTCCCTTTGGCCAGTGGAAATGCCTGCCAGAGTCCATCCGTATCTGTTTCCATTGGTCCATTGGCTTGGGTAGGGAAGATGCCCGACTGTTTATCGAGGTACCAGCTTTTACCAAAAAGGATGGCAGGAAAGAGCTCAAAGTTAAATCCGACTTTCTTCTCCCAACCGGCCGGCAGTTCTTTGTCCAGATCCACCAAAATACGGAACTGATTGCCTTCGGCGATGACCCGTACCTGATAAGTGAAATTCAGATCGGGATAAACGATGGGATTGAATCCTTTTCGATGAAGATTGGAGTCGGGATACATACAACTCACAGCAATAGCATTTGCTGCTTTATCGATATTTCGTTTTCCTACTTTGGGGATAGGTTGCCACTGCCCGGGAGTGGGTTCCAAACGTAAATCCCCGTTGGTGGCCACACGTACGCCATTCTGAATAACTCCTACGCCTCCCTGATGTCCTTCGGGATAGATGTCCAGAAAAACCATAACGTTGAGCCCCCTTTTTTCGAAATATCCTTCTTCGTTCAGCGTAAGTGGCTGAGCCGAAAGGCCTGCAACTCCCGTAAAAGCAAGTAGCAGCCAATTGAAAATTCTGATTTTGTTTGTCATTGTGATGTGTGATTAGAAGTAAGATAAATATGAAATGATAGTATGGCCGAAAGTCATACTATCATGATTTGAAATAAGTTCAGCGGAATACAAATTCAGGGGCCGGATGAATCAACGCTCAATTTCCTCCTGACTTTCGCTTTCAATCCGTATGAGTTTTTTCCTTAAATACAACTCTATTGCCGGACCTTTAATATTTGATATTATTGTTCGGTGTTTTTCAACCTTTATATTCAGCTGATTGGACCGGAATAAAATATTAAATGCAAAAGCATTCCATTTTTCAGGAATCTGAGGGTTGAAATGAAGTTTGTTGTCTTTCACACGCATGCCACCAAATCCCTGAACAATGGCGAGCCAGGTACCTGCCATACTTGTAATATGGAGTCCATCGGCTACTTCGTTGTTGTAGTCGTCCAGATCCAGCCGGGCAGTACGTAAATACAGGTCGTAAGCTTTTTGTTTATCGCCTACAGCACTTGCAACAATTGAATGCGTACAGGGTGACAAAGACGACTCGTGAACAGTAAGCGGTTCATAAAATTCGAAATTCCGCTTGATAGTTTCCTTGTCGAAATGATCTTCGAAGAAGTAAAGTCCCTGTACCACATCGGCTTGCTTGATGAGCGAAGAGCGGAGGATACGATCCCAACTCCAGTGCTGCATTACCGGACGTTGACTTTCGGGAATGTCGTTGGCCGGAGTGAGCGATTTGTCAAGAAATCCATCCTGCTGAAGAAATATACCAAGTTCTTTGTTTTCGGGGAAATACATGTTTTCGATAATGTCTTTCCAGCGGAAAATCTCATCGCTCGAAAATGTTATTTCCTGTGTGAGGTCTTCAAAAGCATGAAAATTGCTTTTCTTCACCTTTTCGATGCTTTCTATTGTATACTTCAGACACCAAATGGCAACGTAGTTTGTAAACCAGTTGTTGTTTACATTGTTTTCGTACATGTTTGGCCCTGTCACTCCGAGGATCACATATTTTTTCTTTTCTGTAGAAACACTCACCCGCTGACTCCAGAAGCGGGAAATGGCAATAAGAACGCGCAATCCGTAATCGGCAAGGTAGTTCTCGTCGCCAGTGTACCGTATGTAATTGTATATGGCATAGGCAATGATTCCGTTGCGATGAATTTCTTCGAAAGTCATTTCCCATTCGTTGTAACTTTCTATCCCGTTGAAGGTGGCTACAGGGAAAAGGGCCGCTCCATTTGTGAAGCCCAGTTTTTCTGCATTCAGAATGGCTTTCGGAAGATGCCTGAAGCGGTAAAGCAATAGGTTTTTTGAGACATTCTGAGGCGAAGTACAAAGATAAAAAGGAATACAAATGGCCTCCGTGTCCCAGCGGGTGGCTCCTGAATATTTTTCGCCCGTAAAACCTTTGGGGCTAATGTTCAGGCGTGCATCGTTGCCGTTGTAGGTCTGATTCAACTGGAAAATACTATAACGAATGGCTTGCTGAGCCGCAATGTCGCTGTCGATAATAACGTCGGACTGCAACCATTTTTCTTCCCAGACTTTTACATGTTCTTCGAAAAGCTGATTCCACCCTTTCTTTTTGGCGGTACGGGCCATTGTACAGGCGCGTAGGGTGAGTTCTTCGCGTGGATGATTGAGCGAACTTATTACTGCCACATATTTATTGAGACACACTGTGTCGCCAATCCGAATGTCGGTACCAACGCTGAAGCCGGCCACTTTTTCTTTTTCTATTTTTGTTGGATTGACGTTGAGCAGTTCGTTGTTTTTATAAAACGAATAGGTAAGTCCGGCGCAAACATGAAAATCCATGCGGCGGGTTTGTGCCCATAGATGCGAAACATCCTGTTCGGTTTTAGTTTGTAAAACATTCCAGAAGGGTTCGTCGTAGTTGGTGAAACTGTTCCGTACATCACCATCGATTAATGGTAAAAAAGAAATTCGACCTTCGAAATTCAATGACTTGACGGTGTAACTGATGGCGCCGATTTCGGTTTCGGCCATGCTCAAAAACCGGCGTACACTTACCTGTATACGGTGTCCTTTGAAATTTGTAGCTTCGAAAGAACGTTCCAGAAAGCCTTCGCGCATATTCAGCGTGCGGCGGAAGTCTTTGATGTCCCAGTCGGCAAGGTCGAGTCGGTTGTCGTTAAGACGCACACTTATCACTGTCCAGTTCGGGGCGTTTACAATTTTGTCGTTGGTGTCGGAATAGCCGTTTTTCCAGTTGCCATGTTCGGCACGCTCGGGATAATAAATACCGGCAATGTACGAACCCAGCATGGTTTCGCCTGAATAATGTTCTTCGAAATTGGCACGCTGGCCAATCTGACCGTTTCCAAGACTAAAAATACTCTCGGAAGCCAGTTGTTTGTTTTGATGAAAACCCTCTTCAATAATGCACCAGGGGTCGGTTTGAAGGTATTTGTTCATAATATTATGTTGTTTGTTTCGTGTTAAGAATGAATTTGATAATTTGATAATTTGTCCCGAAAGCTTTCGGGATTGAAGAGCTCCGAGTTTTGAGTTCCGTGTTTCGAGTTCCGTGTCATGATAGTTGACAATTCAACAATTCAACAGTTGTCCGGAGACTATTGACCGTCTTGTCTTTATTCATTATTCTTTGCACTTTATTCCATACGCTTCGTTCTGTTCTTTAATCAATAATGATAAACCACTTGCCAGTATAAATGAACCTCCTGCCATGACAATGCATAAAACAGGATTGTCGTTGAACCAGTATTTTAAAATAAGTCCGGAAGTAATTCCACTTACAATTTGCGGAATGGTGATGGACATATTGAATAATCCCATGTACATCCCCATTTGGCGGTGAGGTAGCGAGTTGGCAAGCATGGCGTAGGGCATTGATAAAATACTCGCCCAGGCTATGCCGATGCCTATCATTGGGATAATCAGGTAATCGGAATCGTTGAAAATCAGAAATGAAAGCAATGATATTCCACCTATCATTAATGCGATGGCATGCGTCCTTTTTTTCGAAAGTCGTTTGGCTAAAACAGGTAACGACAATGCCAATACGGCTGAAATACCGTTGTAAATGCCGAATAGTATTCCCACCCAATTGCCTGCTTCCTGAAATGCTGCTGAATTAGGATCGGCGGTACCAAAATACTTTAATGCTACCGCCGGTGTGGTGTAAACCCACATCGAAAACAAAGCAATCCAGGAGAAAAATTGTACCAACAGAAGCTGAATCATTACCGGCGGAATAAAAAACTTTTGCTTTTGTTCTCCGGTAGCATGTTCCGTAAGTTTTTCGGGAGGATATTCCGAGGTGCTGAAAATTGTCCACAAAATAGTGGAAATGAGTACAGCAGCTCCTATGTAAAAAGAATAAGTCACATTATCGGGAATCAAACCATCGGCACCGGCTTCTTTGGCTACTCCAAACCAGTTCCCCAAAACATAGGGCAACCACGAACCAATTACGGCACCTAAACCTATTAATAATGTTTGAATTGAAAAACCAAGTGTATGTTGCTCCTCAGGTAATTTGTCGGCCACCAACGCTCTGAAAGGTTCCATGGAGATATTGATGGAGGCATCCATGATCATCAGCAAACCACCGCCCACAAACATTGGTGCAATATAATCCGACAGATGAGGCGCATTAGGCATTAATATAAGAGCAATGCTTGTAAGAATGGCCCCAACAAGGAAATATGGACGTCGCCGGCCTAATTTTGTCCAGGTGCGGTCGCTCATGTAACCAATAATGGGCTGAATGATCATTCCTGTAAGTGGTGCCACCAACCAAAACCAGCTTAGATGGTGTACATCGGCGCCAAAAGTCATAAGAATGCGCGATGCACTTCCGTTTTGTAGTGCAAAGCCAAACTGAATTCCGAGAAATCCGAAACTCATGTTCCATATTTGCCAAAAAGAGAGGCGAGGTTTCATGTATTGAAGGGTTTGAAGATTTGAAAGATTTGAAGATTTGATTCCTTGAAAATTAATTTATTGTTTATTAAGTAAATGTCTATTATTCGCTAGTTTCATGTTTGAATTTTCCACCTTTATATTCTGCATTTTTCAAATAGGTCATAAAATTCTTGATGCTTACTGATATATTTGACGTTTCATCTATTAATGATGCTAATTCTTCCTGGTTGATATATTCAAAATCAAAAGCTCTGTATATTTGCGACCGGGTTTCTCCGCAAGAACCTTTTGCAATAGAGAGAAAATTTATGAACTCTTTGTTACCTTCTCTTTCAAAACCTTCCGCAATATTATCCATTACAGAACCCGAGGAACGCAAAATTTGATTTTTAAGAGCAAAATCCCTGGAAAATGAAGGTTTTTTGGTGATCGCAAATATGTTTTTATTCATTGTGCGAGATTTTTTCCATATGTCTAAATCTTCAAATCGACCAATTGTTGCCATAATATTAATTGTTGCTGATTTACATTTATTAAGGAAGCTATGATGTCAAGTACAGTCTGAATATTGTTCAATAATATCAATTTATGTCTACTATGTCTTATTTTATAACTTTCAAATCATCAAATCTCTCAAATCATCAAATCTCTCAAATCATCAAATCTCTCAAATCATCAAATCTCTCAAATCTTCAAATCTCTCAAATCATCAAATCTCTCAAATTATCTTTATTTCGTCGTTCCTCTGATGATCAGGTTTGTTTTTACGATTTTGTTGCTGTATTGTCCTTGTGTTTCTCCGTTTATTTTGTTGATCAATAGTTTGGCTGCATGTTTTCCTATTTCGAATCCGTGTTGTTCTACAGTGCTGAGCATAGGGTCACAGGCTTTTGCAAGTTCGCCGTCGGAAAAGCCCATAATGGCAACATCTTTTGGAACTCTTAGTTTGGCGAGTTTTGCAGCATACAAAATTCCGGCAGCACAGTGGTCGTTGATAGCAAAAAAGCCATCAGGCCTGTTTGGCCGGTCGAGTATTTCGGGTGTAATGATTATAGCTTCTTCGCGGGTATCGCAAACGCGAATCAGAGTCTCGTCGACAGGCAGATTGTATTTTCTGAGTGCGTCCATGTAGCCGTTTTTGCGGTTTTTCGATATTTCGAGGTGGAACGGAGAGCTGTAAAAGGCAATTCGTTTACAACCGGTTTGTATCAGGTATTCCACCGCAGTAAAGGCGCCGGCATAATCGTCCACTACTACGCGGTCGGTGTTAAGGCCAATACAAATGCGGTCGAAGAAAACGAGCGGGATGTCGCTGTCGATGATATCCTGAAAATGGTCGTAGTTGGTGGTATGTTTTGCCAGTGAAGCCAACACTCCTGAAACTCTGGTGGCAACCAGCGCTTTGGTGTTGCGGACTTCTTTTTCGTAGTTTTCGTCCGACTGACAAATAATAACGTTATAGCCTTCTGCATTGGCTACTTGTTCGATGCCGGATAGAATAGATGAGAAAAAGTAGTGTACAATTTCCGGGATAATGACTCCGATTGTATTGTTTTTGCTCATACGCAGGCTTAATGCCAGCGTGTTGGGCTTATAATTAAAGTCTTTGGCATATTTATTTACAAGGTCTTTGGTATCCTGACTAATGTCGGGGTGATTTTTCAGCGCACGCGAAACCGTGGAAGGAGAAATGTTGAGTGCACGGGCTATGTCTTTTATCGTAATTTGTGGCTTCTTTATCATGTTGGGTTTTGTATTGAAAAAAGGCTGTGAAAATCAAACTAAAAAACTTAAAAAATGTAAATATCAGAATGTGAGCAAATTGTGACAAATAAAAAATATGCTTTTAAAATGCTGATTGCTAACTATCCAATTATCTGTCTACAAAAGTATAATACTTTGTTTAAATAAAAAATTTTTTTTCAAAAAAAACACAAATTAATCCGCAAACGATTGCGTAGAAAATTAATCGTATTAGCACAAACAAAGATGGCTATTATGTTTTATTCCTCTATTTTTGTGCGTATAAAATTGCTTCTGTTGATAATCTGGTGTTAGTAGTAATATAAAAACCAGAAAGTTAAGCGGAGGTGATTTTGTGACGAAATAAATAAATGAAGTTTCAACCTTAAAAAAAATCAATGCATGAAGTACACAAACTTTAAGCTTAAATTACGTGCGTTTTTAGCCGTTTTTGTGATGTTGTTTTTTTGCGTTTCAGTCAATGCACAAAAGCTATCATTGACCGGTGTTGTAAGAGACGCTGTAAGTGGGGAGCCTATCCTCGGAGCTAACATTCTTGAAAAAGGAACCACCAATGGTACAATTACCAATCTTGATGGTGAATTTAGTCTTACTCTTTCCCCCAATGCTACATTGGTAGTTAAATATGTTGGTTATCAACCACAGGAAATTCAGGTAGCAGGTCAAAAAACAATTGTCGTTAAACTTCAGGAAGACGCTGTTGTACTTGGCGAAGTAGTAGCCATTGGTTACGCCACTGTGAAGAAAAATGATGCTACCGGTTCCATCACTGCCATTAAACCCGACAAATTAAATAAAGGGTTAACTACTAATGCGCAGGACATGATAACTGGTAAAATTGCGGGTGTAAATGTAACTTC
>JAEAMG010001208.1_pt1 | contig 21209 bp, 13 predicted proteins | sample 8958741 | NCBI WGS metagenome assembly JAEAMG01 (sample SAMN16933256, study PRJNA681125) | bioreactor sludge metagenome | isolation source: anaerobic bioreactor treating anionic surfactant - SDBS | place: India: Bengaluru | collected 2019-02-28 | reverse complement strand
CGGGGCGTCTCGTAGACGAGACCGTCCTTGATCGTCCACTTGATGCCGCCGCGGACGGCGTCCTGGCCGTCCTTGAGGTCGAGCACCCCGGTCGGGAAAAGGTATTTCAGGTTGGCCAGCGGATTCTCGTCGATCAGGATGAGGTCGGCCAGGTAGCCCGGGCGCACCCGCCCCAGCTCGCCCTCGAGCCCCATCAATCTGGCGTTGTTGCCCGTGGCGCACTGGATGACGTCGAGCGGGTGGAAGCCCGCCTCCTGCAGCAGCTCCAGCTCGCTCAAATAGGTGAATCCGTAGAGGGTGTAGATGAACCCGGCGTCGTCCCCGGCCCCGACGACGCCGCCGAGGTCGGCGAAGTCGCGCACGGCCTTCATCCAGATCCTGTAGTTCTCTTTCCAGGCCACCTCGTCCGCCGTCGACCAGCCCCACGAAAAGGCGCCGTGCCGGGACGGGCTGGGCTTGAAGTAGGCTTCGAGCGCCGGGTGCAGATACTCCTTGTACCAGGGCAGGTTGCGGGCCCGGGTCATGTCGCGGCAGGCCTCGTAGGTGCTGAAGGTCGGGATCCAGCCGACGCCCTTCTCCACCATCTCCTCGAGGACGTCCTCGAGCTTGCCGGGATCGGCCTCCCGCCACAGGCGGCCGGCCCAGCGGAAGCGGTCGCTCTCGTTGTTGAAGTTGTAGTCCGGCGGGAAGTTCTGCGAGCCCTTGAGGGCGGCGTCGGGGATGCCGTACCAGTGCTCGATGGTGTCCACGCCGAAGGCGGCCGCGTCGCGGGCATCGGTCTCCTCGACGGCCATGTGGTGGGCCACCTTGAGGCCGAGCTTGGTCGATTCGTCGAGCAAGGCGGCCATGATGTCGCGGTCGAACCCGAAGATCTTGATACCGTCGGCCCCCTGCTCCTTGGCGGCCCGCACGGACTTGCGGGCCTCCTCGGGCGTCCGGCCGCCGGCCACCATATAGATGTAGATCCGCGGCGCGACGATCGAGCCCTCCTGGCTCTTGCGGCGCTCGGCCAGGGCCTTCTTCGGGTCGCTGCCGACATCGCGGACGGTGGTCACGCCGCAGGCCATGTAGATCTTATATTCGTACTCGAAGGGCTGCGGCATCCCGGCCCGCTCGTCGTGGAGATGGATGTGGCTGTCGATCAGGCCCGGCAGAAGATACATCCCCGTGCCGTCGAGGACGTGGGCCTCCTTCCTGTAGGCCTCGGGCCGGAGGTCGGCGCCCATGACCGAGGCGATCCGGTTGCCTTCGACGACGACGTCGACCGGGCCGCGCATGGGCGTGCCTTTGCCGTCGATGAGCAGGACATTGCGGATGACCAGGCGGTCGTAGCGCCGGCCGTGCTCGACGCCGCGGCTCTCGGCCCGGGCCGCCGAAGCGGCGCCGGCAAGCATCATCAGGACGGACAACCCCAGGACGGTCAGGATCGGCTTTTTCATGCCCAGGAGTATAGCATAGCCCGAGGCGGGAAACGTAAGGCCGGGACGCGCCCCCGTCAGCCCCGGCGGGCCCGGATCCGGAGGGGGCCGCGCAGGTCTTCGACCGCCACCCGCACCGTCCGGAGGACGGGCTCCCCCCGGGTCTTGATCAGCGTCACGACGATCTCCCGCGGCCGGACGTCCTTGGTCGTGCGCATGGCTACATCGAGGAGGGCGAAAGAGACGCCCAGGCCGGCCCAGGCGAGCCCGTAGCGATCGTTGTGTTCGGTCAAGGCATGATAAACGGCGATCGGCAGGGCCACAACCGCCCCGAGCAGCGCGTCCTGGAGGAAGACGAACCCGTTCGTCTGCCGGCCGGTCCGGACCTCGGCCGGATCGTAGCCCGGGGCCTCGATGCGGATGACGTGCTCCCGGGCGCGCCGGTCGAGCCAGATCATGACCGGTGTCTGCCCGCCGGGCCGGCCGTCAACGGTGACCGCGGCCCCGATCGGGTCCGAGGTGACCGGCACCCGCTGCATGTGGGTCCGCATGCCGCCGCAGTCGGCCGCCACGACGGCCAGGCCGATCAGGACGGCCACGGCCGCCGTCCGTTCTCGAAGTGCCATGGCGCGCCTCCCGAGAGGGCCCTCTCGAATGGGGCCCGATGAGATGATAGCCCGCCCGCCGACCGAGTTGTCAAGGAATTGTCAAATGAGCCGGGAAGGTGTAATAAGGGCTTAACCTCGAGAATGGAGATCCGCCATGGCCCGTCACGACCGCCCGTCTTCTTCCCAGGCCCGCCGTCCCAAGAACGCCGCCCGTTGTCCGTCCGCTATCCCGGCCGCCGCGCTGGCCGCATCTCTGGCCCTGGCCGTCTTGGCCTCGGCCGGAGCGCCGCCGCAGAAGCGGTCCCTGCCCGGCCCCATCGACCCGCAGCGGGTCCAGGACCAGGACGCCATGACCTGGGCCGACTACCGCCCCATTCCCGGCCACAACTGGGCCGATCCGTCGCTCAAGCCCGGGCGCGGCTTCAAGCTGGCCGTCGTCGCCATCGATTTCTCCGACCAGCCCTTCGTCGTCACCCTGCCCAAGGGCTCGGATCCCTTCGGCAATCCCCAGATCGAGCCCATCCCCCGGGAAGACGTGCCCCGCTTCTATGCCGACTTCTGGACCAGGCCCAACGCCTACAATCACGGCCAGACGGTCACGGGCTATTGGATGGAGCAGTCCTGGGGCAAGTTCGGCATCACCGAGGTCGAGGTCTTCGGCCCCTACCGCATGACCAAGCCGCTCTGGTCCTACGGCCTCAACGAATACGGCCAGAACGGCCAGACGCCCGACGGCAGCCGGGCCGACGGCCGCATGGAGCGGGACTGCGACGCCCTCTGGACCGCCGCCGTCGGCCGGGACGTCCGTAAGGACTTCGACGCCGTGCTCCGCATCTACGCCGGCTACGACGAGACGGGGGTTTGGCAGGAGTTCGGCGAGATGAAGTTCGCTTCGCGGGACGACATCCCGGCCGCCTGGGGCAATCCGGACCCGGCCAAGCCCCGCTGGGTCCCGACCCGCTACGTCGAGTGGACGAGCTGGCTGGCCGGCTCCCGGCAGTGGGGGCTGTCGTCCATGCGCCAGGGCGAGAACTCGGGCACCATCGCCCACGAGCTGGGCCATTTCGCCTTCGACCTGCCCGACCTCAACAACAACCCCTACGTCAAGCCCTACCGGCGGGTGGCGGCCGGGCCCTGGGACATGATGGACCGCGGCTCGTTCAACGGCCCGGGCGGCCCGCACAAGCGCTGGGTCGTGCCGCCGGCGCAGGGCGCCTTCATGCCGGCCGGTCTGATGGTCCGCAACCGCCTGGAGAACAAGTTCCTCGACGAGTCGGCCCTGCTGACGGTGGGTCGCGACGCTCTGGCTAAGACCGGGCCGGCCGTGGTCGAGATCACGGCCCGGGCTGTCGCGCCGCGGCCGGGGACCTTCGCCGGGCTCAAGGTCCTGTTCGACGGGGCCAAGGCCGGCGACCTGACGCCGCCGTCCGACCCGGCCGCCGATCCCCTTTCGCCCGGGACGCCGAATTACGCCTATTACACGGTCGAGGTCGTCCAGCGCCTCGGTTACGATTCGTTCACGCCCGACAACGGCGTCCTCATCGCCAAGAACAAGGCCACGCTCCGCGGCCGCAACGGCGGCCCGAACGAGTTCAACAGCTACATCTGGGTCATCGACGCCCACCCCGAGGACATCGGCGTCGTCGACTATGTCCGGCCCGACGGCGTCGAGGTCATGCGGACGATCGCCGATTTCCGCCAGCTCAACGACGCCCTCTTCCACGCCGGGGCGGGCTCGGGCAGCCGGGCCGAATGGATCGACGAGCCCAACCGCCTGCATTTCTATGTCCTCGACCTGCGGCGCGACCCGGACGGCATCCTGATCTACAAGCTGGCCGTCCGCTCGCTCGACGGCGCGGGCCCGCAGGCCCGGGGCGTCCGGCTGGCCGCGCCCGGAGGGACCGGACGGGCCGTCAAGGCCAAGGACGCGGCCACGCCGGTCCTGTTCACGCTGACCAACACCGGCGCCCCGGCCTCGGCCGGCGCCGGCCAGGCCTTGGACGCCGACGTCTATCGCCTGTCCGTCTCGGTCGAGGGGCGGGGCTGGACGGCGCGTCTCCTCAACGAGCTGGCCGCGGTCCGGCCCGGCGCGTCGGCGCCCGTCGCCGCTTACCTTGACCGGGCGGACGGGGCCTCGCGGTCGGCCACGGTCACGCTGCGGGCCGTTTCCGAGAGCGACCCCCGCCAGGCCTCCGAGGTCTCGCTCAAGATCGCCCGCTGACCGCATCCCGCAGGAGGTGTGAACATGCCGTCCCCCGCCGATATCCTCGCCTCCCTCGCGTCCATCGCCAGCGCCCGGACCGCGTTGGCCGCCGGCTGGCACGTCGTCCTGGCGGTTATCGTCGCGGCCGTCCTGGCCGGCTGGCGCCCGGTCCGCCGGACCGCCGCCGCCGCGCTAAGCCTGCCCCTTGTCTGCGTCGCCGTCCTGGCCTGGCTCTCGGGCAACCCGTTCAACGGCATCGTTTTCTCGCTCTTCGCGATCCTGTTGGCGGTCCTCGGCCTGGGCCTGACGGCCGGCCGCGTCGCGCCGGCCCCCGGCTGGGCCCGCATCGTCGGGGCCTCCCTCATCGCCTTCGGCTGGGTCTATCCGCATTTTCTGGCGAACGGGACCTGGCTCGAGTACCTTTATGCGGCCCCGGCCGGGCTCATCCCCTGCCCGACCCTGTCGGTCCTGGTCGGGCTGACGCTGCTCGCCGCCGGCTTCTCGTCGCGGTCTTACGCCCTCACGTTGGGGTTCCTGGGCCTGTTCTACGGCGCGTTCGGCGCTTTCCGGCTGGGGGTGACGATCGATATCGTGCTGTTGACCGGTTCGGTCGTCCTGATGGCCTTCGCCCTGAAGATGCCGCGGCCGAACGCCAGGTGAGGCGGGAACGAGGGCCCCGGCCCGGCTAGCGCCGGTAGCGGATGGCGATGCCGACGATCTGCCGCCGGTAAACCCGCCGCGGGCCGTGCCAGTAGCTGAAGACGACGCCGTCGCGGAAGAAGCGGTCGGCCACGATGACCAGGGCGTCGGCGCCCAGGGCGGCCGCCTTCTCCCGGAGGATGCCCTCGACATAGTAGCGGTCCATGCGCCAGGTCGGACGGATCCAGACCTCGCCCAGCTGGATGTGGTCCCGCCGCGGCTCGCGCCGCAGCAGATCGACCTGCTCGGGGTAGCTGGGCTGCATCCGGGGCCGGTCGGGGTAGGCACGGTATCCGTAAGGATGGTAGCAGGAGATGGTCCCGATGGCGACCAGGGCCAGGACCAGAACGGCGCTCATTTTCGCTTTCATCTCTCGTCTCCTTTCCATTCCGCAATCCTAATTTGCAAAGACCGTGCCAAGATGGGAGGGGCGCTGGCTAATTCGCCTATATGATTCATATTCAATTATTTAGCAAAAATGCAGCGTGCCTCAAAGAGACCTCGTTTCGGTCAGGAGGGATGGGGTCGGGAGCCGGGTGTCCCTTTCAGAGGACAGGCCAAAGGGATGGGGAATTCAGGGCTTATAAGAGATATGGATGGCCGCCGCCCCGAAAAAGAGGCGCTTGAAGGAGACCGGGCCGAAGCCGGCCGCCCGCAGGACCTCGGCCAGCTCCCCGGCCCCGTAGAAACCGCGGATGGACGAGGCCAGGTAGGCGTAGCCGGCCAGGGTCCCGGACATGCGCCGGCCGACCCGGCGGACCAGGGCCCCGACATAGGCGCGGAAGACGGCCCGGACGACCGGATTCGGCGGCTGGCTCGTCTCCAAATTGACGAACCGCCCGCCGGGCCGCAGCACCCGCCGGAACTCCCGGAAGGTGGCTTCCAGGACCGGCCGCGACAGGTTGATGTTGCGCGTCGCGAAAGAGATCGTGACCAGGTCGAACGCGGCGTCGGCGAAGGGCAGCCGCTTGACGTCGCCGAGGACGAAACCGGCCGGCTCCAGCCCGGGCTTCGTCCGGGCCCGGGCCAGCATGGGGAGCGAGAAGTCGAGCGCCACAAGCTCCGTGCCGGCCGGCGCCCGCCGGGCCAGGTCCGCGGCCATCTCCCCCGTCCCCGAGCAAACGTCGAGCCAGCGCCTCCCGCCGCCCCGGGCCGCCAGCCGGGCCGCCCGGCGCCGCCAGCCGCGGTCCATGCCCATCGTCAGGACGCGGTTGACCTTCTCGTAGGAGCCGGCGATCTCGCCGAAGATCTCCCGCAGCGGCCGGCCGGAGGGCGTCGCTTTGTCCATCGGCCCCGGATGTTACGTTTTTCCCGGGCCTTTGACAACCCCGACGGGCCGGGCCGGGAGCCGGAGGGCGTCCCGGCCATGTCAAAAGCGGAAAGACCCCTGTTGCCTTTTCACCGTCAATGACATCCTTGACAGGTCCGCGCCATTGCGCCTACTATCTTGTCAATTTCGCCCGGCCGCTCCCGTGCGGCAAGGAGGTCTCGCATGCGTCAGTTTGAAACCAAGAACCGCCCCGTCCGCTTCGCCGCCCTGGCTTTGGCCGTCGTCCTCGCCCTGGCCGCCCTGCCGCGGCTCCAGGCCCAGACGCCGGACCAGGACATCGCCAAGAAGCTCCGCGGCTTCGACGCCTACATGGCCAAGGTCCTCAAGGACTGGAACGCGCCGGGCATCGCCGTCGGCGTCGTCTCCGGCGACAAGCTCGTCTTCGCCAAGGGCTTCGGCTATCGCGACTACGGCCAGAAGCTGCCCTACACCCCGGCCACCCTGCAGCAGATCGCCTCGAACACCAAGCTGTTCACGGCCATCGCCGCCGGCCTGCTGGTCGAGGAGGGCAAGCTGACCTGGGACAAGCCGGTCAAGGAGGCCGTGCCCACGATCCGCTTCTACAACAACGAGCTCGACAACACGGTCACGCTGCGCGACATGCTCTCGCACCGGACCGGCATCACCCGCCACGATACCATCTGGTACAACTCCGACGACACGCGCCAGCAGCTCTTCGACAAGCTCCGCTACCTCGAGCCCCAGGCGGCGCTGCGCCAGACCTACCTCTACAACAACCTCATGTACGCCGCCGTCGGCCGCATCATCGAGCTGCAGTCCGGCCGCTCCTGGGAGGACTTCGTCCGCGAGCGCATCTTCAAGCCCCTGGACATGACCTCCACCGTCTTTTCCATCGCCGACATGCTCAAGCAGGCCGAGCCGGGCGTGCCCTACACCGAGAAGCGCGACAGCTTCGAGCTCTACAAGATCCCCTACTACGAGGACATCGGCGGCGTCGGCCCCTGCGGCGCCATCATCTCCAACGTCCAGGACATCTCCCACTGGCTCATCGCCCTGATGAACGACGGCAAGTACAACGGCAAGCAGGTCCTGCCGCCGGCCGTGCTCAAGGCCACCCTCGAGCCGGCCATCGCCCTTCCCAACACCGCCGCCGAGGCCCGCGGCTTCTGGGAGGTCCTCAACGCCGCCTACGGCATGGGCCGGGAGACGGCCTCCTATCGCGGCCACCTCCTGACCTTCCACGGCGGCGACCTGCCCGGCTTCCACTCCCAGATCTCGTTCATGCCCCGCGAAAAGCTGGGCGTCATCGTCCTGGTCGTCGGCGACCACTGCTCCAGCCTCTACAACACCGTCAGCTACAACGTCTACGAGCGCCTGCTGGGGCTGGACCTGACGCCCTGGAGTGAGCGCCAGCTCGAGAGCCGTCTCAAGAACAAGAAGGCCGGCACCGAGGCCCGGGCCAAGGCCGGCGCCGACCGCGTCCCCGGCACCAAGCCCTCCCACGCGCTGGCCGACTACGCCGGCGAGTACGAGCACCCGGCCTACGGCGTCTTCAAGGTCGAGATGAAGGACGGCGCCCTGGCCATGGACTTCCACAAGATCCGGCTGCCGCTGGACCACTACCACTACGACCGCTTCGTCACCCCCGACGACGAGACCTACGGCCGGACGTCCGTCAATTTCCAGACCAACCCGCAGGGCGACGTCGACAAGGCCGTGATCTCGCTCGACGAGGCCGAGGTCGTCTTCAGCCGCAAGCCGACGACGCTCGCGGCCGAGACGCTGGCCAAGCTGGCCGGGACCTACGAGCTGCCGACGGGCATCAAGGCCCAGGTCGTCCTCAAGGAGGACGGCACCCTGGTCCTGGCCGTGCCCGGCCAGGGGCCCGAGGAGCTCGTGCCCTACAAGGGGCTGCAGTTCCGCATCAAGTCCTTCGCCGACGTCGTCTTCGAGTTCATCATGGAGGACGGGGCCGTCAAGGGCCTCAAGCAGCGCGATCCGTCCGGGGAGTACGTCTTCCCGCGGAAGTGACCGCGAGGACGGCGGCCGCCGGCCCCTATTTCGCGGGGGCCGGCGGGGCCCCGGCCTTGCGCAGCTCGAGGAAGAACCAGCCGTCCGAGCTCTGCCGGCCGACGAGATCGAAGCCCGTTCGCCCGGCCGCGTCCAGGAAGTGCTCAGCGCCCTGGCCGTCGGCGAACCTCACCCCGTAGCCCGTCTTGATGGCCCGGGCCGGCAGGGCGATCTGCAAGGGATAGAGGACGTAGAGCTTGCCCGCGTCCTCCCGCGGCGGGAAGACGACGTCCCAGATCAGCAGCCGGCCGCCCGGCCGAAGCACCCGGGCGATCTCCCGGAAGACCTGGTCGTGGTCCGCGGGGGCGATGTACATGAAGGTGAAGAAGACGGTCGCGGTGTCGAAGCTCCCGTCCAGGAACTTGAGGTCGCGGGCGTCCATGACGACCTTGAGCAGCGGCCCGGCGGGCGCGTCCTCGAGCTCGCGCTTGACGAGGTCGACGGCGACGACCTGCCGGCCCTTGAGCTGGCCGATCACCCCTTCCCCGCCGCCCCCGATGTCCAGGATCAGACCCTGGGCCGGGAAGTCGGGCACCGTGACCTCGAGCGGGGGGTGCTTCTGGATCTGCTCGGGCTTGGGGCGCTCCTGGGCGGCCGCGACGGCGGCGGCAGCGAATAGCACGGCCGCGGCCAAGGCGGCAGAGCGGTTGCGGGCGGCAGCGCGGCCGGCGGATGGGCGATTTCTCACGTTCGTTCTCCTCTCGGGGCGGCTCGGGGGGCGGTCCGCCTCCCTTCCGGAATACGGAGCGGCATGTCCGATTGTTGCGCATCGTTGCGCTTGACAGCCGCCCGGCCCCGGCTTATCTCATGGGCGTCAGCAATAAAGGGGGGTGTCCGTACCGAGTTCCGACCGGCCGCTCGAGGTCCGGCCCCTACCCTCAACCGGCCCTAACGGGCCAGAAAGGAGTGTCGGATGAAGAACCGGGGTGTGTTGATCGGGTTGGGGCTCCTGGCGGCGGCCGCGGCCGTCCTGATCGCGCAGTCGGCCCCGCCGAACAAGGTGGATTACGAGGCCCTGGCCCAGAAGCTGGTCAAGTGCGGGGCCATCCGCGAGGGAGAACTGGTGCTCATCAGCGGCGGCGCCAAGAGCCTGGAGCTCCTCGAGGACATCGCCGTCGCCGTGCGCCAGAAGGGCGGCAATCCCGTTCTGACGTTCGGCAGCGACCGCCTGACGCGCCGGCTGTGGACGGACGTCCCCGAGAAGTACGACACCCAGAGCCGGGACCCCTGGGTCAAGTACGCCGGGCTCTTCCAGGCCCAGATCTCCGTCAGCTACGGCGAAGACGAGGCGCTGCTGGCGGACATCCCGCCGGCCCGGCTGGTGGCCAGCGGCGAAGCCGACAAGGTCATCAACGACGTCCTCGTCAAGAACAACTTCCGCGCGGTCGCCCTCGGCAACGGCCTCTATCCGACGGCCCAGCTGGCCCAGCGCTTCGGCTTGTCGAAGGAGGAACTGGGCGACCTCTTCTGGAACGCCGTCGACGTCGACTACGTCGAGCTCCAGGGGATCTGCGCCGCCGTCAGAAGCGTGCTGGCCAACGGGAAGGAGGTCCGCCTCACCAGCCCCAACGGCACCGACTTCAAGGTCCGCATCGAAGCCCGGCCCGTGCTCGTGAGCGACGGGGTCATCACCGACGAGGACCTCAAGGCCGGCTACGCCGCCGGCCAGGTCTATCTGCCGGCCGGCGAGGTCTTCCTGACCCCCGTGGCCGGCACGGCCGAGGGGCGCATCGTCTGCGACCGGGACTATTTCGCCAACCAGGAGGTCCGAGGCCTGACCATGGACTTCAAGGCGGGCAAGCTGGTCTCGTGGTCGGGGCCGGCCGGGTTCGACCGGGCCAAAGCGGTCTACGATGCCGCGGGAGCGGGCAAAGACGAATTCGGGGTCCTCGACATCGGCGTCAATCCCAAGGTCTCGGGCCCGGCCGCGGACAAGGTCCTCAACTTCGTCCGCTCCGGGATGGTCACCATCGCGATCGGCAACAACATCTGGGCCGGCGGGACGAACGATTCGACCTACGGCCTTCAGATCTATCTGACGAACCAGACCCTGGCCGTGGACGGCAAGGTGCTCATCGACAACGGCAAGCTGGTGCGCTGACGGCGGCCCGGCCGCCGCGGTCCATCAGCGGGCCGCGACGGTCATGAGCCCGGCCTTCTCGAAGGCCCGGAAGTAGAGCTCCAGGGCCTCGACGGGGAGAGGCGCGTACTCGGCGGCCACGGCGTCGCGGATGTCCAGGATGGAGCGCCGGCCATCGGCGTAGCCGGCCGCGGCGTCGTCGAGGCCCGAGAGCCGCAACTCGGGCTCTCCCCCGTCCCTCATGAGGGCCACGGCCGCGTCGATGGCCGCCTGGACCTCGGACATCCGGGCGGCCGGGTCCTTGGCCAGGACACGGGAGACGTAGCCGTAGCCGTAAAGCTCCTTGCCCGCGAGGAAGGACGGCACGAGCCGCGCGGCCCGCTTTTCCGCCTCGGTCGGGACGGGCGCGGCCGGCTTGGGCGCCCCGAGCTCGGCCGCCCGGAGCGCGGCCAGGTCTTCGATCCTCCGGCGCGCCGCGGCTTCGTCGGCCGCGACGAGGGCCGCGGTCTTCTCGACGGCGGCCCGGCTCCCGGCCGTGCGGGCGAAGAGCGCGGCCGTGCCGACAGCGGCCCGCTCGCGCCGGTGGACGTGGGCGATCAGGTTGGCCGCCCGCCGCCCCGCCTCCGCCAGGGCGTCCCGGCCCGCCGCCGCGATCGAGGCGGCCGCCGCGAATTCGCTCGCGGCGATGCGCCGCCGGCCGTAGAGGAGGGCTTGACGGGCGAGGGCCGCCGCATCGGCGTCCCCGGCGTAAGCGATGGTCGTCACCGAGGCCAGGCCGATGACGGCGGCCCGGTGGAGCTGGGTCGGATCGACCTTGTCCAGGCTGTCGTCGCTGGCGTGATAGAAGCTGTCGGGCCAAGCCGTCAGGGTCGTGGCCCCGACCTTGAGGTTGTTGAACAGCTCGTGGTCGGTGCCCGTCTGGTAGTCGGCCATGCGGCAGAGCAGGCGGTCGCGGGTGCCGGTGAACGAGCCGCTGAAGAGCTCCGGCCGGGCCGGGTAGCGGTCGGCGTTGAAGGCCGCGGCGAAATCCACGATCGAGGCCATCAGCCCGTTCAGGAAAGAGGGGTTGGAATCCGAGGTGTAGGAGACGTCGAGGATGGAGTTGGTCTTGGCCAGGTTCTCGCCGACCATGTCGAAGTTGAGGTTGGCGATCCGCTTGACCGGCTCGGCGCCGTGGGCGGACAGCCAAGCGGCCGTGCCGTCGTACTCCGGGACCCACAGGAAGCGGACGGTCCGGGCCGGCCGCGGCAGGTCGCCCTCGGCGATCATCCGTCCGAGCGTCCGGGCCATCTCCAGGATAACGGCGCTGCCCGAGGCGTTGTCGTTGGCGGCCGGCTTGAAGTGGTCCAGGTGGGCGGTGACGACGATCTCCTCGCCCGGATAGGCCGCGCCGGGGATGACGCCGGTCACGACCTCGAGGTTCCCGGGCCCCTCCTCGGCCTCGACGACGGCCCGGACCCGGAGCTTCAGGCCCTGCCGCAGAAGCGCCCGCAGCTCCCCGGCCCGCCGGGCCGAGATGCCGAAGGCGAAGCGGCCGGGGCCGGTTTGGCCTACAGGCACGCGGTGGGTGGCCAGCTGGTCGGGGAAATCGCCGGGGCGGCGGTTCAGCCGGTCCCATTCAGGGACGGCGAAACATGACACGACCCCCAGGGCCCCTTCGCGGGCCACGGCCCGGCCGAAGATCGTGGCCGTCCGGCCGTCCGTGAGGACGATCTTGCCCCGCACGCCGGCGGCGTAGTCGCCGTCGGCCGCGCCCTCGCCGATATCGACCAACTCGGCCTCGACATCGGCGGCGCCGCTGCCGATCCCGAGCGAGAGCGGGACCTCCTCGTACGACGCGAGCTTGAGCGAGAACGGCGAGACGAGCCACAGCTCGCCCTTCTTCGGCGTCCAGCGCGAAGGCATGACCCGGCCCAGGTACTCGATCTTGCCGTCGGCCGGGAAGCGCTCCACGGCCACCCGCTCCAGGCCGATCCGGCCGGCCTCCCCGCTCATCCAGGCCGCGGCCCGGTCGTATTCGTCCGAGTTCGTGAAGCGGTGGAAGAGCGACAGGCGGGCGACATCGTCGAAGGCCCGCTCGCCGGAGCTCTTCTGGACGAGGCGGACGACGACGTCGTCCGTAAGGAGCAGGCCCGTGCGCGGGCTCGGCGCCCCGAGCGGCGATGGCGGCGGCGCCTGTTGGGCCCGCCCCGTCAGGGCGGCCAGAAGGAGGAGGATCGCGGCGCAGGCCGGGAGATAGCGGAGGCCCGAACGGAAGCGGTCGGAGGCGGCGGGAGGACGGTTCATGGTCGGCTCCTTGGGACGCGGCGTAAGGGGATGATAACGGCGAGCGGCCTGGCCTGTCAAAGGGGGCCGGATTGGCCGTCGGGCGCGGGAATCGGATATAATGCGGCTCATGATCGAGCCGCAAAGAACAGCCCGCGTTCCCCTCCGTCCATTGGCCCTTTTGGCCCTCCCGGCCCTGCTCGCCTTCGCCGTCGCCGCCGCCTGCGCGCCGGACCGCCCGGCGGCCGACACCATCGTCACCAACGCCAAGGTCTACACGGTCGACGCCGCCCGGCCCTGGGCCGAGGCCGTGGCCGTCAAGGACGGCCGCCTGCTGGCTGTCGGGACGGCCAGGGACGTGGCCCGCTACAAGGCCGCGACGACCCAGATCATCGACGCCGGCGGCCGCCTGGTCCTGCCCGGCCTCGAGGACAGCCACGTTCATTTCGTCAGCGGCTCGCTGAACATGGCCGCCGTCGATCTGGCCGGGGCCAAGACGCTCGAGGAGGTCCGATCCCGCATCCGGGACTTCGCCACCGCCAATCCCCAGGCCGCATGGATCCAGGGGCGCGGCTGGATGTACCCGGTCTTCCCCGGCAACATGCCCGACAAGGGCATTCTCGACGAGATCGTCGCCGACCGGCCGGCCTACATGCGCTGCGCCGACGGCCACTCGAGCTGGGTCAACACCAAGGCCCTGGAGCTGGCCGGCATCGACCGGCGCACGCCGGACCCCGGCAACGGCCGGATCGTGCGGGACGCCAAGGGCGAGCCGACGGGGGCCTTGCTCGAGGACGCCTCGGGCCTCGTTTCGCGGCTCATCCCCGAGCCCACCTTCGACGATAAGCTGGCCGCCGTCCGGCGGGGCCTGGCGGAAGCCGCCCGCCGGGGCGTCGTCCGGGTCCACGGCCTGGGCGGCGAGTTCGAGGACCTGGCCGTCTTCGAGCGGCTCCGCCAGGAAGGCGCCCTGACCGTCCGGATGACCGCGGCCATGTGGGTCGAGGCGCCCGGCCCGACGGACAAGGACTGGCGGGCCTACGACGAGGCCCGGGCCCGCTGCCACGACGAATGGCTGGCCGTCGACGGCATCAAGCTCATGCTCGACGGCGTCATCGACTCCGGCACGGGCGCCATGCTCGATCCCTACGAGGGCCAGAAGGAGAACAAGGGCAAGCTGTTCTGGACCGCGGAGGACTACAAGAAGGCCGTGGCGGCCTTCAACGCCAAGGGCCTGCAGGTCTCGACGCATTCGATCGGCGACGCGGCCATCCGGCTGTCGCTCGACGCCTACGAGGAGGGCCAGCGGGCGGCCGGGGCCGCCGACGTCCGCAACAAGATCGAGCACGCCGAGGACATCGCCGCGTCGGACATCCCCCGCTTCGGCGCGCTGGGCGTCATCGCCAGCTTCCAGCCGCTCCACGCCAACCCCGAGCCGGCCTGGATCGGCAGCTGGATCGAGAACGCCGGCCCGGAGCGCGAACAGCGGGCCTTCGCCTGGAAGGCGGTGCTCGCGGCCGGGGGGCGGCTGGCCTTCGGCAGCGATTGGCCGGTGGTGACCATCGATCCCTGGCCCGGGCTCCAGGTCGCGGTCACGCGGCAGGACCTCGACGGCCGGCCCGAGGGCGGCTGGCTGCCGCAGCACCGGGTCTCGCTGGCCGAGGCCGTCCACGCCTACACCCTGGGCGGGGCCTACGCCATGCACCGGGAGAAGGACGAGGGCTCCCTCGAGGCCGGCAAGCTGGCCGACCTGATCCTGGTCTCGCAGGACATCTTCGACGTCGACCCCCACAAGATCGCGGAGACCAAGGTGCTGCTGACCATGGTCGGCGGCAGGATCGTCCACGACGCGCGCTGAAGCGCGGGCCGGGCGCGGTTGGGCGCCGCCAGGCGCGGCCGAAGGGGTGGCGGGAGTTTGACAGTCCTTCCGAGCGGGGGCTATGATGAGCTCGGCCGTTGGGGCCGATCCTCCATCCCCGGGGGTCCCATGAAACACGGAGTCCGGACCTGCGTCGTCGTCGCGCTGGGCCTTCTTCTGGCCGTTGCCGGCTGCGCCATAAAAAAGGAAGAGGAGCCGCCGGCGACCACGGTCGCGGCGCCCGTCTTCAGCCCGCAGGCCGCCACCTACTCGGCCGAGATCGACGTCGCCATTTCGACATCGACGGCGGCCGCGACCATCCGCTACACGACCGACGGCTCGGCGCCGACGGAGACGGCCGGCACGGTCTACGCCGGCCCGGTCCACGTCGCGGCCGACCTGACCCTCAAGGCCGTCGCCTACCGGACGGGCTGGACGACGTCGGCGGTGACGTCGGGCGATTACGTCATCGCGCCGCTGGTCGCGGCCCCCGTCTTCAGCCCGCCGGCGGGGGAATATCTCACGGCCCAGGACGTGGTCCTCGCGACGGCGACGGACGGCGCTTCCATCCGCTACACCACGGACGGCTCGACGCCGACCGCCGCGAACGGCACGCTCAACGCCGGGCCCGTCCACGTCGCCTCGTCGCTCGTCCTCAAGGCCGCGGCCTTCCGGGACGGCTGGACGGCCTCGCCGGTGACCTCCGGCGAGTACCTGATCGGGCCGCTGGCGGAGGCCCCGGCGTTCGCGCCGCCCCCCGGCGAATACGAGGCCGCCCAGGACGTGGCCATGAGCACGGCCACCGCCGGCGCCTCCATCCGCTACACGACGGATGGCTCGACGCCGACGGAGACGGCCGGCACGCTCTACGCCGGGCCGGTGCATCTGGCGGCGTCGGCCACGCTCAAGGCCGTCGCCTTCGGGACGGGGCTGCGGACGTCGGCGGTGGCGGCCGGGGCGTACACCATCGGCTTTTTCGTCCTGGCGCCGGAGTTCACCCCGGGCCCGGGCACGTATCAGGAGCCCCAGGACGTGGCCATCGCCACGGCCACGGCCGGCGCGACGATCCGCTATACGCTCGACGGCTCCACCCCGACGGAGACGGCGGGCACGCTCTACACGGGGGCCGTCCGCCTGGCCGAGTCGGCGACGCTCAAGGCCGTCGCCTACCGGGCCGGCTGGACGACCTCGCCGGTCGCGACGGGGCAATACGAGATCGGCCCGGCGGTGGCCGCGCCGCAGTTCGGCGTGCCGCCCGGCTTCATCGGGTCGGCGGTCGAGGTGGCCGTCACCACGACGACGGCGGGCGCATCCATCCGCTACACGACTGACGGCTCGACGCCGAGCGCTACGGCCGGCACCCTGTACGCGGCGCCGGTGCGGATCGACCGGAGCCTGACCCTGCGGGCCGTGGCCTATCGCACCGGCTTGGGGACGTCGGCGGTCACGGCCGGCGAATACAAGCGCGTCGGCGTCGCCGGCGGCCGGTTCCACTCGGTCCTGGCCGGGAGCGACGGCGGCGTCTGGACCTGGGGCGGCAACTACGAGGGTCAGCTCGGCGACGGCGGCACCAGCCCGCGGCGGACGCCGGCCTTGGTAACCGGGATCTCCGGCGTCGTCGCGGCCGCCGCCGGCCACTACCACACGGTGGCCCTGAAGGGCGACGGCACGGTCTGGGCCTGGGGCCGGAACCTCTACGGGCAGCTCGGCGACGCGTCCAATTCGCAGCGCCTGGCGCCCGGGGCCGCGGTCGGCATCGGCGACGTGATCGCCGTAGCCGCCGGCGAGAACCACACCTACGCCTTGAAGGGCGACGGCACGGTCTGGGCCTGGGGCAGCAACAGCGACGGGCAGATCGGCGACGGCACGACCACGGACCGCTACTTCGCCGTCCAGGTCCAAGGCCTCGTGGGGGTGACGGCCATCGCCGCCGGCGACCGCCACGGCGCCGCCCTGAAAAGCGACGGCACGGTGTGGACGTGGGGGCACAACGGCTTCGGTCAGCTGGGGGACGGCTCGACGACCACCCGCCTGGTCGCCGCTCAGGTGCCGGGGCTGACCCGGGTGACGGGCTTGGCGGCCGGCGGCTTTCACACCGTCGCGGTCAAGGATGACGGAACGATCTGGTCCTGGGGCTCGGGCTCCTATGGCGAGCTCGGCAACGGGACCCAGGCCATGACGACGCCGGCGCCGGTTCAAGCGCTGGGTTTGACCACCGCCGCGGCCGTCGCCGCCGGGTCCTATCACACCGTCGCCGTCCTTGACGACGGGACGGCGCGGGCCTTCGGCCTCAACTACTTCGGGCAGCTCGGCGACGGGACGAACATCAACCGGAGCGCCGCGGTGGTCGTCGCCGCGCTCCCGGCCGGCATCGTGGCGGTCGCCGCCTCGCTGGACCACACCCTGGCCGTGCTGAACGACGGCTCGGTCTGGGCCTGGGGCCACAACCTCGATTTCCAGCTGGGCGACAACACCAACACGGACCGCTGGTCGCCCGTCCGCGTCAAGGACGGGGCCTAAAAAGAGGGTCAAACCCCCGCGATGGGGTCAAACCTACCTTTTTCGAAAAAAGGTAGGTTTGACCCCCTCCCCCCCTATTTCTGGTTCGCGGGGATGGCCGCGACGTCGCGGATGCGGCCGGACGTCCCCAGGGTCAGCTCGTGATGCGAGACGACATAGGATCGGACGGCGTCGAAAGCGTAAGTCGGCAGGGTGACCAGGCTGTCCGTGCTCATGCCCAGGAGGAGGGCCATGGCGCCCCAGACCTGCTCGGTGGCAGTGAAGCTGTAGAGCCGCGCCGGCTCGATCGGCAGCCCTCCGACCTCGACGCTGCCAGGCACGATCTTGTGACCATAGGCGGCCGTGGAGTCGTATCGGAAACGGAGGCCCGAGACCTGGGGGAAGAAGTCGCCCCCATAGAACAGCAGCTTCTCGAGCGCCTTGAGCAGCTCGGCCCCGGTAGCATTGAACGTCGCCAGCCGCCAGGGCCGGACGAAGGTTCGCGGGCTCGCCTTGTAGTTACCGTAGCTCATAGCCCGGAAGAGATCGGCGCCGACGACCAGCCCCCCGGGCAGGGGATCTCCCATGTAGGCAAAGGGCTCGAGGGCCACGTCGGTACCCGTCCAGGCGCGATAAGCGTCCGTGAAGAGGTTGCCCAGGGGGGTGTCCCGCTTGGACTTTTCATCGTCCGCGTCCAGGTCGATGTCGCCCTTGGCCCGGCCCAGCGGCTCATGGTACACGTCCCCGTACTGGGCGACGATCCCCGCCTTCAGGAGATCGACGGCCAGCTGAACGGCCGGCGAAGGGACCACGCTCTCGTCGACGCTCAAAAGCGAATAGTCGACGAGGTCCACGCTCCCGCCGGCCACAGACAGCCGCAGCCGGCCGACCCAGCGATAGAGGTGGCCGGCCGAGACGATGCGCGTCGTCCCTCCCCCGGGCCGGGCGACCGCTTCCGGCTGCTCCAGGACGGCGTTGTCGTGGCCGTTGACGATGACGTCGATGCCGGCCACCGAGACGGCCAGATGCCGGGCCACGTCCATGCCGTTGTGGGACAGACATACGATGACCTGGGCTCCCTGCCCGATCAGGGCCTCCACCGCCGCCTGGGAGACGCCCTCGAGATCGCTCAGGATCTCCAGGGTTGGCCCGAGGTCCTCCATGGCCGCGTCAGGAGGGGTCAAGCCGAAGAACCCGATCTTTACGCCGTTGGCCTCTTTGACCACGGCGGGCGAGATCCACGGGCCGATCGCATCGCCGTGGGGGTCGATGTTCGTGCCCAGGACGGCCGGGCCCGGTCCGCCCCAGGCGGTCTGAAAGACCTGCGCCAGAAAGGCCGGCTTGAAGCGGAATTCGTGGTTGCCGATGGCCATGGCGTCGAGCCCAAGATCCTTCAGGATCCGGAGCTCGGGCACGCCGAAGTACTCGTTGAAGAACAGGTCGCCCTCCATGAAGTCGCCGGCGTGGACGAAGAGCGCCATCGGGTCGGCCGCCCTGGCCGCGGCCACCACGGCCGCCGCCTTGGGCAGGCCGCCGAGCGTACCATCCAGGGCCGCGTCCTTGGGGCCCCAGGCGGCCAGGTGGGAATGGGTATCGCCGATGTGCAGCAGCGTGACCTGCTGCCCGGCCGCGGGCAGGGCCGCGAGCGCGGCCCAGCCGAACGCCAGGGCGACGATCGCCAACCCCCGGGGCGTCCGGACCCGGCCGGATACCCGGCGTAGCAGAGTGATCATGATCTCCTCCCTTATCGTGGCACGGAGGACCGGTCGGGCCGAACCGCGCCCCTCTCTCCGGGGAAAGGCGACTCCGGCCCGGACTTGGTCCCTTTCTCCTGCCCTAAGGACATAAGGAGCAGAGGGCGGCCTGTCCATAGCGGGGGGATTGACATTCTATTGTTTTTTTCTTACGTTGACGGAAGGCCCGGCGCCGGAGCCCAGCCCCGGCCGGCGGCTCCGGCTGCTCGTGCTGCCCTTCGTCAACGCCGGGGGGGACCCGGCCGAGGACTACTACAGCGACGCCATGACGGACGAGATCATCACCTCGCTCTGCCGGACCGCCCCGGACGCGTTGGCCGTGATCGCCCGGACGACGGCGATGCATTACAAGAACTGCGGCAAGGACGTGGCCCAGATCGGCCGCGAGCTGGCCGTGGACTATGTCCTCGAAGGCGCCGTCCGCAGGGAAGAGGAGGACCGGGTCGCCGTCAACCTCCAGCTGATCAAGGCCTCCGACCAGGCCCATGTCTTCGCCGAAAGGTACGAGAGCTCGCGGCGGGATATCCTGGCCGCGCTGGAGCGGGCGGCCTCGGACATCGCCCGCGGCCTCGGCCTGGCCGCGAAGCCCGGGGACGTCCCGGCGGAAGCGCCGGCGGGGGGCCCGGCGCGGCGCGCGGCCGTCCGGGACCCGGCCGCCTACGACGAATACCTCCAGGCCCGCTATCACATGGGCAGGGCCTCGACCGAGGGGTTCGCCCAGGCCCGGCGCCACCTGGAACGGGCCCTGGCGCGCGATCCGGGGCTGGCCGCCGCCTACGACGCGCTGGCCGAGATCGAGTGGTTCCGGGGCTACTATGGGTTCGTGCCGCCCCGCCAGGCGTTCTCCGAGGGCATGGTCAACGCCCTGCGGGCCGTCGAGCTCGACAGCTGCCGGGGCGAAACCCAGGCCCTGCTGGGCGAGTTCCAGAAGATCGTCGACTACAACTGGCCCGAGGTCCGCCGCCGGATGGCCCTGGCCCTCCGCCTGGACCCGGGCTCGCCCCTGGTCCGCTTCCGCTACGCGGTCAGCGAGCTCATGCCTCACGGCCGCCTCGAGGAGGCCCTGGCCCAGATCGACGCCGCGCTCGAATCGGACCCCCTGTCGCTGCTGATCCAGGGCTGGCGGGGCGTGATGCTCGCCCTGGCCCACAAGTGGGACCAGGCCCTCGATCAGGCCGCCCTGCTGCTCCGGCATTTTCCGCGGGCATTCTGGGGCCCCTATATCGAAGGGGTGGCCCACCGGGAGAAGAAGATGTACGCCGAGGCCGTCGCGGCCCTGCACCGGGCCCTGGCGGTGGCGGATACGCCGGGGCTGAAGGGCTGGCTGGGGCTGACCCTGGCCCTGGGCGGCAAGGACGCCGAGGCCCGGGGGCTGCTCGCGGAGCTGGAAGCGATCGCCGCCCGGGCCTACGTCCCGCCGACGAACTTCGCCTGGATCAGCGTCGGCCTGGGCGAATACGACCGGGCCTTCGAATGGATGGACCGGGCCGTCGACGAAGGCGACCAGTACATGATGCCGATCAAGAGCTACAGGTTCCTCGAGCCGCTCCGCGCCGATCCCCGCTACCGCACCCTCCTGCGCAAGATGAACCTGACCCCGTGACCGCCAAGATGGGGCCAAACCCCCGCGATTGGGGCAAAACAAACCTTTTAGATAAAAATTAGGGTTTACCCCCCCCCCCCCCCCCGGGGCGCCCGCCCGCGGCCCCCTCCCCCGGTTCCCTTTTGGCCGGCGTTGGATTATCCTATTGAGCTTATGGTCCCGCCAAAGGGGCCGAGATGCGAGGTCATCATGCGCAACGCCGCCCGTCATACCCTGCCCGCCGCCCTGATCGGGCTCCTTCTGCCGGCCCTCCTGGCCGTTCCCGCCGCCGGCCAAGCCTGGGACCCCCGCCGGCCCGCCCCGGCCGGCCCCGATACGCCGACCCTCTACCTCGTCGGCTACGCCCACCTGGACACGCAGTGGCGCTGGGACTACGCCACGACCATCCGCGAGTACCTGCCCAAGACCCTGCGGGCCAACTTCGATCTTTTCGAGAAGTACCCCCACTACGTCTTCAACTTCAGCGGGGCCAACCGCTACCGCATGATCAAGGAATACTACCCCGAGGCCTACGACAAGGTCCGGCTCTACGTCGCCGGCAACCGCTGGTTCCCCTCCGGCTCGTCCATGGAGGAGAACGACGTCAACTCGCCCTCGGCCGAATCCACCATCCGCCAGGTCCTCTACGGCACGCACTGGTTCCGGGCCGAGTTCGGCAAGACGAGCGCCGAGTACATGCTGCCCGACTGCTTCGGCTTCCCGGCCTCGCTGCCGAGCATCCTGGCCCACTGCGGCCTGCTCGGCTTCTCGACCCAGAAGCTGTCGTGGGGCTCGTTCGCCCCGGTCGGCGGTCCCGACTCGCCGGAGAAAACGCCGGCCGGCATCCCCTTCAACGTCGGGGTCTGGGAGGGCCTCGACGGCCGC
>JAEAMG010001210.1_pt1 | contig 21234 bp, 8 predicted proteins | sample 8958741 | NCBI WGS metagenome assembly JAEAMG01 (sample SAMN16933256, study PRJNA681125) | bioreactor sludge metagenome | isolation source: anaerobic bioreactor treating anionic surfactant - SDBS | place: India: Bengaluru | collected 2019-02-28 | reverse complement strand
TTTGGTCGTGCAACAAGGTGATCTGCAAACTTTATTCATTGACGGCACCTTACCATCGGAATATGGCGTCGTAGAAAGGCTTATGTTCCGGCATTCTCTCGATAGCTGCAAGCAGGGAGGATGTTGAAGTAAGCAAGTATTTCGAGTCAAAAAACAGGCACAATTTGCCGAGGCTGATATCTGTTGTTTTTTGTTCGCTGTTCCGTATTCAAGCCTCGTCGGGAGATTGGTTTATGTCCAGAAACGTCATTGTCGCCCAGTCGGGCGGGCCCAGCCCGGTTATCAATAGTTCCTTGCGTGGAGTGGTGGAAAGTTGCAGGTTCTTTCCGGATATATTCGGCACGGTTTACGCCGGATGGCACGGTGTTGAGGGGGTATTGAAAGAGGAACTGCTGAATCTGAGTGTCCAGGACGAAGACGAGATTGCGCTGTTACGATATACGCCTGCGGCGGGCGCCATTGGCACCTGCCGCTACAAGCTAAAATCGAGTCTGCAGGAGGACTTCCGACGCGTTATCGAAGTATTTAAGGCGCATAACATCGGGTATTTCTTTTACAACGGCGGTAATGATTCCATGGACACCGCAAACAAGGTGGCCAAAATGGCCGCAGCGCAGGGGCTGGACCTGGTCGCCGTCGGTATACCCAAAACGATAGACAATGATGTGGGGGATTCGGAGTTCAAACTCATTGACCATACGCCGGGATACGGCAGTGTCGCACGGTACTGGATGGCCATGGTACAAAACGCCAATGAAGAGAATGCCGGCTCCTGTCCCGCCGATCCCGTGCTGGTGATGCAGGCTATGGGCCGCAAGATTGGGTTTATACCGGCTGCGGCGCGGTTGGCTGATCCGAAACGTGAATTGCCGCTGCAAATATACTTGTCCGAATCCAGTGTGACGCCTGAGGAAATGTGCGATGCCGTGAATGACCAGTTGAAACTGGCAGGTCGCTGCATTGTAGTGGTCAGTGAAGGTTTTGACGTGGGCGAACTGGGCGAGGTGAAGGACAGTTTCGGGCACACCAGTTTCGGTTCGTCCCAGATGACCGTGGCCCAGAAAGTGGTAAATCTGTTGAATCAAAACGGACTGCCCGTTCCCGGCAAGGCACGCGGCCAGGTGCCCGGCACGGACCAGCGCGCTACCACGGCCTACGCCTCCATTGTGGATCTGGATGAGGCCTACAAGGTGGGACAACAGGCGGTGCTGATTGCCGCGTCCGGAGAAAACGGCTGGATGGCGACCATTTTACGCGAGCCGGGCCCGATTTACAACGTACGATATGACAAGGCGCCACTCGATGCGGTGGCCAATTCCGAGCGGACGTTCCCTGCCGCGTGGATCGCGCCTAACAAGATGGACGTAACGGATGAATTTATCGCCTATGCCAAACCGCTTGTGGGAGAAGACTGGCCGAGTGTACCGGTCGTCAATGGACGTCAGCGGCTGGCGCGGCTGAAATCCGTTTTCGCCGACAAGAAACTACCGGCGTATACACTGGAAGCATTGCGCAAGAAATAGGACATCTTTTCAAACCGTTCCGGACAGGGTTAGACAAGGTCAGACTGTGTCAGGCAGGTTCAACATATTACTGAATATTCCACAAGTGAAGTTATCTGAATGTATTATCTGTCGCTGATATATCTAATGGGGACTTTTCCTATGACTTTATCCGCCGATGGGCTTATGTTTGCCCCGGACTTTTTTGAAATCGGGCCTGGCTGCATGTGGCGGCACGAATATGAAGCGCCGCTCTCCATGAATGAATGGTTCATTGCCGGGCCTGGTCCGGGCGTACCACGGGAGGAGTGGCTCGGGGCGGCCTATGCTTACCGGAAACAAGTGCTGGCCGGGAAGGGACGGTACCTGGAGATGAATGGTGACGGTGGTAAAGGCTGGCTTCGCCTGGCCGCTCCCCTGACAGACGCATTGTCCCTGGGAAGCGGAGATGACCTTTTCCTCTCTATCCGTGTCCGATCGGTGGAAGGCGACAACCGGCTGTCCTTTGTGATGGAGTGTCCCGATGGAGGTGCAACCGACCTTGGCGTTATCGGCGGCATCAATATTCCCCCGGACGGGGAATGGCACGATCTCACGTGGTCGCTGGTCCTCCCCGGGACGCTTACGGGAGAGAGTCTATGTCGCCCCATGTTTCGGCTGGAATCGCTGGAACCTGGCCGGCCCTCTAAAATCGAGATGGCAGGAGTTATCATGGGCATAGACGATGCCGTACGGATGGATGCCTTTGGCAAACAGTTGCGCGCCATGGATACCACCCATGTATGCCGCTGCGTTTATGAACGCGAGGACCTGCTTTGGGCGGCATCCGCATTCTCGTCTTATTTCCTGTTCCTCTATGATCGGAAATTCTGGCAGCCGGGAAACGGCTACCAGGTGGATGCATTCATGGAGGAAATGCGGCGGCGTTTTGGCGGTCTGGAAACGGTGGTCCTATGGCCGGCCTATCCGCGCATCGGCGTGGATGACCGCAACCAGTTCGATTTTTTCCGGGACATGCCGGGCGGGCTTGATGGGTTGAAGGAGGCATGCCGCAAGTTTCATGAGCATGTCGTGCGCGTGCAGATTCCGTTGCTGCCCTGGGATACCGGTACCCGCCGGGAAGGCCGTCCCGACGAAGTCGTGATTGCGGATCTCGTGGCGCAATTGGAGGCGGACGGTGTTTTTCTCGATACGTTGACCGGCGCCTCTTCCACGTTGCGTCAGGCTGTGGACGCGCGCCGTGCCGGGGTAACACTCACCCCTGAACTAGGCCCCCCTGCGCGGCAGTTGAGTCTGTGCAATTCCTCCTGGGCACAATGGGCGCATGATCCGGAACCGCCGGGTATGCCTCAATTGAAATGGATAGAACCCCGCCATATCCAATACTTTACGAAACGCTGGGAACTATCGCACCGGGACGAAATTGAAACCGCATTTTTCAACGGAACCGGACTGCTGCTTTGGGAAAACATTTTTGGATCCGATAATCCGGTTTCCGATACGGATGCGCTGCTGTGGAAACGCTGCGCATCCATCCTGCGCGCCTATCCCGATGTTTTCGTTTCCAACCTTTGGGACCCGTTTTACCCGTCGGTGCAACAGGACGTGTATATTCACCGCTGGCCCGGGGCGCCTACAACCCTGTTTACGCTCCGAAATCTTGGCGAACCTATTACGCACGGACCTCTCCTGCGCTGGAAATTCCCCGAAGACCTGCGGGCGGATGATATGCAGATTTATGACTTGTGGCAAGGCCGAAAAACCCGCTGGGATATGACAGAATTCGGCATCGTACAGGTCTGGGGCGATATTGACCGGCTGGGGTGCCTCGGTGTCATCTTTGGCGAGGACTCGCGCCTGGAGGCGTTTCTTAAGGCGCAAGCCGCACTGGCGGGTCAACCGGAAAACCCCTCCGTATCCCCCACGGTGCCTCAATACAAACCTGCGACGCCGATAACTTCCGCGGATGGTTCCGTACATGGCATGGTATCTGTTGGCGGCGGCAGCCAGCGCATGCGGATTCAACACCAGCGCCGCGAATGCGGGTGTTATCCCGATCCGGGCGTGACGGCGGATCGGCTGCGTCATTTCATTTGGGGCAATCCTCACGATGCGATGCTGGAACACGATTATGTCGTGGAGTTACCCGATTTTCTGATAGATGAAGCGCAGGTCAGCAACACGGAGTTCAACCGTTTCTTGCAAGAGAGCGGCTACCGGCCCAAACATCCGGAAAACTTCCTGCGCCATTGGCCGGACGGCGTCATGCCGGAAGCGAGTGCCGAACTGCCGGTCGTCTATGTGGACCTGGAAGACGCGCGGGCTTATGCGGGCTGGGCGGGTAAGCGGCTGCCTACCGAGGCGGAATGGCAGCGGGCCGCCCAAGGCGATGACGGACGTCTGTGGCCCTGGGGCAATGACTTCGACGCCACAAAATGCGCCAACACTGAATCCGGCCCCATGCCGGTACGTTCACTGCCGGAAGGGCGCGGTCCCAACGGTCTCTATCACACCTGTGGAAACGTATGGGAATGGACCGAAAGCGAATACGACGATGGCCATACCCGATTCTGTATCCTTCGCGGCGGCTCCTGGTACCGCCCTTCAGGCAGCGGTTGGTATGCGCCTGGCGGCCCGCAGCCACTAAACTCGCACGCCAAGTTCCTGCTCCTGTGGCCCGGTCTCGACCGCTGTGCCACCATCGGTTTCCGCTGTGTAAAAGACGTACACTGACCGTCTGCAGGACTTTTTTACAAGCTGCACAATTCGTTCTTGCCACGGTATCAAACAGAAAGGCGGGGTAGCGCTTTGCTATTTCAAGTACGCCATGTTTTACCCCGTGTTCAGATGAGGAAAGACTTACAAACGTCGTTTCATGTTCCGCTTCACCTGGCTGCATTGGCAACGTAGTTTCATATCAGCATGTTATAAGTCATGTTTTTCAAGAAGATTAATGAGGTAAAAAAAACATCTCGCCTGTCTTCCGAAAAAAATGAGAGGAGGCTTCTAATCATGTCTTCTGTACTTTGTGTGTTTGTGATGTGTTCTTTCGTGTCTATATCGGAGGATGTCTTGGCTGCTACCGAGGCGACATCACTCGCCCCGGGCATTTTCCTCTTGAAAGGGGCGGTAAACACGGGGGTCTTTGTCGCCGGGGCCAGCGCTTTACTGATAGACTGCTGTGAATCGGTAACCCCTGAACGATTGCAGGCCCTGCACGTAAAACGGGTAGAGATGATTTGCATGACCCAGCACCGTCGTCCCAACGCCATGGGCGCGTATCGGTTTGTAAATGAACAAGACGCCCTGCTCGCTGTTCCGGAAAAAGACCGCTCTTTGTTCGAAGACGTGGCGGCATACTGGGATGACCCCCATAATCGTTGGCATCTCTATCACACACAACCCGGACCGCAGGTGCTCCCGCGGCCGCTGACTGTTACCCGAGCACTCAAAGATGGGGATGCCATCGAATGGCGCGGTTTCGTCCTGCGGGTTCTGGAGACGCCGGGAGCCACTGAAGGCAGCCTTTCCTATCTGGTGGAGGCGGAAGGAAAGCCCCTCGCATTCATTGGTGATCTCATGTATGGCCCCGGTCAAATCTGGGATCTCTATTCTTTGCAGAAGGGATTCAAGAAAGTGGGCGATTATCACGGCTTTCTCGGCATGCGGGAACCGCTGATTGAAAGCCTGCACAGGCTTAAGGCCACTCCAACGACCCTGGCGCTCCCCTCACACGGTATTCCCTTCGAGAATGTCGCAGATGGGATTGATTTGCTGGAAGAACGTCTGAATCGGCTGTTCCGAAATTATGTGTCTATTTCCGCTCTGAATTATTATTTTCCGGAACAATTTGAGGCATTGAAAGATGATCCGGCCCGCATGCCTCCGGCAACCCAATCTCCGCCGCCGGGCTGGGTGCATCGTGTTGCCCCCGGCAACTCCACCAGTTTTATGGTCCTCGCGGATTCGAAAGAAGCGTTATTGATTGACTGTGGGAAGGAGATCGTTCTTCATCACCTGGATGAACTTGAAAAGGAAGGCTCCGTGAAGTCTGTCTCGGGATGCTGGGTTACCCATTATCACGACGATCACGTGGATGCACTGGCAGATGTGTCATCGCGCTTTTATCCCATCATAGCGGATTCGCGCCTGGCGGAGATTCTGGAATACCCCCGGCACTATTATCTGCCCTGTATTACCCCGACGCCCGTGACCGTTGCCCGTAAAACCGCGGACGGAGAATCCTGGGCATGGAATGAGTTTACCGTGACCGCCTACCATTTTCCAGGCCAGACACTCTATCATGGCGGCCTGCTCGTGGAAGGCCATGGGGAAAAAGTCTTCTTTGCGGGGGATTCGGGCGCTCCCACCGGCCTGGATGATTATTGTGCCGGCAATCGGACTTTCCTGGGAGCCGGACGCGGATCACGGCGCTGCCTGGACATCTGGCGTCACACAAAACCGGACTATATCATCAACGAACATCAGGACAAGGCTTTCCGCTTTACGGATGCGCAATTGGATTACATGGAGCAAGCGCTGATAGAACGGGAAGCGCTGGTCAAGGATATGGTTCCCTGGGAGGAGGCGGATTTCGCGATTGACGAACATTGGATTCGTACTTGGCCTTATGATCAGGACGCGGTTGCGGGAGAGGTCGTTCCTATTGAGGTCCATGTGACCAACCACAGCCAATCCCAAACGTCCATAGCCGTCAGACCTGTTCTGCCGCCCGGCTGGCACCGGGAACCCGGCACCGGCACTAAAAACCTTGTGGCACCCGCGCGAACCGATGGTTGGGTAAGCCCCGGGGCGCAACGCCCCGATGCCGTATTGTCCACCTCCATCCGGATACCGCAAGGTACGCCTGCCGGAATATATGTACTCTCCTTCTCGGTGGACTTTGGCCATAGGGCGCTAGGAGCAATCCGGCACGCCCTGGTGCGTGTTCTGTAACCGAACAACGTCGCCCTCTCGGTCCAGGGCTTGGGTACAGCAGCCGGCTGTCCCCGTACAGGACCGAAAAAATCGGGTACAGTTTCCGCCGCTTGGCCATGCGTAACTCCACGGTCTAAACCATGCGGCAACGCATTCATACCAAGAAACAATCCTGTACTGGGATCGCTGGCATCCTGCCGGCAGGAGACATATATGCGCCAAGGAGGCCGGCAGGATGCCAGCGATCCCAGTAGTTTATTGTCAGGAAATTGCCTTAAGCGCCTAAGCACCCAGAAGTTGGGATTCAGAGTGTTTGGATTTCCGTTCGCTACCGACCGTAGGAACGCTTCCGATCGGGGTTGACCTTCTTCCCAATATATTCCGCCTGGTTGCGGATATGATAAGATAGCCGTAGTTCCCGCGCAATCAAAGCACTTTGGCCATCGAAGCCAGGGAGATATTCATGCTTGTACCGCTTCTTGTATTCCTTATGCTGGCTGGACAGGAAAGTCCCCTGTCGCGTGAGGCGCTGGCTATTCGCGGGCGTGCCGGCCATCCCTGTGTAACCGTCACATCGGAGGATATCACAAATGCCAAAGCGCGGGTTGCAGCCTATCCCTGGGCGCACCAGGAGTATGAAACAATATTGAATGGGGCAAATTCCTGGCTGCGCGAATCCGATGGATATTGGCTTGGCTTTCTGCCCAAACCCGGCGCATGTTATGCCTACGGATTCACGGGCTGCCCGATTTGTAACGGGAAAACCGGCACCTGGGACAAGGCTAACTGTTCCTGGGAGTATCCGGGCCATGTGAAGTGCGATAAGGGCCACATGATGCCGGACGCCGAACATCCCGATACCGGTGAAGGGTATCGTGCGCCGGACGGCCGCATTCATTACTTTGCAGGACAATTCAATGCCTGGGTGAGTGAGCAGTGGACGCTGCATGCGCTGCCTTGTCTTGCGCAGGCGTACGCGCTTACCGGCGAAGAGAAATATGCAGAACGCGCCGCCCTGTTGCTCGACGCGCTGGCATCCATCTATACCGAGTCCGCCTCGGGTTCCTGGGACTATCCCAGTACGCCGCCGAGCGGACGTTTTGCGAGGCCCTGGTACCAGGTAGCCCGCACATTGGTTCATTATGTGGACCAGTATGATCTGTTGTATCGCAGTGCGGCCCTGGATATGCCTTCCCTCCGGCCGGGAATGAAACGGCGCGAGAATATCGAACACTATCTTCTCGAGGATGGCGCTTATTATTGTTACAGCCACTGCTTCGATGGTGTGCTCCACAACGGTCATGCGGACTATATGCGCGGTGCGCTGGCCGTCGGCTGCCTGCTGGATATTCCGGAGTATATCCGCATCGCCGTCGAGGGTCCTTTTTCTATAAACGCCATGCTGTCCAATAACATTGATCGCGATGGACGTTATTACGAAACCTCGCCAGGGTACGCCGTTCATGCGCGGCTCCTGTATCTCACCTTCGCGGATCCGTTGCGCAATCTTCAAAACGCCGAGTACCCCGAGGGGTTCGACCTCTATGCCGACCCGAGATTCGTGTCGTGTATGCGGTTGCCCGAAACACAACTTCAATGTGGGGGGGTACTCCCTAATTTCGGCGACATGGCCCCGAACGTAAACTACAACCCGCCACCGGAACGCCCCTTTTCCAAGGTGGACTATGGTTTTCTCGAACGCCTCTACGCGATGAGCGCGGACCCCGATGATCGCGCAGAGTATGGCGCCACCCTGCTGTGGCTTGCCGGCGACCTGGAAGCGCAACGAGCGGCATCGCCTTACCGTAACTGGCTCCTGTGGCATGCGGGCGAACCGCCGGATACGGCCTCTGAATTCTCACCAAGCCTCGCCCGCCAGATCAGCGGTTCGCGCCTTATGGGTATGAAGGGGCTTGCCATTTTGCGTGATGAACGCCAAGCCGTCCTGTTGCGCTTCGGTCCTTCATTGAATCACGGTGACTTGGATGATTTGGCCGTCCAATACTATGCCAACGGCTATGAATGGACATACGACATCGGGTATGGCCTGGGCAGCACCCATTGCCATGTGGGATGGGCATCGAGCACAGTCAGCCACTGCCTGGTCACCGTAAATGAGCGGAACCAGATGAACGCGGACGGTTCCGGCGGCAGTCTGCGGTTTTTCGCGGACCTTCCGGGTATCAAGGCAGCCCAGGCATCCAGCGAGTGGAGTTATGCGGAAGAGGGTGTGACCAGATACCAGCGCACCATAGCCCTTGTTGACGGCGCCTACCTGCTGGACATGTTCGAAGTACACGGCGGACAACAACATGACTATGGATTCGGTGGTTTGGGCGATAAATTCACGCCCATCGGCGTCACGGACCTGAAAGCACAGGAAGGAAGTCTTGCCGAAGGTGTGGCCTGGGGGCCGCTCATAGGCCCTGATGGCGATATCAAAGGATACCCGAACAAACCCTACTGGAAAGCCCCGCCGGGCAACGGTTATGGATTCTTCTATGAGATGCAACGCGGACAAACGGATCCGGTATGGGGTGCCCAATGGACCATGACCGGGAAACATCCTGCCCTATTTCGCGCGCTGCTGGCCGGCGACACGGCTGAGGCCGTGTTTGCTGCGGGGCCAGGACTGTATCCGCATTTCCCTGCCGCCCATTATCTGCTGGCGCGGCGTCAAGGCGAAAACTTGAAGAGTGTGTTTCTTGCGGTCTATGAATCCTTGCCTGCCGAGGATTCTCCGGAAATTAAGAAGGTCCAGCGTCTTGCCCCGGGCGCCCTTGAGGTCTGTCGCGCCGACGATCGCACCGATGTGATTGCGGTAGGACCTTTCAAAGCGGCGTGTGTGTTTGGATCTGTTGACTTCCAAGGAGAGTTTGCATGCATCTCCGGCGAAGGCGCCGCAATTCGCGAGGTAAGTACCATTGGGTGTGTTTCACTGCTCCATAACGACCTGCCTCTCGATACCGGCCCCGCAGAATTTACGGCTACAGTGACGGAAGTGGACGACGATTCCCGCACGGTCACGCTGGATTGTGATGCGGGTGACATCGCAGCGGGTACGGTAGCCGTGTTTTCAAATCCGGCCTACTCGCGCACCACAGCCTATCACGTTCTGAAAGCGGCGGGAAACCGGCTTGCCATGCAGGCAGGTTCCCTGAATCTCGGCGTGGGCCGTGTCGCGGCCGTGCCCGATGCCCATACAATCACCAGTGATATCCCCCACGAATATGCGCGCTCCGTTACGCGCCATGACACGCGCTTCTTTGACGGTAAACATATCCAAAGTGAAGACGGCGGTACCGCTCAGATTCTGTCAACGTCAACCGGTGGTACCCTCGCTCTTACTGTGGATAATGCCGAAACATTTCAACCCGGCGAACGTTTTGTATACCAGGATATCGTTCCCGGCGATACCATTCGTATCGCCAGGGCAAGACATAATCGGGTGCCGGACGTTATCTCTGCGCCGTGAACACACACAGACGGTATCGGCCTTTATAGGATTGGTTAGTTCTCTGATAAGATTGATAGCGAAGAAAAATTCGTCGCGGGGAATCCCATAGTGTATAAGGAGGACGCGGTGTGGCCTCATCCAGGTTTCAATACAGCCTGTAGAGTATTTATTCTCATCAAGAAGGCGAGTGAAATGACTTCCACCGAACAGGGCATAAATAGTGTATACTAAAAACAACAATGTATTGTACGCATACAAGAAGCGTGCGGGCCGGAGGTACCGTATGCTGAAAGCGTGGGCATTTGAAAACCTTCACCAAAAATTATCAAACGTTATGGTGGTTTGGAATAGCCAACACCATAAGGAGCGATGGGCGTGACGGAGCAAACGCAGTTTGAAACGGGAAAGATAATCGCGGACCGCTATGTGATCCAGGAGAAACTTGGACGCGGGGGGATGGGTTCTGTATTTCGCGCGTTAGATAAAACGACAGGGCAGGAGGTAGCCCTGAAAATGATGCACGCCAAATATGCGGATAATAAACATGCGATAGCCCGTTTCGTCCGGGAAGTCGCCACCATGCGCAGCCTTGATCATCCCGGGATCATTAAGATACTGGACGCGCGCAAGGTGGATGATATGCTCTTCTATGCCATGGAATATGTGGAGGGTAAATCCTTGCGCACCTGGCTGCAACACCGCCATCAACTCCAGTTTTCCTCGGTGGTACGTATCCTGTGTCTGGTGGCGGATGCGTTAAGCCATGCCCATACGATTACCATTCATCGCGACCTGTCTCCCGAAAACATCATGGTATTGAAAGACGGCTCCATCCGGCTGTTGGATTTTGGGCTGGCCAAACTGGATGACCAGTTCAAGGACCTGACTATCACGGGCGTCAACCTCGGTAAACTGCGGTATATGGCGCCGGAGCAGCAACGCCATGCCGCCCAGGTGGACGCGCGGGCGGACTTGTATTCCCTGGGCGTCATGTTCTTCGAACTGTTGACCGGCCGCGCCCCCGGCGCAGGGAAAAAACTCACCAGCCTGCGTCCCGACCTGCCACCGGAAGCCGACGACTTTGCAGTACGGGCCATGGCGTCCGATCCGGATATGCGGTTTCAATCCGCCGCGGAATTCCGAGACACCCTGCTCGCCCTTTATAAAAGCACTCAGAAACAGGTCTGAACCCTACGGTCATTATTCTTGCCCTTAGAAATAATATTCCTATCGCCATGCTTATCAGCGGCATACTCAATATATCCCACAAAATACCCAAGTGCTCTGAAAATTTGATTAAACCATCGAAAATGAACATGTTGTAATAACTGAAAGTGGAAGCGGCTTCCGGCCGCTTCAACACGGCAAGGATGCCGCCTCTATATTTTCATCGTTTATGGGGGAGCCGAATGGGTCATGACGAACTGTCCCCCGTTTGCGGAGATAGAGATGAATACCTACGGCGAAGTCGTTTAGTCCAACACAAAAAGCCAATTGACAATAGTAATGCAACCTGTTACACTATTCCCAATATGCTGGACGTCAGTGTAGTGTCGGTCAGGGTAAGACTAGTGGTATTATATAGGGTGCGCCTTAACAGGTTTAGAGAAATAAAGAGGAGATATAGTTATGGTTCAAGAAATTAATGACGACGTTCAATTCAAGCAGGCGGGTCCGAATACAGTTGTCGGCTTAGAGACCTTTGGGTACGGTAACACCGTGCTTACAAACACAGTATGTTTGCAGGAGTGTAACAATGAGTCGCCTGCAGTCTGGGGGGCGGAATGCTATATGGCGAACAATTTCAAGGCGCCTGCTGCAGATCCAGATACGGAGGAAGGGGAGATTGCAACAAGGTTCATGTCTATGACTTCCAGAGAGAGCAACGACGAAAAAGCGTATCATGGAAAAGGGGATCATTTGGCTGTGTTCGGTTCTTACGTATACGCAGGAGGCTCGGGTGAAAACTTTGATATCATGCCGGCGGGGGGAATGCTTGTACAGGCTTCACAGCAACATGAACAGGGAAAACTGGGCACCCGGTTGGTTTTCTGTTATACCAAAGAGAACACCGCTGAAGTTATTTCCGGGGCAATATTGGACCATGATGGAACTTTCATGGTGGGGAATCTGCAAATTTTAAGTGAACTCGCACATAAGTACGGTAAAGCAGGTTTCTTCAACGCTGAGCCGATAGATAAGCCGGAAGTTGAAATATCAAAGTCAGATAGTAATATTACGCTTGAGAATCTGATTAATGCGTTGAAAAAACTTGGTTTGATTAGCACCAAAGAAGTCGCGTAAGGAGTATAATCATGGATTCATCTTTGACGTCTGAGGAAAAAATAGCGGCGGAAACAACGACTGCGGCAACGGCGACAATAGAAAAGCCAAGTGGACCAAATATATTAGAAAAAATGAGGCAACTCCTAAGGGAAGAAAAAAAGAAAGAAAAAAAGTACAAAATTACAAAGAAAGGACTGAAAATTCAATTTGAGCATCCCCCCCATCCACCAGCAGGAGCCCTTTGAAAAAAAAGAATACGCTTTTTCAGGTGCCTGCCAACGGAAAAACTTCGTTGGACTAAACACAAGCAAGAAGATGGAGCGAACACAGGGATGACTAACCACGGCGAAGTCGTTTAGTCTAACAGACTATAGAAGATAAGGGGAATCATCGCATTTATATTAGGCGATTAGGGCCGTTTTGCTGACAATTAATTATGAGTTTGAAATACTGGGATCGCCGGTATCCTGCCGGCCTCCTTGGCGTATATAGGTCACCTGCCGGCAGGATGCCGGCGATCCCAGTACAGGATAGTGTGATTGCGCCGAAGGCGCCACTTCTTCCGGATGAAGTCCCGGACGAAGCGTAGTAGATTATCGGCTCGTAGCCGCCACCAACAACAAGAAGTTTGGTGCGTTCTTTACACCTGAGAAAAAATGGGACTGTTCCCGCCGCATACTACCAGAAGGCCTGATGAAGCGCTTAAATCGCAGACATTATTTGGAGTGGGAAACACGAATTTTCCAAGGGGAGGGAACTGTTCCGCTTTTTTTCGGTCTTGCTCAATGGGCCCGCAAAAAATTGGGACAGCCTCCAGCGCAGTTTAAGATTAGTTACAACGTTCTTGGCCTTCACGCGCGCCGAAGGCAGTCCCATTTTTTGCTGAGTCAATTTGGTTAACGCTGGGTTGCGGGCAAGGCCCGCGTTGAGTATTAGGGGCTGTAAAAATGGCCAAGGAGAGGAGTGACAGGCTGGAAGGAGAGCCGGGTAATGAGTGCCAATAGGCGCACGACAGTGTGGTTCGCTTCGCTATTGTTGCTTGCTGTTGCAGCGTCCGCGGAAGGGCCTTCGGCGGCTTTTACGGCGAATGCGGTATCGGGTGTGGGTGCCTTGTCGGTTTGGTTTACGGATACTTCCGACCCTGGAACTTCAGTTATTAGCGCGTGGGCGTGGGATTTTGGCGAAGATTCAGAGGGTGACCCCTTCGCGGCGATTCCCAGTCCGGTCCACCAGTATCAGGCGCCCGGTACGTATACGGTCTCCCTCACTGTCATTACCCCCGAAGGAACGGATACGATTACCCGGGCAAATCTCATTACGGTGCTTGCGAGCGATGTTTTTCGTGTAGATATCCACAATATCACCGGAACGGAGGATGGTTTGGGCTGGTCAACCGCTTTCAATACCATCCAGGAAGGGGTTGTGGCCGCCGTTTTAGCCGGCGGCGGGGAGGTCTGGGTGGCCCAGGGCAGTTATACCGACAGCATTAATGCCGGATTGGCGGATAATAGCCCGGGGGATGATTACTGTGTCGTCTGGATGCGGAGTGATATAGCCCTTTTCGGCGGTTTTTCCGGCGCGGAAAGCACCCGGGAGGAACGTGACCCAACGGTGTATCCCACCGTCATCAATGGTGAAGGGGTCCGGCGTTGCGTTATTGCCGATGCCGATGTGCCGTTAACCTTGGACGGGTTCACGCTACAAAACGGCTTCGCCGCCGGAAACCCTGCCCAGGGGGGCGGTATGTATGTGTCGTCTGTTCCTTCTATAGGTATACGCCGATGCCTGTTCACGGGGAATACCGCAGCAGGCGATAACGGCGGCAATGCTTCCCGATCTGGAAAACAGGGCAGCGGTGGAGCGCTGGCGGTAACAGGCGGCAGGATTCACATTGCTGAAGTCATTTTCGCGGACAATGAAGCTGCGGGTGGGAGCGGGTATAACTCGAACTTATCAGGTAGCGCAGGGCTCGGTGGCGAGGCGTCCGGTGGGGCCTTGTCTGTTTCCAATGCGACCTTGACGGCGTGGAGCGCAGCGTTCAATGATAACACAGCCGGCGGCGGGAAGGGCGGCAACCGTAAGGACGCCTCCGCCGGCAAGGGGGGAACAGCCAGGGGCGGGGGGCTTTTCTTGGATTCTGCTTCGGCACTGCTGCTTCAATGCAATCTCACGAAGAACACCACCCTGGGGGGATTGGGCGGTACTTGTGATTCGCCAGGCAGTAGCGCGGGCGGCGCCGGCGGCGCGGCCGATGGCGGTGCGATTTCCAACATGGCATCTGAACTGTGGCTGCGTGATTCCGCCTTGGAGTTGAATACGGTACTTGGAGGACAGGGCGGCTCCGGATTTGTCGCGGGCGGCGTTGGTGGCGCGGCGTCGGGCGGCAGTCTCTATGATGAAGGGGCGGCCTTCAGTTTCAATAATTGCCTAATCAACCTTAACAATGTGGAGGGCGGAACAGGCGGCGCGAACAGTGCGTTAGTTAAAGCCGCCGGCGGCTTAGCGCAGGGTGGTGGTCTGTACCTGTGTGGCAGCGGTTATGAGTGTACGTCATCTTTCTTGTCCTTCTACGGAAACCGGGTGCAGGGTGGTGACGGACAGCCTGCCGGCGGTATGGTCGGGCGAAGCGTTTATTTTTGCGCGGGTTCCGTGCCATTGGACGAAGACGGTGATGGCTTGCTATGTTGGTTTGAGGAGGCGCAAGGCTGTGACCCGGAGGTCACGGACGCGTCGCTTTGGATTTCGCTGGGTTTTCCCAGTCCGGGCGCGTCTTTCCGAACCGTGCCCATTCCACTTTCGGGCCGGGTGGCTTCTCCCGAGGTCACGCCTTTGTTCCGTAGTGACGATAATGGAAACACCTTTGCCGATATAGGCGTGCCGACGTCCTCCTTGGCTTGGGCCGATAGCTGGTCGCCCGTTGCGTCGGGCGTGTATGAAGTCGTCATCCGCGGCTTGAATGGTTTTGGCGGCGACATGTACACCGAAACCAGGGAAATACGGTATCAACCGGCAGCTCCTGTGGCGTATATCACTTCTCCTGTACACAAGCAGTATGTCAACGGCCAGGTTTCCGTTACCGGCACAGCTTCGGCGGGCCTGGCGGGATTTGGCGGCTATATCCTCGAATACCGGAGTGGTGAAACCCCCGGACAAGACGGAGAGTGGACGCTTATTCACAGCGCTCCAAGCGAGGTCGTTGACAATTTATTGGGCACCTGGAATGTGCTTGCCCTGCCTGAGGCTTGGTATGTGATACGGTTGCGCGCGGATGACGGGGCGGGCACGGAATCCGTGACCTGGGTGGCAATATATATAGACCCGGATACCACCCCGCCCGACGCCCCTGGCCCGCTGTGGATTGAGGGGGTCACGCAACCGGCGGTAATTGCGGATGGCGGCGCCCTGCTGGTTACAGGCCACGGGAATGCCAACTGTTTCCTGTACCTCGCAGAACTGATCAACGAAAACGAAACGGTCATCAAGACGGTGACTTCGGAGCTGACCCTGCATGCCAGCGGCGCGTTGCGCGGGACCTGCACCATGCCCGCGAATTCGGGCGCGGCCCGGGCGGCGTTGCGCGTTCGCTATCGTGACCTCGTCGGTAATGTTGGTCCTGCCGCAACCTCCAACGCCCTGGTGGTGGACAACGCCGCGCCGGTTGTAACAATAGACTATTTGCCGGACAATGCCCTGGTGCATCTGAATCTTGCCGACCCTGCAACCTATGTGCTGCACGGCACGTCGCTCGACACGGGGGAATCGGGGATAAAACAGGTGGATCTCAGGATTGACGATGGTTTCTGGCTGCCCGCGACCGGCACGGACACCTGGACGTATGCCTGGACACCGGCCGACGCGGGCGATTGCATTCTGCAGGCGCGCGCCCTGGATTACCAGGGGAACGTTTCCGACACCGCATCCATAACGCTTACTGTTTCGGAGGACAAGGCAACGGCGTATATCACTTCACCGGCATCGGGAACCAGTTTCTTTTCCGGCACGCTGGTGGATGTTTTCGGGAGCGCCGAAGATGAAACGGATTTCCAGGATTACCAGGTGCAATATAAGAACGCGGGTGACCCGGACTGGACCCTGATCACGCCGACGCCGGTAACTACGCCCGTTCATGAAGGGCTGCTCGCCCAGTGGGATACCACCGGGCTGACTTCGCCGGACTACCTGCTTCAACTGGTCGCGCGCGACGCCTCGGAAAATCTAAGCGCCCATACCGTTGCGGTGGAAATCCTGGCCGACTTGAGTTTATCGGGTATCGAGGACGTGTCGCTTTACGAAGAGCAGCAGCTTCCCCGGCATGCCTGGCTGCCGGCATTCGCGCGCCCCAGTGAAGGCGCGGAGGACTATACCTACACGCTGGCGGCCCCCCTGCCACCGGAAAGCATGGGCATTTCGATTGACGGGGAAAACTGGCTTCATATCCTTCCCGCGACCGACTGGTTCGGCTGGGCCGATGTGACGGTATCCGTTGATGACGGCGCGGGCCACACTGCCCAGGATACGTTCCGGGTAACCGTGATCAATGTCAATGATCCGCCCACGGCCCCGGAGATTATGATTACGCCCGCCCTGCCGGGCGATGACGACGCCTTGGTATGCCAAGTAACGGTTCCAGCCACGGATGCGGACGATGATCCCCTGCAATACCAGTATGACTGGTACAGCAGTCTGAACGGTATTGCCTATACGCCCGAACCGGTGCGCAGTGTCTGTGTAAGCGCCGACTATGACATCCTGGCGGCGTTTGAAACAGAACCTGGTGAATTCTGGAAATGCCTGGTGCGCGCTTATGACGGTATGGCCTACAGCACGGAATGTTTCGTGGACACCGTCCGTGTACTGCGAGGTTCCACTATTTCCATGAACCTGTTCCCCGGCAGTCTTACCCTGGGCCAATACCTGACCGTATCCGGCCAGATTGACGGCCTGTCGGGCAGTGCGCCGGTTGTGTTTACCTCCACAAAACCGTTGGGTACGGTGGACCCGGCCTATCCCCCGGCTGTGCTCTGCGCCAACAACGGCGTTTACACCAACAGTTTCCCGCCCAATCAGGCCTCGGAAGGCCGCACCCCCTGGCAGATTCAGGCTGCCTGGAATGGGGATAGTGCGTATCGCGGCGCCCAAAGCGGCATCATGGCATTTAGTGTCAACAAGGCGCGGCCGAGCCTGCAGGTAACCCTGTCGCATACCGCAGCCTTGTTGAACCTTGCGGGCGCGGACGACTTCGAGATTGGCGCTTCCCTGGGGGTGCCGAATTTCCCGTATGAATTGCAGTCCCTGCTTATCGGGAGGACGGTACGGCTGGCGGTGCAGACGCCGGACGGCCAGACACCGTGGGCGCCGCTGGAAACGCTCACCGATGCGGAAGGCACCGCCATCTTCGGTAAGGCCGCTTTTGATACGGCAGGCATCGCCTTCGACACGCCCGGCGTTTTTAAGTTCAAGGCGGAGTTTCCCGGTGATGACAATTTTCTGATTGCCGCAACGCAGGACTTCGATGTGACGGACGCGCGCGTGACGATAAAGGAAGGCGCGGGGTATGCCATTCTCGCCCTGGGCCGGCTGGATGCGGCTGCTGAGGGGCATGCCGAGCATGCGCAGACGACCGACTATATTTATGACACACTCCTTGACCGGGGCTTTGCGCCAGACGACATTTATTATCTCCGTGAATACCTGCCGGGCGAAACGAAAGCCGATACTGTTTACCCGCCGACCAAGGGGAATCTGCAGTACGCCATCGAGACCTGGGCGCGCGATAAACTGGCCGCGTCCGCCGCGCCGTTGTATATCATTCTTGCGGACCATGGCTCTCCAGGCAAGTTCCATCTGGACGTGGCGGGTACGCCTGAAGAGGAATACATCACCGATGCCGAACTCGGCCAATCGGTTTCCATTTTGGAAAGTTCGCTGGGTAAAACCGAACCCAACGAAATCATCCTCATCTACGGTGCCTGCTACTCCGGCAGTGTGATTCCCGCCCTTTCCGGAACGAACCGTACCATCATCACCAGCTGCGCCGCCGACGAGATTTCTTACCGGGGCGTGGACAGCGATCCGAACGATGGGATTATTCTGCGCGACGGCGAATTCTTTCTCATGGAGTTTTTCCGCTACGCGGGCAGGGGCGACACGCTCAAGGACGCCTTCGAACAGGCCTGCGCCAAGACTGCGGAATACACGGCGTCACGCAGCAACGGCGGGGCCTCCGACGTGCCGCAGCATCCGCAACTGGACGACAACGGCGACGGCGTAGGGGCCACGGGAATCTTGTCGCCCGTCGCCGGCGAAGACGGCGGCCGGGTACACGACATGGACCTTGGCATCGGCATGAACGCGGGCAACACGGTGAGCTGGTTCCGCGTAAGCCCGCCCGTTACCCTGGAAGCGGGCGGTGCTATCGGGACGCTTGTGGGGGAAACCACAGGCCGCGCTTGGGCTGAAGGCGACGCCGCCTGGCTCGAGGTCAAGACGCCCGCCTACGACGGCGGTGAAGCGGCGGCGCCCGGCTACGAGCAGTTCCAACGCGTGGCGCGGATGGCGGGGCCCATTGCGGCGGGCGCTGTCGTACCGGTTGGAGGCGACAAGTATGAGGTGCAATGGACACAGGAAGACCTCACCCCCTATCTCGGCGGCTTCGATACGGCAGGGACATACAAGGTATATTACTTCCTTAAGGACGGCGACACAGGCCGTGCGGGCGCGTACCTGGTCACCAACATCTACGTGGAAAAGCCGGGGAACCGGCCTCCGGCACCTGTAGGCCTGCTCTACCCGACCGACGACATCACCGTGTCCACATCCACTTTTTTTGCGTGGAACCCGGCGATGGATCCCGACGGCGATCCCGTCATGTACCGACTTGAAATCTCTGCTGAGAACACCTTCCCTGTCGAATCCACGATTGTGAAAGACGGTATCGTAGACCGCATTTTCCAACTCGAAGGGGCACAGGAGATCAGCGACCTTACACGGTACTACTGGCGCGTTATTCCCGTGGATCCCTACGGCGCTGTGCCCGATACAAACGCTATACGCACCTTCACCACGGACAACAGCAACTCCGAGCTGCCCGGTGCGATTACGGGAACCGTTACGTCCGCTGAAACCGGTGAAGGCGTGAACGAAGCGACACTAACCCTCACGCCGACAAGCCTGCAGGGCACAAGCGGCGAGACGGGCGCGTATTTCCTCGGTGAGTTACCTCAGGACGTTTACACCCTGACCGTTAGCGCACCAGGCTACAAAACCGAACGCTATACGGACGTGATTGTGACCAGTGACAAGTACACCTTGCTCAACGCGGTGCTTGAAGCGGACGGCAATATTCCCCATCCGGCGGATATCAACACGGATTTTCGCATGGTGTTGGGTGAAGCCATTGCCTATCTCGCAGGCTGGCAAACCGGCAGCAACCCGATAGCTTATGCCATCCGCGCGGCCTACCTGTGGCAGAACGGAGAGGCGTATACCTATGATTCAGAAGTGTCCCCGCCGTTGTGCTGGGTGTTACTCCCATAATTGATCAACGTTGGCTTTATAGCTGCAGTTGCCCTGCAAGTATTTTATGCATTAAAATTGGTTAATGGATATATTCTCATTATCCGATAGAATAAAAGAAACGAAAATATGGATGCACATGTGAAGAGTATTCCCGCTCATAAGGCCGCATCGCTTTTTACACGGCCAAGGAATTATTGGATAATACCGCTTCATGAATCTATTGAAAGTGATGGAGAAGAAAATGGAAATGGGAATGGTGCGAACGGGTGCGAATATGCGGCCTGCTGCTGCGATCAACTAGCAGAAAGACATATTCTAAAAATAGGTATGATACAACTCTGGGCAACTGGATGGTGGTGGCTGCTAGCGCCGATGGTACTTGCATCTCTAAAACCGCAAAGAAAATATTAATGATAGGAAGATAGTTTCATTTTATAATGCACTTTTGGAGAAACTTTGAAATGACAAAACTTGCATGTATATTTGCCGCTTTGCTGTTGTTTACGAATGCCACAACGGCCAACGTGTGGTATGTGGATGTGGATAATGATGAAGGCACGCAAGACGGCACATCGTGGACCATGGCGTTTGCTTCGATCCAGGAAGCCATAGACGCCGCTGTAGCCGACGGGGCATCGGAATCTAATCCCGCAGAGATCTGGGTGGCGGAGGGAATTTACACCGGTGTAGGACGGGTAGTGAATATCGAAGGGACGGACACGGAAAACGTGGTGGAACTCGCACCCTATGTGCATCTCTATGGCGGCTTCGCCGGTGACGAAACGGAACTCTGCGACCGAAACTGGGCCGACCATTCAACAATCATAAACGGTGAAGGAATGCGCCGCTGCGTAATTACGCAAAATATTGCGCCCGGTACTGCCACTGTCGACGGCTTCAGTATACAAAATGGCGATGTTAGACAGTATTCGGCAAAAGCCGCTGCCCGATTATCGGCCACTATCGACGGCTTCAGCATACAAAACAGTGACGATCCTTCACAAAATGGAGGGGGCATGTGCAATCGTAATTCTTCGTTATCGGTGACAAACTGCATATTCTCGGGTAACCAGGCATACTCCGGTGGAGGGATGTACAACTATTATTCCTCTCCAATACTTACAAACTGCACGTTTTTGAATAACAATGCACAAGACTATGCCCCCAGCTACGGGGGTGGAATTTATAACAACGAATCTTCCCCGAAATTTATTAGCTGCGCCTTCTCGAGAAACTTTTCCGATCTCCTTGGTGGAGGGATGTGCAATATTTTCTCGTCACTGACGCTTACGAACTGTACGTTCTCGAAAAACACCACAGACTACGGTGGCGGGATATTCAACTTTGGCTCCTCATCGATGCTTACAAATTGCACATTCTCGGAGAATTCAGCAACCGATAAAGCATGCGGTATCGGCGACTATGCATCCTCCACGACGCTCATAAATTGTATTTTGTGGGACTTTTGTTTAGAAATAGACGGCATTGTTACCGTTACGTACTCTAATGTACGCAACGGTTATCCGGGAGAAG
>JAEAMG010001193.1_pt1 | contig 21339 bp, 19 predicted proteins | sample 8958741 | NCBI WGS metagenome assembly JAEAMG01 (sample SAMN16933256, study PRJNA681125) | bioreactor sludge metagenome | isolation source: anaerobic bioreactor treating anionic surfactant - SDBS | place: India: Bengaluru | collected 2019-02-28 | reverse complement strand
TGGACACAGCTGCCTCCTATGACAAGGCAACAGAGCTTCTTGCTTCATGGACGTATGATCTGGCTATTTTCGATATTATGGGAGTTCGGGGTTTTGATTTGCTTGGCATTGCCGTGAACCGTGACTATCCCATTCCGGTAGTCATGCTCACAGCCCATGCACTGTCACCTGAATTCTTAAAGGAATCCATAGAAAAGGGAGCCCGGGCGTATCTGCCCAAATCGAGCCTGGGTAATGTGGTTCCTTATTTGGAGGATGTTTTGACATACGAATATGGTGATGTATGGAGACGTATTTTGAAAAATGTTGAAGGCATCTTCAGCAGTTCTCGTGGACCTTACTGGCGAAAACCCGATGAGGATTTCTGGAAAAAGTTTGATGAGAAGATCGGGAAAAAATAACGGAAGTAATTTGGTGGAAGAAACTGCGATCCATAAAATTCGTGGATTTTATAAGTCTTATTTCATGTTCTTTTTTGATAATGACTTCAATGAAGCCCGCTGAGAAAATCTTCAGCACGAGAAAGATGGGTCTTCTGTCTATCAGCCGACATACGGTCGAAGGCTGACACCATAAAACCCATTCTTGGATTCTTACGAAATACGCTGCGATGTTTGTTGATGAAATTCCAGTAAAGGGCATCCCAGGTATCGCACCAGGGTCCTTTTCTGTAATTGCTCATTCGTAAAATATATTTTGACGAACTGATATATGGCTTTGTGACCATGAGCCCGCCGTCAGCATACTGGCTCATACCATAAACGTTTGGCACCATAACCCAGTCATAGGAATCGATAAACATCTCCATGAACCAGCGATACACCTCATCAGGGTCTATCTCGCAGAGGAGCATGAGATTACCAAGGACCATAAGCCTTTCAATGTGATGGGTATAAGCAGAGCTGGACAGTCGGGAGATGGTAGTATCAATCGGTTCTATTCCGGTAGTACCGGTATACAACGATTTTGGAAGTCTCCGCGTGTGCCCCCAGAAGTTTTTCTTTCTCTGCCGGTCTCCTTCAAGGCAGTATACTGCTCGTACAAATTCTCGCCAGCCTATTATCTGCCTGATAAAACCTTCGAGTGAATTGAGAGGGATTTTTCCCTTATGAGCCTGGGCAAAGCTGAATGTTTCAGTCATAATCTCATCGGGTGTGAGTAATCCTATATTCAGTGCTGGACTAAGGAGCGCATGGAAGAGAATAGAATGTTCCTTATGAATAGCATCCTGATATTTTCCAAAATATACGAGACGTTTCTCAAGGAAATCATGAAGCCAACTCACCGCCTCATCATGCGTAACAGGGTAAAAGAAAAATGATGTATCTCCGGGATTGTGAGTAAAGTTCTGTTGAACATATTTTTTTGCTTCATTCACATATACGTTGGATTCCGGAAATACCGGCAGTGGGATTGAAACAGACGCAGGCAATGGCGATCGGTTCTCGGTGTCGAACGTCCACCTGCCTCCCTCGGGCTTTCCTTTGTTGAGCATTATATCAAGTCTTTTTCGCTGAGCAATATAGAAGCTCGTCATTGAATAGTGCCCAGGCCTTCCGAAGAGATTTTTGAACCATGCACGATCGGTGAGGAACGCGGGGGAGGGGTCAATATGCAGGGCAATTCCATATTTCGCTGAGTTCTCATGAAGCCTTTTTTCAAGCAGGGAATCAATAGGATCAGCGACATGAAGAGTCTTGATGCCGGAAGTTTTAAGAGGATGGAATAAGTAATCCATTGATTCCGATGGTTCATGCCGAATATAGTGCAGTGTATGGCCTGACGCAGTAAGCGATTCCTGATAGGCTGCCATTGAGGCCCGATGGAGTATAAGCTTATTTTTGTGAAAACGGATTTCTGTTCCCGGCTCTCCGAAGAAGCGTTGGTCTTCAATGAGAAAAATAATCCGGCCATGCCGGACAGATGGGTGACGGGCAAACAACTGGTGGGGAAATATGGCACTTGCTTCCATATTCCTAGGGATTTACAAAAGCTCTCGCAGGCAAATAGATCAAGAATGGCGTAAAGGGAATAAGAAGAATACTATGAGGTATTGCTATCTCATTTTCTGGAACGATGCCAAGTTGAGTGAGATACGGAAAGATAATCTTTGCAGGTTTGCATACCCTGGGTATCAGGGGATCATGGTAAATCTCAAGCCTGCGCAGGATAGGGCCATCCGAATAAAAGCCGACAAGGGGATCGATGAGGTAATCTATGGCATTTTGAACATTTGGGAAGGGTGACAAGGCAGTGAGGGCATTCGATACCTCTTCCGCGTCAATTGTGAATAAGCCATGCCACCTGCCGGAAACATCATAACGAACGTAAACGCCGTCTTTGGCTTTTTCAGATTTAATTGAAAACGGCGTATGTTCAACCGGCATCCCGGACAGGGCGCGGTAAAGATAAGTGATGAGGCCACCACTTATTCCGCAATGAATAAAGTATACAGAAGGTTTTTCCGTTACAGGATCGATTGTATATGTCCTGATATTAACCTGATCAAAAGGGATGCGGGGTGTTGGTATTGTGGCTGCACCACTTGTTTTCCCTCTGAATATGACGAGGGTAACAAATACACGTTCTCCATCGACGACGGCTGGTTTTAAGAAAGGCGGAAGAAAACGGATTATTCTCGAGGAGGGAATTAAATAGGATACATACAGCATGTCTCTTAAGAGCATCTCAACGGACAGCAGTTTTTTTAGAAATGCCATGGGAATACTATAGAACATGGCATGGATTAAGACAAGGATTTGCTGTAGACTATTAAATCTTTGTAAAACCGGACAAAATGAAAAATCGATTTCAGCCAAAATATGATCCACTGCAGGTATTTGAAGGCAGTAAAACGCCTGCCGGCTTATATGCCCGCCAGAAGTGGAGACGCGAGGAAAATACTGAGAGCTGGGTAAGCGACTTCAATGAGAGGGTAAAAGCGCTCCGGGAAGGCCAGCATCCCAATGGTTCCTGGAATGATTCGGAAATAGACACGATTAAGAGGCTTTTTGGGCTCCACCTTACGGTGCGCGAACCTGATGATTCAATTGAATTGGCTCTTGACTGGTTATTAAATGAAGTCAGTTTTTCGCGTTTTCCAGTTACACCTCACATGACTCCCATGGAAACTCTTAGCAATCTTCCTTTTTCAAAAGGCTGTTTTAGGCATTTTGTCTCCTGTGCCGGGCTTTTTCTCGCGAACTGTTTTAGCCGGGGAGAAGAGAAGAAAGTAGCGGGGCTATACGACAGAATTGGACGTGAGATTGAGGCAAAAGGTGGACATTTGTGTAGTATTGAATGCACAAACAATGCCCTGAGAGCCTTTGTTGTTCATGATCGACATTCAAAGAGCAGAGCTGCTATGCTTATGGTTAAATATCTTGGCAGCCGCCAGCTTGAATCAGGAAGATGGAAAGGCAGGACCCCGCTTTATATGACCCTTAATGCCCTTGCGCACCTCGATTCGGTGAACGCGATACGTCAATGCATAACCTCTCTTAAAAATATTTTGAAAACTCAGAACAAGGATGGTACCTGGGGAAGGACGCAGAAAGAGTGGAACGCTTTTCTTGTTGTTCATGCCTTGAATAGGTTGAATGCCTGACGGTATAAACGTAAGCTTTCAGTCTACCTGGAATTCCAAACTGAAAGTGTCTGAAAATGGCTTACATGAAAACACTCGATGATTTGTATGGCTACAAGGACCGTTGTCCGGGCATAAAGGAATTTTTCAAGGTCCGGATGCTTCCGGAGAAATATTTTTGAAAGCGCATCCCATCTTTTCCCTTTCCTGACATGTTTAGCGGTTCCAATAACGGTTATCGCCTCTATTTCCATCAGCTTGTGCCTGCTTTTGGATCGGTTGTCAATAAGAAGTGCAACCTGAGATGAATTAAGAATATTTTTATATTTGCGGGTATCCTTTGGAGTCGCAAAGATAACCGTTTTCAGGTCAGGTGCGAGGGCATACGAAATAAGTGAAGTATAAGGTAATCCTGCGTCGTCGGTAGCAAGCACGGCAAAAGCTTCTTTTACATCAAGATCTTTCAGCCTTTCCGGTATTTCTACTGTTCCTTTTCGGGTCATCACGGGTATGTATTCTTTTTTTGCCGCCATGCTCCAGCTTTCCTTCCTTGTTTCGTGTTCCTTAAGGAGAATTCTTAACGCTGCATTTCAATGTATAAATTATAGCAGAAAGGTTTTTAGACAACCATAATAAAGAAGCGCGAACACAACATGCAATATGAGCTGTTCAAACCAGGTAAAGGGACCGGATTTTCTGCCCAGAAAACCTTCCCCGGCAACAGGAAGGGCAATGATGAGCATGGAAAGATATAATAAAGCAATATACAGGCTTACAAGTAAAAATGACCCGACCGTCGCTGCGTTGAGTTTTAAAAAAGAAGTTGCCAAAATATAGATTGCGCCGAACACTCCACTTGTTATGAGATGGATCACAAGTCCCGCTGCAAATACTGATTGACTGCTGCTATTTACCTTAAGGGTTCGAAAGAGAAATGAGCCGTCAACAGTTATGAGGCTTGATTTGAAGATCTTGAGGAGAAAAAGAACGTGGGAAAGCAATCCCATGATAACACCGGAGGCAGCACCGGAGAGAAAACCTATGATTAGAGGATACATAATACCTCCTTCCGCTAAATGTTTGGAATCAAGCATGCTTATGTTGGCAAAAATATAAAATCTTGTCAATGAATATTTGAAGAAATTCCTCGTGCTCCCGATACGATTGCTATTTTCCGGTGTTTCTTTAATAAAAGCGGGGTCGAGTAGAGGCTTATCATGTGTTATAATAATTGAATGAAGTTGCATTATAAGCGAACAACAAAAGACAAAAAACCCTTTGCCACAGAGGGCTGGACTGAACAGATTTTTTCAAGGGCTGCCGGTGCGCCAATAATTCAGGGGAACAACGTTGAGCTTCTGAAAGACGCTGCTGAGAACTACCCGACATGGATTGAGGCAATGAAAAGAGCAGAGCAATGGATTCACTTCGAGAGCTATATCATGCACGAAGATGAATCCGGCAAAGAATTTGGTGATTTGCTGGCAGAGAAATCCCGCGAAGGCATAAGGGTACGAATTATATATGATTGGCTTGGAGGTCTGGGCAAGACCTCGCGGCGTTTCTGGCAGAGGCTGCGGGAGGCGGGAGTGGATGTTCGCTGCTTCAATCCGCCCAGGCCAGACAGTCCTTTGGGTTGGGTGAACAGAGACCATAGGAAAATGATTGGTGTGGATGGAAAAATTGCTTTTGTCACAGGTCTGTGCGTTGGTAGTATGTGGGTTGGTAACCGCGAGAAATCCATTGATCCCTGGCGTGACACTGGATTAAGCGTCACAGGGCCTGCGGTGGCTGACATTGAAGCGGCTTTTGCTCAGATTTGGGCCGGTATCGGAGGGCCTCTCCCAAGCGAAGAATTGCCTGTGAGAGAATCGATTTCCCATACCGGTGGTGTGGCTTTGCGTGTTGTGGCGACTACGCCAAATGAGGGAGGTCTTTACAGGCTTGATCAGCAGATAGCGGCCCTGGCCAAGCATTCTCTCTGGTTGACGGATGCATATTACGTTGGTATTTCCTCTTATATCCAGGCTCTCAAGGCAGCGGCTATGGATGGTGTAGACGTGAGACTCCTCGTTCCCAATGCTACTGATATTCCTGTATTGCGCAACGTATCCAGAGCAGGGTATAAGCCTCTCATTGAAGCCGGTGTTAGGGTATTTGAATGGAACGGCTCCATGATTCACGCGAAGACAGCTGTAGCGGACGGTCATTGGGCCCGTGTAGGATCTACGAACCTGAACATTGCGAGCTGGATAGGTAACTACGAGCTCGATGTAGTAGTGGAAAACGATGGCTTTGCGCAGAAAATGGAAGAGATGTACCTTTCTGATCTCGAAAACTCAACGGAAATAGTACTGAAAGAACGACATAAGATCAGGTCATCTATGCAGCGACGTCATCGCAAATATGTTTCTGAGTCATCATCCGGTTTGGGGAGTGTAGGAAGGGCAGGAGTTGGTGCAATCCGCATCGGAAATGCGGTCGGAGCTGCTATTACCAACCGTCGTGTTCTTGGACCTGCAGAAATACGTATCACACTAATCGGAGGTTTTGCTCTTGTGATCCTTGCTATTCTATCTGTCATTGTCCCCAGATGGGTAACTGTGCCCATTGCGGTCATCAGCGGATGGTTTGGGATCGCATTGCTTGTTAAAACATGGCGGCTGCGCCGTATGAGGCTCCGAGATCTAGACAAGAATGAAGGAGATAAGGCCTACAATGAAAAATCACCCTGAACAACTAAGGGTAGCGACCTATAACATCCACAAATGTGTGGGTCTTGATCGTCTCAAGCGTCCGGAACGAGTTGTAGAAATCCTGCGCGAAATAGATGCCGATATCATTGGTCTCCAGGAAGTGGTCAGCATTCCGGGGCGAAAAGTTGAAATGGATCAGGCACGATACATTGCAGATGCTCTTAGTATGGAATACAGGATGGGGACTGCACGGACCATGGGAGGCGGGGTCTATGGAAACGTACTTCTTAGTCGTTTTCCTTTCCTGTCGGCTCGCACATTTGACCTAAGCCACCCGGGACGAGAAGAGCGTGGATGCCTTTGTGTTGATTTGGAAGTGGCGAAGGACGGTATCCTCCACGTATATAATGCCCACCTGGGCACCGCTTTCGTTGAACGACGGCATCAGGCAAAGAATATAATGAGAGAATTGACCTCGAATCTTGAACAGCAGGACGGTGCCCGCATTCTTCTGGGAGATTTCAACGATTGGACGAGAAGCGTTCCTACCAGACTCTTCTCGACCCACTTCTCTGGGGAAGACATACTTCGGAGACTAGAGAGAAAGAGGACTTATCCGGGCATATTGCCTTTACTTCACCTGGACCATATCTATTATGATGCGGGATTAGTTCTAAGAAATGCAATACTCCACAGAAGCATGACAGCCCTCATCGCCTCCGATCATCTTCCGCTGGTGGCGGATTTTCAGCTCAATTTTCCAAAAAAAGCAGCTGCAGAATCCAGCCACCTTCTTGCATGTAAGTGAAAGGTCGAACAAACGCTGCTTGTTGATATTGATTTTTTCGTCCCTTAGCTCTTCTTGTGAGAGGTTGAGCCAGACTGAGGATATTCAAGTTTATTTTCAAATTCCTCAATATCGTCAGGTGTGAAATCGGGAAATGGCAGAACACCTTGCTTGCGCCATGCATCAACTTTCTTAGCTGCATTCTCGCTTTTTTCCTTATCGAGTCCGCCATCTCTGGCGATATATGTTGTCTGGGATGGAAAGGCAAAGGATGTGCCACTTTGCTCAACCAGACTTATAAGACGAAGAAGAAGGTCTTCCTGGACAGCCAGAAATATGGGATACTCGGCCTCGAGAATATATGCATATATCTCCAATTCCAAGCCTGAGTCCTTGAGACCGGTAAAGCGCACCCTAGCCCCTGTGGTTTCAATTTTGGGATGCTCATAAAGCAACCTCCGTATTCCGGCAATGACAAACCGTAACTGGTCCGCAGAGGTTTCGTAACGCAACTGAATGTTGTGACGAAACAGGTTTTTGTCGCGCATGGCAAAATTTTCGAGGCTCATCGTAGCAAGCTGACCATTGGGAATGGAAACTACTGTCCGGCTGAGTGTGCGAAGGCGGGTTGAGCGAAGGCCTATGTCTTCCACCGTACCCTGATAATCGCCTGTGCGGCAAAAGTCTCCAACTCTAATTGGTTGATCCGATATAAGCATGACTCCGCCGAACAGATTTTCCAGTGTCTTTTGCGCTGCAAATGCCACTGCAATACCTCCGATACCAAGACCAGTGGCTACTGCTGTGAGATTAATGCCCGCTGTATAAAAAATGAAGATGGCACCAGTTATGATCACGAGAGCCTTGATTACTTTGCGGAAGAGCCTTGCCAAAGCAATTTTTCCGGATGATGGTTGCCGGCGGTCCCATAACCTTTGCACTGCTGGATCGATAAGGCGCAGACACAGCCACGTAAGACCGACAATTAAAAGAGTTTCTGCAACCCGAAGCCAGAATAGGCGGGCAAGCAATGAATAAGCAAAAAGTGATGGAACATAAAATCCCAGGGACAGAGCCAGAATACGAATTGGACCTTTTAAGAGGCCTATCAACTCTTCATTTTGTGTTGTTACAGGACGTCGCCTGAAAGCAAATCTGAAGCAAGCAAGAAGTATCCAGGTTATAAACCAGGCGACGAGGAATGAGAGAGGAATCACAAGAATAAGGCCTACCCATCGCCATGCCGGATATTCGAACAGCTTATAGGTACGAAGGACCTTCGGGATATACTGTTCTATCCGGTCATGTCCCAGATCTCTGTAAATCTGTGGTACCAGTTTCAGAGTGTTCGTCGAAAAGAGCCATACGGGAGGATCGTTGCCACGCTGAACGCGTTCAAGGTTGATTTCGTATGTTCCGGAGGAGGTCTTGGCTACCCCGATCCTCTCCTGGTTAGGTCTGAGACCATCCTCGAGGTTGCCCTCCGGTTTATTGCTTAACTTAGGGAGATATCCTGAAAGACCTTGATTGAGAACTGTGTGCAGTTGCTTTACGAGTTGCTGGGCCCTCTTGGGAGGCTGTTTGGTGTCCAGGTATTCAGCAGCTCTCTCATAGTCCTCGCGATCTGCATCCCTAATAAAACCGAGCAAGGTTCCCTGAGGGGTGCTGCGCCAGAGGGGATCGTCCAGGGCGACTTCCTGCTTAACGGGTGCGGAATTTTCTTTTGATGTCGAAAGAGCAGGAAGTTTTTGTGCACATGCATGGTCAGACAAAAAAGGCGTCGCAAGATAGATGGATAAAAGTATAATTATTGTTTTTAACGTGATATTCTTAGCTTTGAAATTTATCATCGTTGCGGCAATAAGATATCATTTTCCTCTCCTAAGTTCCATCGACATAAAGTCTGTTATGGAGTTGTGTCAGCATCCTGATAGTTGCCTCCACCCAGAACCTTGTATAGGGTCACAAGATTAGTCAGTTTTGATAGACGAAGGACAATGAGTCCAGTCTGAGCAGAATATAAAGACCGCTGTGCGTCCAAAACGCTCAGGTAGCTGTCAATCCCTTTTGTATAACGGGCATTCGTAAGACGATAACTGTTTTCTGATGCCAGAACAAGCGATTCTTGTGCAGACAACTGATCTTCCACGGTTCCTCTTTTGGCAAGGGCGTCAGCAGTTTCTCTGAAGGCCGATTGAATCGTCTTTTCATAGTGAGCTAAAGCAATCTCCCTTTCCACTTTGACACCTCTCAACGCCGCCCATAAGCGGGTATCAAAAATGGGCATAACAATCTGAGGAGAGAAATTCCAGGCAGTCCCTCCAGAATGGAAAAGTCCTGAAAGTTCATTACTCGCTGTTCCCGCTGTAGCTGTGAGAGATATACGGGGAAAGAAAGCGGCCCGCGCAGCACCGATATTGGCATTAACGGCTTTGAGCTGATGTTCTGCCGCCAGAATATCAGGGCGATGCAAAAGTATGTCGGATGACACACCGGGAGATATATCTTTGAAAAACGTAACGCTGTCCATGTCGTGAGATAGCAACTCCTTTGGCACTGGTGAACCGACCAGAAGGTTTAATGCGTTTTCATCCTGTGCTACCATCTGTGTATAAAGAGCGACGTCCCGTCTTGCCAAATCCACTTGTGTTTGAGCGCGGCGGAGATCTAACTCATTCGTGATGCCAACCTCGTATCGTCTTTGTATCAAGTTATAAGAGTCCTGCTGGACAGCAAGGGTAGACTGGGCCAGCTTCAGGCCCTCCTGATCAGCCGCTAACAGAAGATAGGTTCCGGCAACTGCAGATATCAGTGATAGCTGGGTACCGCGCCGGACATGCTCAGCCGCAAAGTACTCTTCAAGGGCCTTGTCTTTGAGGCTCCGAATGCGTCCGAAGAGGTCAATCTCCCAGGACAATACACCAAGATCAACACTGTACCGCTCCTTTATATATGAACCTCCCGTTTCTGAAAGATCCGCAGCCACTCGTTGCCTGCTTCCACTGCCGACAGCATCAAGCGTTGGAAGAAGTTCGGATCGCTGGATGCCATATACTGCCCTTGCCCTTTCTACATTCAAGGCGGCTATCCGAAAATCACGATTGTTGTGCAATGCCATGGCAATTACTTTTTGAAGCCGCTCATCGGTGAAGAATTCCTGCCACTTCAACTCTGTGGCTATCGGAGTCTCGGCATCGGTTTTGACCTCTTTATACGCCGCACCACTCGGCCAATTTGAAGGAATCGGCGGGGTAGGGCGTGTGTATTTAGGGGCCATGGTACAGCTCCCCAGGAAGAGAATCATAAGAATAACAGACAATGCGTTGCGTATCATTGTTAGAGTCCCTCCGAAATATTCGCAGAGTAAGCCTTACGCTTTTGTTCCACTTTGAACCATTTAGATATAACGACAAAGAGCAAGGGGATGAAAAAGAGGTCTATGAATGTAGCCGACATCATACCCCCGGTAACGGCGGTGCCGATAGCTTTCATCGCACCGGCACCTGCGCCTGTGGCAATGGCAAGCGGCAGGACACCGAAGAAAAAGGCCAGCGATGTCATGATGACCGGTCGAAATCTTACCCTCACCGCTCCAAGGGTAGCTTCTATTAACCCTTCTCCCCGTTCCAATCTCTGCTGTGCGAACTGGATGATCAGGATGGCGTTCTTGGTTGTGAGACCGAGGGTGGTAAGAAAGCCAATCTGGAAATAGACATCGTTGTGCAGCCCCCGTGACCACGTAAAAAAAGTTGCGCCGAAAACTCCAAGGGGCAGCATGAACAGATTGGCGAGCGGGATGGGCCAGCTCTCATAAAGAGCTGCCACGCAAAGGAATATTACGATGATGGAAAAAGCGTACAAAAGAGGTGCCTGAGTGCTTGACATCCGCTCCTGATATGAGAGGCCGGTCCATTCAAAACCAATCCCCTGAGGCAGTTTTGCGGCAAGTTCTTCCATGGCCTTCATGGCTTCGCCCGAGCTTCTTCCAGGTGCCGGTTCTCCCCATATATTCATAGAGGGAAAGCCATTGAAACGCTCAAGCCTGGGAGAGCCGGACGTCCAGGAACCTGAAGCAAAAGCAGAAAAAGGAACCATTTTTCCCTCCGTATTGCGCACGTATAGCTTATCGATGTCTTTGGGCAGCATACGGTAAGGAGCATCTGCCTGAGCGTATACACGCTTGACCCTGCCACCCTGGATGAAGTCGTTCACATAGGCGCTGCCGAAAGCATATTTGATGGTGTTGTGGATGGAGGTAATGGGAACTCCAAGGGCACCGGCTTTTTGCCAGTCCACGTCCACGCGGTATTCCGGCACATCCTCCATGCCGTTTGGCCGCACCTTGGTGAGACGCTTATCCTGGGAGGCCATGCCGAGAAGCTGGTTGCGGGCTTCCATCAGCTTGTGGTGACCGAGTCCCCCCCGATCAAGCAACTGGAAATCAAAGCCGGTACCATGTCCGAGCTCAACCACTGCCGGCGGTGGGAAGGCAAAGACAAGGGCATTACGGTATTGAGAGAATGCCGCCATGGCTCGTCCCGCGACAGCCTTCACCTTGAGGTCTGACCGGTTTCTGAGGTTCCAATCCTTCAACCTCACAAACACCATACCGTTATTCTGTGACCTTCCAGAAAAACCTACTCCGGAAACCGTCATCATTGACTCTACAGCCTCTTTTTCATTGTCCCGAAAGTGCTGCTGTACCGCATTGACGACCTCCTGGGTCTGCTCAACGGTAGAGCCCGTTGGTAACATTATCTGAGCAAGCATCATGCCCTGATCTTCATCCGGAACATAGGATGTGGGAATACGCCAGATTAGAATCCCCACAACCGCCACGATAACAATATATATAATAGCGTAACGCGTTCTTCTCGAAAAAGAATTCCCTACTGTTTTCACGTACCGGTCCCTGATACGGAAAAAGGTACGGTCAAACCTCTCAAAGAATGGTCTCAGGAAACGGGTTGCATTTTCCGCAGGCTCATGCCCAGCCTTCACGGGCTTGAGAAAAGTGGCGCAAAGGACAGGTGTCAGAATTAATGCCACAATTACTGACAGGAGCATGGATGCGATGATAGTTATTGAAAACTGACGGTAGATGATGCCAGTGGATCCACCGAAGAAAGCCATGGGACCGAACACGGCTGAGAGCACGAGCCCGATGCCTATCAGGGCGCTCGTGATCTGTTCCATTGATTTGGCCGTAGCTTCCCTGGGCGAGAGCCCTTCCTCGCTCATGATTCGTTCCACGTTTTCCACCACGACAATGGCATCGTCCACCAGGAGTCCGATGGACAAGACCATGGCAAACATGGTGAGCATATTAATGGAATAACCAAAAAACTGAAGTGTGGCAAAGGTGCCAAGGAGCACTACAGGTACTGCGATAGTGGGAATCAGGGTGGCTCGTATGTTTCCCATAAAGAGCCACATGACAAGGAAAACCAGAAGTATTGCCTCGAGAAGGGTTTTAACCACCTCCCAGATGGCTACCTTGATAAATGGGGTCGTATCATAGGGATAGACGACCTTCATTCCTGCGGGGAAATACCGGCTCATCTCGTTGAGTTTCGCTTTTACCGCATTGGCTGTGTCGAGGGCATTAGCTCCTGAAGCCATGCGAATGCCTATACCGGCAGAAGGTTTATCGTTAAAAAAGGCTTCGATATCATAGTTGTCAGTACCTAACTCCACCCTTCCTAACTCCTTGATCCTTACGACAGAGCCATTCGGATTGATGCGGATGGGAATGGCGGCAAATTCATCAGGGGTTTTCAGCATGCTCTGGACAATAATCGAAGCGTTCAGGCGCTGACCTTTCACGGCCGGCGCTCCGCCAAACTGTCCCGCAGAAACCTCCACGTTATAGGACTGAAGCGCCGTGATGACATCGTTTATGGTCACTCCATAATCAACCAGCTTATCAGGGTTCAGCCAGATACGCATAGCATACTGGGATCCGAACATTTCAACCTCGCCCACACCGGGCACACGGGCCAGTACCTTTTCCAAATTTGACTGAGCATAGTCTCTCAAGTCATTGCCATCCATGCTGCCATCTTCCGAAATGAGGTTTATGATCATCAGCCAGTTTCTGGTTGCTTTTCCAACGGTGACGCCACTTCGCTGAACTGTCTCGGGCAGGTTCGCCATGGCAAGCTGGAGTTTGTTCTGTACCTTTGACCATGCAAGGTCAGGATCTGTTCCCGGGGCAAACGTGAGTTCAATACGGGAGCCTCCTGATGAATCGCTTTGTGCCGAAAGATACAGCATGTTGTCGAGGCCGGTCATCTTTTGCTCAATGATCTGGGTTACGCTATTCTCTACAGTCTCCGCCGATGCTCCCGGATACATGGTCCTGATGTAAATGGACGGAGGTGCGATGGGTGGATACTGGGAAATAGGCAGATTATAGATGGCGAGGACGCCAACCAGCATGATGACTATGGCAATGACCCATGCGAAAACGGGACGGTCGAGGAAGAATTTCGATAGCATCAGGCCCTCCCTTTACTTTGTTTTTTCAGCAGGCTGCTCTGTTTTTTCAGCAGGATTGGTCTTCTTTCCTGCTCCCGCGCCTTGTTTTTGAGTGACATCAAGGGGGACAGCCTTTACCGGAACACCAGGGCGCACTCGTTGCATTCCCTCGACGATCACTTTATCGCCGGGCGCAAGGCCCGAGGATACATTCCATTTGTTACCGATGGCGCGAGCGACTGTGATCTGCCTCTGATTAACCTTTCCCGAGCTATCAACTGTCAAAATGTATGGATTACCTTTTGGGTCTCGGGAGACTGCCGGCTGAGGGACAAGAATGGCATTATCTACCACTCCTTCCTGTATGAGAACACGCACATACATACCCGGAAGAAGAGTCTCTCTTGGGTTCGGAAATACCATCCGCTGGATAAAAGATCCGGTACTTGGTTCGATGGTCACATCGGAAAATTTCAATGTTCCTTCCAGAGGATAGGGTATGCCATCTTCGAGCAATAGCTTGACTTTTGTCTGGTTAGGTCCGTCTCCTTTGATTTTGCCTGCTGCTATATGCCTTTTCAACTCCAAAAGATTAGCACTTGATTGTGTTGCATCAACATAGATTGGATCAAGTTGCTGAATGACAGCAAGAGGGTTTGGCTGATTGGCTGTTACGAGCGCACCTACCGTTACGTTGGATTTGCCTATTCGTCCCTTAATTGGAGCTGTAACGCGCGTGTAGTTAAGATTAATTCGAGCAGTTTCGGTTGCCGCTTTATTCACCTGAACATCAGCCTCCGCTTGTTTAAGGGCTGCGCTGGCATCGTCAAATTCCTGTTGACTCACTGCGTTAATGGTAACCAGCTCTTTATACCGTTCAACCCTGCTTTTGATGGATACAACATTTGCTTCGGACCTTGCAAGGGCAGCTTTGGCGGCAGTATATGTTGCATCATAGGTAGCAGGATCGATCTGATAGAGCACATCACCTGCCTTAACATCAGACCCCTCAGTGAAAAAGCGTTTTTGTATGATGCCGCTTACTTGGGGTCGCACTTCGGCAACCAGATAAGCAGACGTTCGTCCTGGCAATTCAGTCACAACGGTAATACGTTCAGGCTGCACGACCACGACTGCCACTTCGGGTGCATTGCCTTGGGTTTCTGCGCCCTGTTTTGACCTTCCGCACGCGCTTAGAGCGAGAAGTGCTATTACAAATGTAACAGTGCAGAAGAGCAGTGCTCCATATTTATTCTTCATGTGTTCCTCCATGATCCTTCATCTTAATTCTGTCAGTCTTCATTTCTTTCTGTTCCCGAACGGCGCTCATTCCGGCCAGAGAAAAACCTACCACGTGATGAGCATAGCTTTCAATGTCATCTATTCTCCATGAATCTTTTCCTGCAATCTTTTCTCTTTTTTCCATCCTATTTATGAAGCTGGGAAGGACGCATTGGCTTATTATGCTTATGGCACAAAACCGAACCTGAATTTTAGATGCATAGGAGCCAAGAATCGCACGAACCAGCGATTCGAATGTTTGTTGAAGAGGCTCAAACTCTTCGTGCATAACTTCTTCCAGCAATCCAGTTGGTTTTGCAAGCTCCTGGTGAGCAATTGAAAACTCTATGTTTCCGTTATCGGTAATCCTGCGAAGCAGCGCAGTTATCCGTCCAACCAGACGGCATTCCGGCGAAGCGCTTGCATCCACTCCGCCATCAGGCGGATAGTTTTTGATTGACTCCCGAAATGAATGCCGCCATGCTTCCCGATAGAGCGTTTCTTTATCGCCAAAATGGTAGTTTATCGCTGCGACATTTGTCTTTGCCCGTTTGCTGATTTCCATAATGGTGGCATCACGGAAGCCCCTTTCTGCAAAGATTTCACTTGCAGCCATGAGCAGATTTCTTTGGGTTCTTACTGCATCGTGTCGCAGAATCTTCATGGCAACCTCCAAGAGAATTGTAATTATAATTTGAAATATTCATTTTAAATTGTCAATACAAAAATCATTACTTTTTATCGCAAAGGATGGCTATCTCTTAAGTTATCAATATAATGAATTTATCGAAGTTATCAGGCAGCATAAATTTTTTGACATTTGAAATTCTGTTGGCAATGATTATATTATACAAATTAGGGTTCATACAGTGGAAATCACTTCAGAAGAAAAACAAATGCTTATGAAAATTGAGATCAACCAGTTCACCGGTGGTGCATATAAGCGTGCCACTTTTATAGATAAGGTTTGTCGAAACAAAACAGATAGATCGATACTTAAAACGCTCTGTCAGAAAGGCCTGGTTGAGACAGGATTGGGAGGAACTGTTGCAGGGGATGTCTATGATGGGTGCTGGCTAACGCCTAAAGGCAAGAAAGCACTGGGTGAGGAAACAAGAATTGACTTTAACGATAATGTAAATTTAAAGGTTACAAAATGAGAAAAACGTCAGTGAGTATATCAGATTGGCTGGATGGAAAGGTTGCAGAGGGTATAGATGTATCTCACATTGTATTGCCTGACGACCTTGCTTATAAAGAAGTCCCCGAAGTGACAATCTATTTCAAGGAGATTAATCCCTGTGGTATGTTCTGTACCGGGAACCATCCCTTTGCAACTGTAGAGCGTTTTGGCCACTGGTATTACAGCAGGGGCCAGGACAAGAAGGCCGGTATCCACTCAGAAGAAATGAAGTGGGGATTTTTCACAAAGGATATGGACCTTGCCATCAAGACAGCAAAATCACACATAGAATAAAATGCAGAGTTGATCTTGTTCCGAAATACATTGATTTTTTAAGACATACGAAGTCTATTCTTTCACAGGGAAACCGATTTCTGACAGGTAGTCTTTATTTGCCCACAGCGTTTCGCAGTTTGTTGTCATGGATAGAGTGGCATGAAGATTAACTTGACACGTCGAATATTTGTGCTATTAACAACATAGAGGCCTTAAAAAAGGAATAAAGGAGGTTTAGTATGGCAGAAAGTGTGTACGTGGTGAACGAGATTGTTGGGACCAGCACAAAGTCATGGGAAGATGCAGCAAAGCTTGCCATAGAAACAGCCGCAAAGAGCGTCAAGGACCTCCGCATTGGTGAAGTGGTGAAACAGGACGTAACGGTAGAGAATGGGAAGGTAGAAAGCTACCGTGTGAGACTCACTGTTTCCTCATATTTTACTATCACTTGCCATGTTTTTCTGCTATACAATAATATATTTAAGCCAGGGTAGACATTTACAATTGTGACTTCAGGAGACAATCATGAAAAAAACAACCCTGACGGAAGATCAAAATGCAGTGCGTGTTAAACTTCAGGAGCGTATCAAAGAGCTTGAATGTCTTTATGAAATATCTGCTTTAATTGCCAAACCGGATGTCATTTTTGATCAGTTAATACAGGGTGTAACGGACACAATTCCCTCAGCGTTCCGAAAACCGGAACATACATGCGCTCGAATAAGCATAGACTCAAACGCAGCACAGACTGTTAATTATGAATCAAGCCCGTGGAAGCTAAGCGCCGACATAAGATCAGACGGAAAGGTAATCGGCGTTCTCGAGGTTGGATATATAGGTTCCTGGCCACATGATATATCACCATTTCTTGACGAAGAAAAGAAGCTTCTCCAAGTAATTGCCGCCCACTTAGGATTGGAAATCCACAAAAGTATCCTCAAAGATACCTTAAAACAGTCAGAAAAGTGCTACCGCACCCTGGTTGATAATGCCCCTATAGGGATCGTTCAGAGAGATCTGAGGGGCGAGCTTCTGTATGCAAACGGCGCAGCCTTGGAGATGTTCGGTTATCGGACTCTGGAAGAAGCAAGGATGTTCGTACAGCCTTCATCTCACTACCGCGATCCTGAGATTAGAAAAACCATGATAGACATGCTTACACAGACCGGGAGGTTATCAAACTTTGAAGCAAAATGCATGACAAAAACTGGAGATCCCCTCTTTATTCTTTTTAGCGCAGGCCTCGAAGGGGATATCATAACGGGCATGTTGATGAACATTACTGAGCACAAGAGGATAGTAGAAAGCCTTCGTAAGAACGAAAAAGTTTTCGAGAAAGCCCAACAGATTGCACAAGTGGGTAGCTGGGAATGGGATATGGAAACGGATATGCTTCACTGTTCAAATGAGGCTTACCGAATATTAGGGATGACGCCCCAGGAGTCTCATGTAACTTTCGATACATTTCTTGCCATGGTGCATCTTGACGACCGACAAAAGGTAAGGAACGCAATTGATGAACTGATCGCCAACGATCGCAAAGAAGAAGGTCTCGAAATAAGGATAATCCGGAAAAACGGGGCTGAGCGCAGTGTTTTGCTCCGTGGTCAGGCCGTCTTCGCAAGTAACCGGAAACCAAAGAGCATGATTGGTGCGGTTCTCGACATCACGGAACGTAAACAGGCAGAGGAGGCTCTTCTAAAAAGCGAGGAGAGGCTTACCGAGGCTCAGAGAATTGGCCATGTGGGAAGCTGGGATTGGGACGTCATGAATGGCGATCTGTATTGGTCCGATGAGACATTCCGGATCTTCGGACTTGTTCCCCAGGAATTTCCTGCAACCTACGAAGCCTTTCTTGGCCGCATTTATCCCAAAGATCGTCCGGTAGTTGAGGAGGCGGTAAACAAATCAATGCGCAACCCTAATGCCCCCTATTCAGTTGAACACAGGATTGTTCTTCCCGACGGAAGCGTTCGTACGGTTCAGGAGTGCGGAGAAGTTACCTTCGACGCCTATGACGGCAAGCCAATCAGGATGATAGGATCTGTCCACGATGTATCAGAGCACAAGAGAGCAGAAAATGAGATTAAAAGGCTCAAAGACAGACTGGAGGCAGAGAACATCTATCTCAAAGATGAGATAGAAGCGAAAGAGGGCTATGGAGACATCATAGGGGTGAGCGAGACCATACAATCCACAATACACAAGTGCCGTCAGGTTGCCCGTATGAAGACCACCGTACTTTTGACAGGCGAAACCGGCACGGGCAAGGGTATTTTTGCCCGCTATGTCCACCAGGAGAGCGACCGCAAGAACAAGCCTTTTGTCAATGTAAATTGTGCTGGTTTGCCCGCGAACCTGATCGAGAGTGAACTTTTCGGCAGGGAAAAAGGTGCTTTTACAGGGTCGACGGCCCGACAGATAGGACGCTTTGAGCTCGCAAACGGAGGGACTATCTTCCTTGATGAGATTGGAGAGCTTCCCGTTGAACTCCAGTCAAAACTCCTTAAGGTCATCGAGGAGGGGGAGTTCGAAAGACTGGGCAGCCCCAAAACCGTAAAAGTAGATGTGCGCATCATCGCATCGACTAACAGAAACCTCGAAGAGGAGATGAAAAAGGGCCGGTTCAGGCTGGACCTCTATTACCGCCTCAGCGTTTTTCCAATCAGCATCCCCCCTCTAAGGGAGAGAAAAGGGGATGTATCTCTTCTTGCAAAGAACTTCATGGAAAAATTCAGCAGGAAATATAAAAAAGATATCAAACAGCTTCCAGCAAAGATCATTGAAGCCCTTGAGAAATATCATTGGCCCGGCAACGTGCGGGAGCTTATCAATGTTATTGATCGGGCTGTTATAGTGAGCGATGGATCAGAGTTACAGTTTGCTGAAACTATGGAAGCTCCTTCGAGAGAAGCCGGTCAGACGCAGAGCGCTGTTGGACCGCACGATGCAAGTTATATAAGATACCAGGCGGAGGTAGCCCTGAAAGAGCAGATAATGTCGGCGTTAAGCCGGACAGGATGGCGGGTTGAAGGGTCTCACGGGGCTGCAGCGATCCTTGGTATTAACCCGAGCACTCTGAGAACCCGTATGAAAAAGCTCGGCATCGTGAGGCCGGGTAGCCCGACGTGAGCAATTGATTCCCTTTGCCCGCTAAAATCCGTATAATCTATGCAGAGAAACGCAGAAACCGCGGAAAATACCACGGATACAGGAAGCTGCTTCAGCAAACACAATTCCTTCATGAGATAATTTACTAATAGATTCGATATGTTTCAAAACAATTCTTCTCCCATCAAAACAGGCACGAATATTGCCTACTATTGACACAGCAGGACGCAGAATAACCGAACTGAAAAAGGTGTTTATGGTTCGTTTGGATATTGTTACAAGGGTGAAACCTGGAAAGGAAATCGAGTTTATGCAGTCCATGGATATATTGAAGTCCGATGAAGAGACCAGGCAAGGCGGAGGACGAGTCATAATACGCCAGGAAGTCCATGAGCCATTGCGGTACGCTATCATTCTCGAGTGGGAGAGTGAACAGGACTTCGAGAGTTATCTGGATTCTGAGGGCGTAGTTTTCCTGCGAGGCACCCTTCTTTGGCTCTGCGGCGAGTCACAGTTTTCGATCTCCCCCCAATCCCGAAAACTTGACCGCCTCAGGGCCACTCATTTTAACCTGAACTCACCACCACCTTATGCTCGGGGGACGTAAATGAATGCCTTGTTCGGTTTGCTCAGATCTTGTGCTCAAGGATTTTTTGAATGGAAAAGAATCCACAAGTGTAGTTATTTCTATGATAGACTAGTCTATCATGAATTTGGCAGGGGGTGACAGACTACTGCAATCTGCTTTCAAGAAACGACGGCGAGTAATGTATAAAGGCGTCTTTTGGATTAGCCAGATTGGCTATGTCCAATTATCAAATAATTCCAAAAGGAGGATGTTGTTATGAAACGAGGTTTTGTTGTAATTCTGGCACTGAGTGTAGCATTTGGATTGACTTTAGGAGGATGCGGTTGTCTTCAGGAAGCAACGAAGGGTGAGACGCCTCCACCTCGGCCAGCTCCGGTTGTTCAGCCTGCATGCCCGCCATGTCCTGCATGCCCGCCAGCTACTGTTTGCCCGCCCGAAAAAGTCTGTCCGCCTTGTCCGTCTTGTCCTGCATGCCCGGCTTGTCCTGCACCGGCTAAACCGGCTAAAAAGGACCGCAACTAACGCAACTCCCCGGAACCTGCCCCGCTTTATCCCAATAAGCGGGGCAGGGTATCTTGCGGTTGTCGCCCGGAGGGAGAAACAGGCTGCAGGTTTTTTGAAATCCGTGAGGGTGGGATAAGGCTTCGGCCAGGGTAACAGACAATGATCATCATGAACAAATAAGAGAAGAAAGGAGGGAAAATGTTTAAAGAGTTCAAAGAATTCGCCATGAAAGGCAATGTCATAGATATGGCGGTCGGGATTATCATCGGGGCTGCATTCGGCACGATCATTAAATCACTTGTTGACGATGTTCTCATGCCACCCATCGGCCTGCTTCTCGGAAACGTGGATTTTTCCAATCTTTTCCTAACGATAAAAGAAGGCAAAGTGGCAGCTCCTTACGCCAGCCTCGCCGCAGCAAAGGCTGCCGGAGCAGTTACTGTAAACATAGGTATCTTTATCAACACAATCATCAGCTTTCTGATCGTCGCGTTTTCAGTCTTTCTGGTTATCAAAAATGTAAACAGGTTTAAAAAAGAGCCGCCGCCACCTGACCCAAGCATGAAGGACTGTCCGATCTGTTTCACCTCGATTCCTATCAAAGCGACGCGTTGTCCCAATTGTACATCTGAACTGAAGCAATAACTTTAGGATGATTCTTTGGGAAAGGAAGCATGGATGCACAAAGCGCCAAAAGGCCGGAAATGTAATGCTTCAAAGTTAAGAAATGAACCAGAGACTATCACGCTCTTAATGGGTTTATTATGATTGACACACTACCACACGAACGAAGGAGGGCTCAGCATGGGTTTATTGGATATGTTACTGGGAAGCAGTGAAGCCAAG
>JAEAMG010001204.1_pt1 | contig 21369 bp, 13 predicted proteins | sample 8958741 | NCBI WGS metagenome assembly JAEAMG01 (sample SAMN16933256, study PRJNA681125) | bioreactor sludge metagenome | isolation source: anaerobic bioreactor treating anionic surfactant - SDBS | place: India: Bengaluru | collected 2019-02-28 | reverse complement strand
GCACCCGCCCAGCGCCAATCCGGTCACGGCGATCGCCAGCGCCGCCGCCGACCACAGCGCGCCCCGGATTATGCGCCTGCACAGGAGCGAAACGCACTCTGTCAAGCGACTGCAGCCTCTGCCCATTGAAATGGCATCCGCACGGATTGACCTGTCTCGGCGCTCCACGGCGACCTCCTCCGGTTACCGGCTGGATCCGGTCCGTCCAGAATGGGATTCGGTTCGTCCAATCATACGCCCCTCCGGTTCCACGCACAACCGGCGATGGAGAAGGCAGGAGACAGGAGATAGGAGATAGGAGATAGGAGTTGGGGTTCGTGCTCGTAATTCGTAATCGTGCTCGTGATCGTACTCGTAATCGTGCTCGTGATCGGACCTGGGACCTAGGACCTAGGACCTAGGACCTAGGACCTAGGTTCTGGGTCCTTGGTCCTGGGTTCATGATTCGAGGTCCCAGCCCCCAGCACCCAGGTCCCAGTACCCAGGTCCCAGATCCTCTCCCCCAGCACCCAGGTCCCTCTCCCCAGATCCCTCTCCCCAGGTCCCAGCACCCAGTACCCAGGTCCCTCTTCCCAGGTCCCTCTCCCCGCCTTTCCATTGACCATAAAAGTCTTCTTTGCGTCTTCGCGCCTTGGCGCGCCCCTCTCCCTCTGTGTCCTCTGCGGTGAATCCCCCCGATTTCCCCTTGCCCTCCCGCCCCCCGCCGGTCTATCATGGGACGCGTCTTGGCAACGCCATCAGAGAGGACTCACCAGGGGGGCGCATGCTCGTCATCGCCATTCATCCCGCTTCCACGTCATCGTCCGGATCTCTCTCTGCACTCTCAACTCTCAACCCTCAACTCTCAACTCCCAACGGTCCGCGAACCTTTGAACCTTCAAACTTGCGAACTTTCAAACCGATTTTCCGATCAACCATCAACAATCAACTATCAACCTTCCCCAGACCTGCGAACCTAAAACCTGCAACGTATCAATACGTGATCCGAATCCGGGGAAGATCACATTGACCACTCGAGGTTAAGCAAGGGGATGTAAAACCGATCATGATCCTGGCTCCGTTGTTGTCGGAAAAGGACCTGAGGGATTCGAGTGAAGGCTCCATCGATCCGCTGGGTACCTACACCATTGCCGAAGCGCTGGCTACGCGGCTGGTCCCCGGCGTGCGCGAGCGGCAGCGCCATCCGCGCTTCCTCACCGCCATGGTCGTATCGCTGGCGGTCTGCAGCCATTGTGACGATGATATCGTCGCGTCGGACGGGATCAGCCCACCTTGGCAGGTCTTCGAATGGTACCTTGTTGAGGGACTAGTGCGCACCCTCGACAAAACTCGCCGCACGGGACTCCCGGGGAGCGCCAAGGTTGAGGCCGCCATCGTAGACAGCGTCCCTCTCTCGGCGAACCGGTACCTGAAAACACCGTCGGTCTTCGGCTTCCACGGCGTTTACCGCGTGCTGGCCCGGCAGCTCGGCATCGAACTGGCGGGACGACTGGGCGAGGCCGGCTACGAGTTGCTTACCATCTGGGCCCGGGAGCAGGGACTGAACGGTTTCTGCCTCTCCGATGAGGCCGGTGCCAGCAGCCTCCCCGGTGCGATCTGGCGGCGGGAGCTGACCCGAGCCGTGGACGACGGACTTAAAATTGGTGCCGTAGCGCGTCCGCCCCGCTGGAGTGGCTGGGCATTCATGGGCGATCACCTGGGCCTCCTCGACATGGGCCGGCAGGAAGCCCGCTGTCTCTGGGATCTCCTCCGGCGATCCGACAGCGGCTTCCGCAACCAGGTGTTGGAGTTCCTGGTCTCGCCCGCCGGACAAGCTGCCGTTGGCAGAGACGAGCCATGGACTCACCGGGAACACCGGTTCCACCTGGAACTGGCCCATGCGGTCCAGCCCGAATGCCGCAGGCTGATTCAGGCGATCCAGGCGTACGAAGCTTTTGCCCGTCTCATCCAAAACGCCTTCGACAGCTGCCTGGCGCTCATGAGCCGTGCCGCGGCGAAACTCCGCGTCGAGGCGCTGGCCGCATCGCCCCACGTGGAGCGGGCGGCGCGGGAGATCCCGTCGCATTTTGAACCGCTGGTGGACCAGCTCCTGGAGTATCACCAGGCGGTCCCCTTCCAGGAGCGATTTGCCCGCCTCTCCGAACGGTTGGCGCCGGCACTCTGGATCAGCGCCCTATTCGAGCACCATGAAGAGGTCCAGCGGCAGAAGCCCCCCGACGGGAAGGATCCATGGGTGGTGAGACTGGAGACCGGCGACTATCTTCTCAAGACCGCCTACAGCCGCACTGAAGAGCCAGACGATGCCCCCGCCGACGCCTACGTCCACGGCTACCGGACCGCCACGCTGCAGGAGTTCGCCCATGACCTGGGGAGGGTGCGGTGATGGCGAAGAAACACTCCGAGATTCGCCGCGGCTACGGCCGGTTGCTGGATGCCTGGGTCCCGCCCGCCGACGCAGGTGACCCCATCGGCTGCATCGCCACGTCGTTCACATTCGAAGCAGCGTTTTTCGAAGAGGAGTGTCTCGGCCGCTTCCTGCAGCTCGAATCCGACCCCGCCGAAGACGGACCGGCCTATCTGCTGGAGCGCGAGGAGAAGCTCAGCCAGCTCGCGTGCGCCGTGGCCGTCGTGGATGCCTCGCGCTGCGCCGGCAGTCGGAGCCTGCGCTGGTGCTTGCTCCCGGCGCGGGTGCCAAGGCAGATCCTGCATGCCAAGGTGTCGCTGCTCCTCTGGTCGCGCCGCCTCCGGCTCGTGGTGGCGTCGGCCAACCTCACCCCCGACGGCTACCGCCGGAATCAGGAGGTTTTCGGCGTCCTCGACTGGACGCCTGAACCGGCGTCCGTTTCGGGAGCCAGCCTTCGCGAGGCGGTCGCCTTCTTCCGCTACCTGGCGAGCTTCACGCGCCGGAATCCGACGGTGACCGCCCCGGCGGCGGAGCGCCTCCTGTCGTTCCTCGATCGCGTGGATGCCGTCGCCGCCGACTGGGGCATACCCGCCGAGGACGGCCGCACAGTTGATCCGCGGGTGCGGTTTGTCTTCACCGGACCGGGTCGCCCCAGCCTTCTGGAACAGGTGCGCGGTGCCTGGCCGGGCGGCGGCCCACCCGAAGACGCCGAGGTGTTCAGCCCATTCTTCGATCTCGGCGGGGCGCCCAACCGGCCGGCTGAAGCTCTGTGGCGGATCCTCAAACTCCGGGGCCGGGCGGCGATTCGCTACCTCGTTCCCGGCGAAGATGTTCCCGGCGAATCCGCCGTCTTCCTGCACGCGCCTGAGAGCCTGCGCCTCACGGTCCCAGCCGGCCGGAGTGACGTGACCGCCGAGATTCACCGCCTCCACACCGACCAGGACCGACCCTTCCACGCCAAGGGAATCTTTTTCCAAAACGACGGCGCGTTTGCCTACGTCGTGGGCTCCAGCAACTTCACCACCGCCGGACTCGGGCTGGACCCGTCGCGGCGCGGCGGGCGGAGTGGCGGGTCTGGCAACTCGGGCTGGACCCGCGGCGGGCGAACATCGAGGCCTGCCTTGTCTATCATTCGAACCGGGGCCGTGGCTCGACGGGATGGAAAGCCATCACGGCAGCTGTTCCGCCGGCCGACCCGGTGGACCTGAACCGGGTGCGCTGGCAGCCGCAGCGTGGCGACGAGGCGGCGGATGATCCCGCCTTGGTGGCGCTGCCCGGAGGTTTCGGCGACGCGGTCTTCGAGGGCGCGTCCGGCCGGCGCCGCCTGCTTCTGGCCATCGACCCGCCGCTGCCTGAAGGGTGGACCGTCACCAGTGAGGACAGCCGGGTGCTTCTGACCGACGCCGCGTGGTCCGCCCCGCCGGATGGGGAGGTCACGACGCTGGAATGGCCCGCGCTGCGTCCCCCGTCCGGCCTCTGGGTGAGCTGGTCGGGGGCGCCGGCGCGGGCGTGGTGGCCCGTGCAGGTCCGCGCCATGGCCGATCTGCCGCCCCCCGACGAGCTCCGGGACCTGCCCTTTGACGTGCTCATTCAGATCCTCACCGCCTCGCGCCCTCTCCACGTGGTGCTGCGGGACTACCTCCGCCGGCGCGCCGCAGCCGGAACTGAGGATAATCCGCCCGTCCTATTTGATCCGCTCCGGCGCGTGGACTCCAGCCGCTTCCTCCTCCAGCGCACCCGTCGGGTGGGTCTGGCCCTCACGGCGCTCCGAGCCCGGCTGGAACGGCCCGTCCACACTGAGGAGAGCCTGGCCTGGCGCCTCGACGGGCCGGTGGGCGTGGCGGCGGTGCGCGACTCCATTCTCCGCGAGGCGCGGGGTGATGGCGAGAAGGCGTTCCTCCTCTGCGAACTCGCTTTGGAGCTCTCCCGATGCCGCCCAACACCAGCCGCGGGCGCCTTGCCGGCCGACCGGGTGGCCGAGGCGGTGCAGGCGCAGATCCAGCGGATTCTTCAGGAGCTCGAGGATCTGGCGGATCCCGCCATCGACAACCTGCCGGAGTATGTGCAAGCGGTGCGCCAGGCGGTGCGACCATGAGCTTCGATTATCCGTTGCATCCCGACATCGACCTCCATGTGACCGGGCGCATCGGCGCTAACGACGCCGCGCGCCAGACGCGGACCGCGGCGGAGATCCTACGCCGCCTGGCCACCCAGCCCGGCCTGATCCTGGCCGACGAGGTGGGCATGGGCAAGACCTTCGTCTCGCTGGCCGTGGCGGTCTCGGTGTCGCTCGCCGACAAGCGCCGCCGCCCCGTGGTGGTCATGGTGCCCCCCTCGCTTCGGGAGAAGTGGCCCCGCGACGCCGCCCTCTTCGCCGAGCGGTGCCTGCCGGCCGCGCTCCGCGAGCGGGTCCGCTTCGGCACGGCCAATCGGGCCGAACAGTTTTTGAAATTTCTGGATGATCCGGTGGAGCGCCGCAAATCGGTCCTCTTCGTCACCCACGGCGCCATGCACCGGGGCCTGTCCGACGGCTGGATCAAGCTGGCGCTCATCTGGCGGGCGCTCAAGCAGCGTAAGCATGCCGAAAACACCCGGTGCGTGGTGGCCCGCTGCGCTGGAGAGCTGCTCGGGATGAAATGGGCCGAACGCGTCCGGGAAGATATCTGGGAAAAACTCCTGCATCATCCGCCGGAGGAGTGGCTCCAGATTCTGCAGGACTGCAAAGTCGATCCCGAGGGAGACCACAATCCCGAGACCGACGACGATCCCGTGCCCGAGGCAATTCTGGACATTCTGCCGGAACTGGAGACAGATTCACTCTATGAATGCTTGAAACAGTTGCCCGTCCGCCGCACGAAGCACTTCGAGTGGCACATTGACAATGCTCGCAGAGCGATCAACGATCAGTTGCGGGAGATTTGGCGCCACATCCTGGCCCGCATGAGATTGCGCCTGCCGCTCCTGATCCTCGACGAGGCCCATCATCTGAAAAACGCCCGCACGCGACTGGCCTCGCTCTTCCAGGATGAGGACGCGAGCCAGGACTCCCACGAACTCACCCGTGGTGCGCTCGCCGGTGTGTTCCAGCGGATGCTCTTCCTCACCGCCACCCCGTTCCAGTTGGGCCACGCCGAGCTCTGTTCCGTGTTGGAGCGGTTCGCCGGGATCGCCTGGTCCGGGGCGGGAACCCCGTTGGAGGACCGGGCTGCGTTTTCCCGAACCATCGAGGCGCTTCGTGACGCCCTCGACGCCGGCCAGGAGGCGGCCCTGACGCTGGACTCTGCCTGGGGCCGCCTGCGCCCCGATGACCTGGCGGCATCCGGGCAGCTTTACTCGGACGTGGCCGCCTGGTGGCCGTCGGCCGCCGCCGGCGACGGCCTTAGCCCCGCCGGAACCGAAGTGATCCAGTGCTTCGAGCGAGCGCGCACCCGCCTCCGCGCGGCGGAAAATCTGCTGCGCCCGTGGGTGATCCGGCATCTCCGGCCCCGCCGATTGCCCCACCCCTACGAGGCGGTGAGCCGCCGGCAGATCACCGCCGGGGCCGACCCCGAGGTGCCCCTGTCCGACCACGACACCCGCGGGCTGGAGCTGGACCCGGGGGCCCTCCTCCCGTTCCTGCTGGCGGCGCGGGCGGCGGCCCAGGCGCCCGACGCCCGGCCGGTGTTCGCCGAGGGCCTGGCCTCGAGCTACGAGGCGTTCCTGCACACGCGCCGCGCCCACGGCCAGTCCTCCGGGGACGGCGCCGGGGGCTTGTCCGACGCCGACGACGACCCCATCGATCTCGGCGCCCAGCCGGCCTCGGCCGCCTGGTACCTGGATCAGCTGGAAGGGCTGGTGGCCGAAGGGACCGCCCGCCGGGCCGCCAGCCATCCCAAGATCGCCGCCACCGTCCACCGGGTGCTGCAGGTGTGGCTCCGGGGAGAGAAGACGGTGGTCTTCTGCCACTTCGTGGCCACCGGGCGGGCCCTGCGCCAGCGGATCTCCGAGGCCGTCGCCGCCGAGATCCGGCGCGCGGCGGCCGCTCGGCTGCGCTGCGCCGAATCCGAAGCCATGGATGAGCTGGAACGCATCGGCGAGCGGTTTTTCGACGAGGACTCGCCCCTGCGGCGCGAGTGCCGCCGCCGGGTGCAGGCGTGGGTGGACCGCCACCCGGCGCTTCGGGACCACTCGGCCCAGATCGAGGAGATCGTCCGCCGCAACGTGCGGACACCGTCGTTCCTGGTGCGGTTTTTCCCCCTGCGTCCCGGCCGGCTCACCGAGGCCGAAATGGCCCGGGCGTTCGCGGCCACGGATCTGTCAGGCCTGACCCTGGAGCGGCTCCTGGCGCACTTCCTAATCTTCCTCGCCGAGCGGTGCGGCGCGGACGAGCGCCAGGCATATCTCGACGCGCTGGCCCGGGTGCAGACCGGCTCCCACGCCGGGCAGGACATCGACGCCGCCTACTCCGAAGACGAGCTCCAGGGGGTGCCGCGGGAGCGGCTGCTCCCCAACGTGCGCCTCGTCAACGGCGGCACCGCGTCCGACACGCGGCAGCGGCTCATGCTGGCGTTCAACACGCCATTCTACCCTGAGGTCCTGGTGGCGAGCAGCGTCATGGCCGAGGGGGTGGACCTCCACCTGAACTGCCGCAACGTCATCCACCACGACCTGAGCTGGAACCCCAGCACCCTGGAGCAGCGCACGGGGCGGGTGGACCGCATCGGCGCCAAGGCGGAGCTCTGCGGGCGCTCCATCCAGATCTACCTGCCATTCATCGCCGAGACGCAGGATGAGAAGCAGTTCCGCGTGGTCCTGGACCGCGAGCGCTGGTTCAAGGTGGTGATGGGCGAGAAGTACAAGCTGGACCTGCGCACCACCGACCGCCTTGCCGCCCGCCTCCCCATCCCCGCCCAGTTGGCCGATGATTTGGTGTTTCGGTTGGATGTGGAGAACGGCTCATCCAATCCTGAATTCCTGAAGAGGGAAGATTGCGGATGATCTCCTTTCTGAATCAAACAGCTTGTCAGCTCTCCTTCCGTCGTATAAAGATAGATCCGACCGAATATCACAGACGGAGATCAATCAGGGGGCGGAGGTATCTCCGCGTCGTTCATCAAATTCCACTCTGGCAGAAGCAGTGAGGTGCTCGAAATGACGAGCAAAGACATTTATGATCGGATTTTAGAAGCAACTTCAAGTTTCTGTCCTGACACCCAAGCCAGAAGGAAAGCAAAGTCAACGGGTGCATTGACTATGGAAATCATCCGTCAACAACTGATCCGTGAAGGTTTGCCTGTTTCTGCTCGGGATGTGTTCATCAAGGGGAATCCGGCCGAACTCGACCTCTTGATCCACCGCCCCTCTGCGAAGCCGGAATACGGGATTGTGTTTGACCCTGAGGATGTCGCGGTGGTTCTAGAAATCAAGAATAGTGGCGTTTATGACAAAGACAGTGCCGCGTCCATCGCAAAAAGGTTTCATTCGCTGCAGACACTCAATCTGCGGATTCAGTGTGTCTACCTCACAATCTGCGAAAATCAAAAATTCAAAGCACATATCACCACGGAGAGCCTGGGCTTTCAAGCGTTCACACTGTGCTGGGTGAACAGCACCAGGACCCAGGTGACTAAGGCAAACGATTGGAAAATGATTGTCGATCACATTCGACAAGCAGTGATGAGCTTTTGAGAGATAAAAACAGTGTACGGGTTGATACCCCAGGAAGCCCGTCTTGTGCCGGACATTAATCGTAGTTGAGTATTTCCGTCAATCTGCCAATATTTTCAGAGTTTTTGCTGTGTCATGGGTTAAAGGTCAATCGGTATAGCTTTGATCCAATTGGCTTCGAAAATAAGTAAAATACATATCGGCAAAGTAACAGTCTCGTTCAAGGATGAAATGCAACAATGGCTTTGAAGAAATCCCAGATCTACTCCTCCATATGGGCCTCGTGCGACGAGCTGCGCGGGGGCATGGACGCCAGCCAGTACAAGGACTACGTCCTGTTCCTGCTGTTCATCAAGTACGTCACCGACAAGTACGGCAACAGCACCGACTTCGCTCCGCCGGTGACGATCCCCAAGGGCGCGAGCTTCAAGGACATGCTTGATCTGCGCGGCAAGAGCGACATCGGCGACAAGATCAACACCCAGGTCATCGCGCCGCTTGTGCAGGCCAATGACCGGTTGGCCCGTAGCGACTTCCCCGACTTCAACGATCCGAACAAGCTAGGCCAGGGCAAGGAGATGGTCGACCGGCTGACCAGCTTGATCAATATTTTCGCCAATCCCCAGCTCGATTTTTCGCAGAACCGCGCCGAGCATGACGACATCCTGGGCGATGCCTACGAGTACCTGATGCGGTACTTCGCCACCGAGAGCGGCAAGAGCAAGGGGCAGTTTTACACACCGGCGGAAGTCAGCCGCGTCATCGCCAAGGTGATCGGGATCTCCCCGAAGAACACTAAGGCGGCCACCACTGCTTATGACCCGACCTGTGGATCAGGCTCTTTGCTCCTCAAGGTGGCTGCAGAGGCGGGCAACCAAATCACGCTTGAGGGGCAGGAAAAAGACGTAAGCACGGCCGGCTTGGCCCGCATGAACATGATTCTGCATGACTTCCCGACAGCAAACATTTTATCGGGCAATACGTTGGCCGCACCCAAGTTCAAAGACGGCGAGCAACTCCGCACCTACGACTATGTCGTTGCCAATCCGCCATTTTCTGACAAGACCTGGACGACGGGACTCACTCCGTCAAAGGACCCCTTCCAGCGTTTCGCCTGGGGCGAACCACCCGCCAAGCAGGGTGATTACGCCTACTTGCTGCACATCATCCGCTCGATGAAGAGCACGGGCAAAGGCGCCTGCATCCTGCCCCATGGGGTGCTGTTCCGCGGTGGCGCCGAGGCCGTCATCCGCCAGCAGCTCGTTCGTTCCGGTTACCTGAAGGGAATCATCGGCCTGCCCGCCAACCTCTTTTACGGCACCGGCATCCCCGCCTGCATAGTGGTGCTCGACAAAGAGAACGCCGCCGGGCGCAAGGGCGTGTTCATGATCGACGCCTCCAAGGGGTTCCGGAAGGACGGCGCCAAGAACCGGCTGCGCGAGCAGGACATCCACAAGATCGTCGACACGTTCAAGCGGGAGGTCGACGTCACCCGGTATGCCCGCATGGTGCCGCTGGACGAGATTGCCGACCCGAAGAACGACTTCAACCTCAACCTGCCGCGCTACATCGACAGCACCGAGCCCGAGGACCTTCAGGACATCGACGGCCACCTGCGCGGCGGCATTCCGGAGCGCGATCTGGACGCGCTCGGCGCGTACTGGCAGGTGCTCCCCGGCGTGCGCGGCGAGCTGTTCGAGGCATTCGACAAGACGGGGAGCCGCCCCGGCTACGCGCGTCTGAAGCCGGCGCTCACCGGGGTGAAGTCCGCCATATTTGGCCACGCCGAGTTCACCGCCTTTCAGCAGAAGGCTACGAAAGTCTTCTCCGATTGGCGCAAGGCCACGACGCCACGCCTCACTGGTTTTGGCAAGGAAGGCCACCCCAAAGCCCTGATCGAGACCATCGCCGAAGACTTGCTTGCCGCGTTCCGCCTAGCGCCGCTCATCGATGCCTATGACATCTACCAGCACCTCATGGACTACTGGTCCGAGACGATGCAGGATGACTGTTACTTGATCGCCGCCGACGGCTGGGTCGCTGTGCCGACGCGCATCGTCGAAACCGACAAGAAGGGCAAGAGCAAAGACAAGGGCTGGGCCTGCGACATCATCCCCAAAGCGCTCATCGTCGCACGCTACTTCGCCGCGGAGCAGGCCGCCCTCGAGGCCAAGCAGACCAAACTGGAAACCGCGACCGCCAGTCTCGCCGAGGTGGAGGAGGAGCACGGGGGCGAGGAAGGCTATCTCGGTGCGCTGGACAAAATCGCCAAGGCCGAGGTCAATGCCCGGCTCAAGGAGATCAAGGGCGACAAAGAGGCAAATGACGAGATCGCCGTGCTCAAGCGCTGGCTGGAACTGGCAGAGCAAGAGACCACGCTCAAGCGCGCGGTGAAGGACCAGGACGCCGCGCTCGACGGACTCGCTTACGCCAAGTATTCCCAACTCACCGAGGCCGAGATCAAGACTCTAGTGGTGGACGATAAGTGGATGGCCCATCTGTTAGCCGCTGTGCAGGGCGAGCTCGATCGAGTGTCGCAGAACCTCACCGGCCGCATCCGCCAACTGGCAGAGCGCTACGCCACGCCGCTGCCGAGGCTGACGGAGGAAGTGGAGACGCTCGCCACCCGAGTCGCGGAGCACCTGAGGAAGATGGGGGCGGTATGGAAGTAAGTCGGGGATACATGCAGACAGAGGTTGGGGTTATCCCCGAGGACTGGGAGGTGAAAACGCTGGGGGAGATCGGCGAGGTCCGCATGTGCAAGCGGGTACTGAAGTACCAGACGCGAGAACATGGGGACGTTCCGTTCTACAAGATCGGCACCTTCGGTGGTGTTGCGGATGCTTTTATCAGTCGTGCCCTATTCGAAGAGTTCAAGCGAAAGTACTCGTTTCCAAAAAAAGGCGACGTGTTGATTTCGGCAGCGGGAACGATCGGAAGAGCGGTGGTTTACGACGGAGCGCCTGCTTACTTCCAAGACAGCAACATCGTATGGATCGAAAACGATGAATCAAAGACAACGAACGCATATCTCTGGCACCGTTATCAAGTCACGAAATGGGCGATCTCGCACGGAGGCACGGTAGCGAGGCTGTACAACGACAACCTGAGGACAAGGATATATGTGCCTATCCCTCCCCTCCCCGAACAACGTGCGATCGCCTCGGCGTTGAGCGATGTGGATGCGCTGCTGGGCGGGCTGGATCAGCTAATCGCCAAGAAGCGCGACCTCAAACAAGCCGCCATGCAGCAGCTCCTCACCGGCCAGACCCGCCTCCCCAGCTTCAGCGGGGAGTGGGAAATGGCGAGCCTCGATATGGTCACGTCACGAGCGACAGGCGTGTGGGGGTATAACGAGCCAGACGAACGAAACAGCCGTCGTGCCGAGATCATTCGTGCAGGTGACATCACGCAAGACAGCAGGCTCACCGCCACCGCAACACGCTATGTCGCGCCGGAGGAGTTCGAGAAGGCCAAGTGCGGCTTGGACGACCTGGTGATAACGACAAGCGGGAACGGACTCGGGAAACTCTGGTGGTGTGACGGACGTAGCGATACTGCGGCGTCAAACTTCGTGCGTGTACTGCACCCTATCGGAGCGAAGGCAAGCGGTCGGTTCTTGTACTACGCACTTCGATCCGGTAAAGGATTGCGACAGCTCCAGGAGCATACGGCGACAACCGCATACCCCAATCTGCGCCCAACATACTTCTCGACGAAGTGGATTCCGCTACCACTTCCCACGGAGCAGACAGCCATCGCCGCAAATCTCACCGACATGGACGCCGAGCTGGCGGCGCTGGAAGCCCGCCGCGATAAGACCCGCCACCTCAAGCAGGCGATGATGCAGGAGCTGCTCACCGGCAAGACGCGGCTCGTGAAACCGGAGGTGGCCCATGCCTGAGCAACTTCGCTCCGAGCGCAAGACGCAGAATCGCGTCATCGACCTATTCACCGACCCGGCGCGGCCCGAAAACCTCGGCTACCGCTATCTTGGTGAGTGGAACAAGCGGGAGAACAACCGCGCCATCGAGACGACGCTACTCCGCGACAACCTGTCGGCTCGTGGCTACTCCGGCGCCCACATCTCCGCCGCCCTCCAGAAGCTCGAGACTGCCGCCGACTCGACGGGCATCACGCTCTACCAGGCGAACCTGCGCACCTACCAGCTCCTACGCTTTGGCGTGCCGGTGCAGATCGCTGCCGGCAAGGCCCATGAGACGGTGCATCCGATCGACTGGGAGCATCCAGAGAGAAACGACTTCGCGCTGGCCGAGGAGGTGACGCTGAAGGGCGGCTACGAGCGCCGGCCGGACATTGTGCTCTATCTCAACGGCATCGCCGTCGCGGTGATCGAGCTGAAGCGCAGCTCGGTTGAGATTGGCGATGGCGTTCGCCAACTCATCACCAACCAGGAAGAGATCTTCAACAAGGGCTTCTTCAGCACCGTGCAGCTCCTGCTGGCGGGCAGCGATTCCCAGGGGCTCCGCTACGGCACCACCGGCACTCCCGAGCAGTTTTTCGTGCAATGGAAGGACGAGTATCCCAAGGCGGCCGGCCCGCCGCCGGTCGCCGGAGCGCTGCTCGATCGGCCGCTGGACCAAATGTGCAATAAAGCCCGGCTGCTCGACCTGATCCGCAACTTCATAATCTTCGACGCCGGCCAGAAGAAGGTACCGCGGCCGCACCAGTTCTTCGCCGTGAAGGCCGCCCAGGAGCGCATTGCCATACGAGAGGGCGGCGTCATCTGGCACACCCAGGGGAGCGGCAAGAGCATCGTCATGGTGCTGATCGCCAAGTGGCTGCTCGAGCACGACCCCGACGCCCGTATCCTCGTCATCACCGACCGCGACGAGTTGGACAAGCAAATCGAAGGCGTGATGAAGAACGCCGGCGTCATCGGCCCCGAGTCGCCTTCACCCCGTATCACGTCACGCGCGGAATTTGTAGAGAAGCTGGGCGCGACCACACCGCGTCTGCTGTGCGCACTCATCCACAAATTTAACGTAGCCGACTTGGAAGGCCCACCACCTCCCGTGCGGGGGCGTTTTTACGTATTTGTGGACGAATGCCACCGCACCCAGGGCGGCGACATGAACAAGCAGATGAAGCGCTGGCTGGAGGGCGCGATCTTCATCGGTTTCACCGGCACGCCGCTCCTGCGCCGGGACAAGCTGATGACACGGGACGTCTTCGGCACCTACATCCACACCTACAAGTTCCATGAGGGGGTGGCCGACGGCGTCATCCTCGACCTTAAGTACGAAGCCCGCGACGTGCCGCAAAGATTGACCTCTCAGCGCGCCATCGACCAATGGTTCGAGCACAAAACCAAGAACCTGAACAACTTCCAGAAGGCCGTGTTGCGCAAGCGCTGGGCCACGATGGAGGAGCTGATGAGCGCCGGCGAGCGCAAGCAGCGCATCATCGCCGACATCATCGAGGACTTCAGCCTCAAGCCGAGGCTCAACAACGACCGGGGCACTGCCATCCTCGTCGCCGCCTCGATCTACGACACCTGCCACTACTACCGTCTGCTGCAGAACACGAGCTTCGGCCCGTACTGCGGGATCATCACGTCCTTCGAGCCGAACCACAACGCGATCTCCCGCGAGCCCTCGAACAGCGACGAGCGCTTCAAATTCGACACCTACACACAGTACGTCCTCAAGCAGGGGCAAACCACCAAGCAATACGAAGACGAAGCCAAGCGCCGCTTCATCGAGGAGCCGGCGAACATGAAGCTGCTCATCGTTGTCAGCAAGCTGCTGACCGGGTTCGATGCGCCGAGCTGCACGTACATCTACCTCGACGACGAACGGCACGACCACGACCTGTTTCAGGCCATCTGCCGCACCAACCGGCTCGACGGCGACGATAAGGATTATGGCCACATCGTGGACTTCAAGGAGCTGTTCGGCGAGGTACAGGAAGCGATCGCCGTCTACAACTCCGACGAGCTGGATACGGAAGATGGCAGTGACGCCGAAAACAACGTCCACCTCAAGAACTGGCTGGCCGAGGGCAAGAAGAAACTCGACGAGGCCCGCGAAGCGCTGCGCTACCTGTGCGAACCGGTCGCACCACCGCGGGAATTCGAACAGTTCCTTCACTATTTCTGCGGCGATGCCGCCAATCCGAGTGCGCTGAGCGAAACCGAGGCGCTGCGGATCTCCTTCTATAAGGCGGTTGCCGTTTTCGTGCGGGCCTTCGCCGCCATCGCGCAGGACCTTAATGCAGCCGGGTACTCCGACACCGAAGCGGCTGCGTTGCAGAACGACGTTCAGTTCTATAGCGAGATCCGATCGGCTATCAAAAAGCACTCAGGCGAGGAGCTCGACATTAAGCCCTACGAGGCGGACATGCGCCATCTCCTCAACACGTACGTCCAGGCTGATCCCGCGGCTGATCTCGGCGGACTGGGCGAGATGTCGCTGACGGAGTTCATCATCAAGACCGGCATCCATGATGCCATCGCCAAGAAGCTCAACGAAAAGGGCAAACTCTCGCGGAACGCCATCGCCGAAGGGATCATCAACAACATCCGCAAGACCATCATCCGCGACCAGCTCACCGATCCCCGGTTCTATGAGCAAATGTCGACGCTGCTCGACGATCTCATCCAGCAGAGCCGGGCAGATGCCGCCGCGTACGAGGAGTTCCTGCGGAAGGCTGCGGCGCTGGCAAAACGGCTGGCTGCCATGCAACCCGAGGAGGGTGTGCCCGCCGCGCTGCACGGCAAGCGCGAGGCGATCGTGATCTACAACAACCTGCCGCGGATCCTCGCAGCGGCGCGTGCCGACGATGACCGGGTGGCGGAACCGCCTGCTGACTATGGAGATGAGCGCGTCCGGTTGGCGTTGGCGATCGACCGCGTGATGCGCGAGCAAGCGCCCGCTGGCTGGCGGGGCGACCAGGCACGCGAAGCACAAGTGCTGAATGCCCTGTTCCCGTTGCTGAACCGCAACCGTGAGGCCACCTTGGTATTGTTTGAACTGATCAGGAATCAGCCGGGGTACTGATGACCAGGACGATCCAGCTAGGCGAAATTGCCATTCGCGTAACGCGCAAGAATATCAAGCACGTTCACCTCTCGGTCCACCCGCCCGACGGACGCGTCACTCTGGTTACCCCGAAGGCAACGCGGCCAGAGGTTGCCCGTGCTTACGCGATATCCAAACTGGGATGGATACGTGAGCAACAAGCGAAGCTGCGGGGGCAGGCACGGGAGACGTGCCGTCAATTCGTCGAGCGGGAGAGTCATTACCTCTGGGGGCGGCGATATTTGCTCTCGGTGAAGGAAGAGGAGGCGAAGCCCTCCGTCCGCCTGGGTCACCGCAGCATCACGCTCACCGTGCGTCCCGGCAGCAGCACCGTGAAGCGGGCCGAAGTCATGCACGAGTGGCACAAGGCGCTGTTGCATGAGGTTGTCCCGCCACTGATCCGAAAGTGGGAAAGAATATTGGGAGTGACTGTTTCCGGTTACTTCCTGCAGCGCATGAAGACGAAGTGGGGCGGCTGCAATCCCCGTTCACGGAACATCCGCCTGAACACTGAACTTGTGAAGAAACCGAAAGATCTTCTGGAATATGTGGTCGTCCATGAGATGCTCCACCTCCTTGAGCCGACACATAGTACGCGTTTCATCGCCCTCCTGGACCGACACTACCCCACTTGGCGCGAGGCGCGTAATGAGTTGAATGAACTACCACTAGTGGCTGAAGCATGGAAAGAATAAGTTTTAGAAAAACGCTGTCAAAAATAAATGGGTAACGTCAAAGATCTTTCGCACATTTCATGGAGCGTCTGATTATGAATCGGCCCCTGTTCGCTCAGATCAAACTCGTCGTGTGTGATCTGGACAATACTTTGTATGACTGGGTCACGTTTTTTTCCAAAGCCTTTTATGCAATGGTTGAGACCGCGGTCCCCATCTTAGAGGTGCCGAAAGATCAAATCTTGGATGAAATTCAGGATGTTCATAAACGGTACGGTGATTCAGAATCGCCTTTTGCTTTGTTAGAGATCCCGTCTGTTAAAAATTGCTATCCTGATAAATCCCCCAAACAGCTACAGGATCTGCTCGATCCAGCATTTCATTCCTTTAACTCGGCGCGGAAAAAGCATCTCCTCGCATACCCTGGAGTGGAAAATGGTCTAAATGAGATAAAGAAAGCTGGAACGGAAATCGTCGCCCACACTGAAGCGACGGTGGTGAATGCGGAGTACAGGCTGAGGAAGCTCAACTTGATTGACAATTTTTCTTGTATCTATGCTGTTAAAGACAAAGGACCTGGTCATCCGAACCCTCAGCAACTTAAACAAAGCTTAAGGACTCATAAACTCCAAATACTCGGCTTACACCACCGAAAACCGGACACACAGGTCCTTTTAAAAATATGTGCTGATGCAGGAGTGACGCCTTCGTCGGCCCTGTATATCGGAGACAGCATCCCCCGTGATATAGGCATGGCACATGCTGCCGGAGTTCATTCTGCTTGGGCGAAGTACGGCACATCGTTTGATAAAGAAGATTGGGACAGACTTGTTCGGATCACACATTGGACGGACGAGGATGTCCGCCGGGCAGATCATGCGCGAAAAATGTACGGTGCTACTGTACCTGAGGTGGTTCTTGAGGAGCGATTCGACGAAATCCTAAATTTCTATGACTTCATGGCTCCCTGACATTGCCATTGCTCGCTCAAAGATTTCCTTTGTACGCTTCAATACTGTCATTAAGTTTGTGGCGCCAGGAACCAGATGGGTTGCAGCGGGAGCCGGCGACGGGCCGGTTCGTCCAGGCGGGCGTAGTGCTCGATCCACAGCTCCACCAGCCGATCCAAATCCACCAAAGTCACTCGGCGCTTCTCTTGAATACGGGCTTCATCACGAGCGTCCTTGGTGAAGCCACCGGTGGCCACGAATAGGCCGACGTCATCGTCGCCCAGCACCGCCATGAATGAACGTAAGCCGTCCACCGGGATGGCCGTCTTCTGGCGCTTGACCTGGACTTTGATCCGCGGAGGACGGGTGCCCAGCGGATCACTCCAGGCCAGAATGTCAATGCCGGCGTCCTTGCCGGGTGGGGCCACCCACGACACGTGATACCCCATGCCTCGTAGCAGCGCCGCAACCAGATCCTGAAAATCGTAGGGATTCATGCTGGTTAAATACGTCTCGATCTCTGCCCAGGCCTGTTCCTCGGCTTCCTCGAAGGTGATGCTGGCGGTCGTTGCACTGGCGGTGACTTCCGTTTCCACATCGGCCTCTGTCTCCGGTGCTGACTGCGTGGTCTTCCATTGACGATACAGACGGACCGCTTCTTTATAAAAATCTTCGGGATCCGCGTACTTCTTCAATGCACTCCGGCCTTCCTCGGTCACGATCCAATGGCCTTTGCTTTTGGTCAGCCAACCCGCTTTGACGCAGTCCACTGTGGCGAAACGGACGATCTTCTCGAACCGGCGGCTGCCGGACGGATAGTTGCCCTTCTCATACTCCGTCAACTCGACAGAATTGGCCAGAGCTTCCAAGGCATCCCGGGCTTGCATCCCGTCCGGGTGTGGAATCAGGATGGCGAACAGCTTTCTTAGAAATTCTCCGGTCCGCTGACTCGTGATTTCAGGCATGGGCCCTGCACCTCATGGGATGATGTGATGGCGTGTCTATCCTACCTTATCCGCCCCACTTCGCCAACGTCTGATCGAGAGTAAAATCTCCAATTCATTCTATTGATACCGTCGGATTTATTTATCGAATGGAGGTAGTATCTTTTTTTGATTCGAACTGGCTCGCTGTTTCCTCTTGCAAACTGGGATTCCTTGAATTTAGATAGAGCCATTGACACTTGAAGAACGCGCACGACTATTCCTGCGACTCGCCCGGTACTATGGGACCGAGGTGGGGGCGGAGTTTTTGCGCAACACGGGGGCGGAGCAGCCGGCGCTCGGGGTGAAGTGCCTGCACTCGCTGAGCGAGGGGATCTTCAAGCCAGTGGACAGTCCCTACGCCCTCACCGTCTGGAGCCACTCGGCGGCGGGGGCCAAGATGGTAAAAAACGTTGCGGGTGAATATGTGGTGTAGGACAGGGGCCATCATTTAGGCTAAGACGGTGCGACCTTATTAATGGTTGGCGTCTCCAGACGAGAAGCATCCTGACGGAGATGCTAACCGAAAGTTCAAATCGTTTCTGCTTAAATGTTCGTTATACGATTCATTTAGAGCAAGTTAGAAGGCCACGAGAATCTTATTACAGGACAGTCGTGAGGCATTATGAAAATCAGCATCTTTTGTTTCATTCTATTTTTCGTTCTAACCGGCTGCGGTCGAGATAAATCACTTGATCATCAGTTATTGAATGCTGCTGCTCTGGGCAATTACGAGAAAGTCGATCGAATGCTTCGATCGGAAGCAGATGTCAATGCCCGAGATGAACAAGGATGGACACCCCTAATGTATGCAGCTTCCTATGGGGACAAGAGAATAGTCCAATTGCTTATTGAGTATAAAGCCGATCTAAATATCCAAAACGATAACGGAAACACAGCTGCTGATATTGCACAATATGGTAAAAGGAAGGAAATTGTGGATTTATTACTTTCAGCGGGTGGAAAGTTACATGATGCAGAATTAAAAGCTGATGTCACCACCATACCAGAGCCACAGCCAGCATCAACAACTAAGGAAATTCCCATTGATGAAATCGTTTTGAAGTACGGTGTGGTCCGAAAAGGCTCCTCAATGAACGAAACGAGTCAATTCATAGATAAATCAATTGTTGCTGAGGCAAAGGGCGATCCATCTACTAGTGCACTGTTGTCGAATGCAGGTGGTGATGTGGCACGTTGGCGTTTCGCATTAAACGGAAAGCAGTATGAACTGAATTACTCACGATCTACCATCCCTTGGGGATTAAGTGAAATTATTGAAAAAGATTTCAATCCTGCAGACTTTCCATCAAACGCATTGATAAAACCGGCTAGTATCAAGAAAAAGTCTGAAGAAATCATTATTTCAAAAACAAGAATCTTTCAAGATCCCAATGGTTCAGATTATGCGGGTTGGGAGACTCATATCTCCTTCAAAATAAAGAATTCCGGGGATCAACCAATAAATGAGATACCTTTCGCTGTAATAGCTTATAACAGGTATGGAGAACCAAATTCGCTGGCTCGGTTTGGACCAGGAGCGGGTCAATATACATTTTGGGGTGTTATTGAAGGAGAGTTGCCTCCAAGTGCAAATCTCCGAACGGAAAAAATCTCTCTGGGGATCCTGTACGAGAAGCCAACGCGAGTAAAAATTATACTTCTTACTGAAACTTTAGAGGAATCTGGAAAATTTTCATGGTCAAGCGAATGAAGGTAATTCTGTGAGGAATGATAAATACTGCTTCGGGTCGGACCACGTCAACTCATTGTTTTTAGATATATTCGGTGAGATTTGAAGACGATTTTAGGGCCTTAGATTAAGGTATTTACCGAATAATGGGGTGTTGGACACTCCATATGATCTGAATTGAGGTAAATGCAGTTCGATCCGTTCTCGATAGATACAAAACTGGTTTCAGATGAGTCCTCCAAACCTGATCGGGTAGACGCATTCCGCTTGCAAACAAGCCGGAGTGGGTTTTCAATAAGAAGTATGACCCCAGACGAGCGTGCGCGGCTGTTTTTGCGGCTGGCCCGGTACTTTGGGACCGAGGTGGGGGCGGAGTTTATGCGGCGGACGGGGGCAGAACATCCGGAACTCGGAGTGGAATGCCTGCACTCGCTGAGCGAGGGGATCTTCAAGCCGGCGGACAGCCCCTACGCCCTCACCGTGTGGAGCCGCTCGGCAGCGGGCGCCGACCATGAGATCTACGAGGACGTGATTCACGCCCGGCCCGACGGCGGATGGAGCATGGCCTATGCCGCCAAGAGCGGCTCGCTGGAGGGGGCCATCAACCGGTCGCTGTTTGCCTGCCTGCGCGACCGCCAGCCGGTGCTGGTGATGGTCACGAGCCGGCCCAAGGGGTCGCCGGGGGGCGCGCGGTACCGGCTCCTGGGGCCGGCGTTCATCGAGGGGTTCGACCCGGCGGCGCGGCGGTTCCAGCTCACGGGGTGCGTGCCGGCGCTTGCGACCGCGCTGGCGGCCGTGGCCACGCCCGAGGAGCAGGAGGAGGCGTACCTGCGCCAGCGCCTGGCGCTGCCGCTGGCGGTGGGGGAGGCGCGCGCCGAATACGTGGTGAGCCGCGCCGCGCGTGACGCGGCGTTCCGCGAGCTGGTGCTCGCCGAGTACCACCACTTCTGCTGCGTGTGCAAGTCGCGGTTTATCCTGCGGGAGGCGGCGGGGACGCTCGTGGAGGCCGAGGCGGCGCACATCCGCCCCGTGGCGGCGCGGGGACCCGACGACCTGCGGAACGCGCTGGCTTTGTGCAAGCGGCATCACTGGGCGTTCGACGCCGGGCTGTTCGCGGTGACGGACACGCTGGAGGTACGCGTCAGCCCGGCGGTGAGGCGGGCGGTGCGGGAGCGGTTCGATTTGGAGGAGTACGGCGGCGAGGGGATCCTGCGGCCCCACAGCGAGGCGTGCGTGCCGGACGGCGACATGCTCGGCTGGCACCGCCGGCATGTGTTCCGGGCGTAGGGGAATTCACCACAGAGTCCGCAGAGGGCGCAGAGGGGAGAGGGCACGCCAAGGCGCCAAGGCGCGAAGCGCTTCTTTTGTCAATGGAAAGCCGAGAGGAGAAACGGTGGGGAGGCCGGTTGCACCGCGACCGGTAGCGGCGAATCCGGATTCTCATCGAGAACAAGCTGGACGCCGCGTTCCAGCCGCAGCCGGCGGAACGGTATCGGACGCGCGGCGACGCGTATTTTCAAAACGGCGAGGGCGACCGCTGGGTGACCGTCCTGCTGGCGTCGAGGGAACGCAATCCCTTCGGATTCCCTTCCGGTTGCGGATGCGATCGGTTGCCACACCGGTGGGAACATTCACCGCGAGCGGGAACGATCAAGGCAGATATCGCTCCATGAATTCCCGTGGTTTCATGATTTGAATTCCCTGGAAACCGGAGACGGCCAGTAGATGTCGATCGCCGCTGACGAGTGCGGCACATCGGCTCGCCAGGGCGCAGGCAATGAACTTGTCATCATCCGGGTCCGCGCATACCTGCCGGGGCAAATTCGGACACGCATAAATCTCCGCCTTGACCGTAACCAGTTCCAAAATTGGTTGCAGGCTGATCTCCGGGAAGCGCGCCGACAGAACTTCGCCAGTCCGCTCATACTCTTCAAGGATTTCCGGTGACACGGCCAACTGGAATGTGCCGTTCCACC
>JAEAMG010001200.1_pt1 | contig 21391 bp, 24 predicted proteins | sample 8958741 | NCBI WGS metagenome assembly JAEAMG01 (sample SAMN16933256, study PRJNA681125) | bioreactor sludge metagenome | isolation source: anaerobic bioreactor treating anionic surfactant - SDBS | place: India: Bengaluru | collected 2019-02-28 | reverse complement strand
AAAAGAGAAGACACAACAAACCGCAAGAATAGCTAAACAGACTGCTCTAAACATAATCCATACTCAAAACCGCAAGAATAAGTAATTTTCCCAATTCAACACCCTCCAAAAATTGTTTTTTAATGATAGCGGGCATTTTGCTTCTTTCTTTCTGCACTTCTGAGTGCACTTGATATTAATCCTATTATTAATCCAATAGCAAGCAGTACAAAAAATAACACGTTAAGTGCAGGTACGGGAACAATATAAGCAGTAAATGCTCCAATACCTAAACTGGCAAAAATGAAAATTACGGCGATAATGCCGGCTATATCAGCATCAGTTTTAGGTGAACCCTGTTTACGCTCTGACTGCGCCTTACTTTTTTCATAGATTTTAACTCTTGCTCTAAGACTAAAACCAGTAAGAATAGAAGCTACTCCAATACTGATTAAGGCATAAAGAAAAAAATAATTGTAAGCCACATAGACTGATAAAACAATCAAAAACAACCCTATTCTATGAAGCCAACCTGTAGCTTTGCAATTCTATCAATAGATCCTTATTCTTAATGTTGCTTTAAGAAGTTTCAGGGATCATTTGATAAACTCAACGCCAGCTAATCCTTCGAATTCCCTATCTCCAGTCAAAAATTTCAACTTATTTTTCAGGGCAAGATAGTACCCGAGGGCATCAGCATAAGAAATATTATGCCCCGTTCTTTTGAGCTCCATCCTAAGTTTAGTTGAAGCTACAATATCCGCAGGCCCGAAGTCAATAACATATTTAGCGAATAAGGTAACCACTTCTTCGGCTGCTTCTTCACCGTGAAGCTCCATAGTTCGGTAGGACACTTCAATTAGGTTTAGTTTGGTTAGGACGCCATCGTTTTCTTCAAAATAGGCGCGGTATGCAAGGTTATCGCTTAGATAGGCCATTACTGCGTAGCTGTCATAGAAGTATCGGGGTTTCTCCATTTATTCCCAGCCGTGTTTCATTTCATCTTTTTCATGTTGGAGGTTTTTGAATGGGTATTTACCTCGAAGAGTGCGTACATCTGATGTTTTACGGACAGATATTTCGATTTCTTCGCCTTCTTTTAGTTCCTCCTCATCGACGAGTGCTTTGGGAAGAATGACGCCTAAGGAGTTGCCCCAACATTTTATTTTTGTTTTCGTCATAAGTTATACATGTATAACTTTCGCGATAAAAGCTTTGCTACACGAGAAACATTTCAGAGTTAGTGGCGGGCGGGAAGGGATTTGAACCCTTGACCCTCAGCTTAGAAGGCTGATGCTCTATCCGTGCTGAGCTACTCGCCCAACGCCCTGTTTTTCTGAGATTACGCCTGAATCTCTTTGACCATTTTTAACATCAATATGGTCTAGGTCAATTAAGCCTTTATGGCTATCAGATATTACTGTTTGAGATAAATCTTCTCTGTATTTCTCTAACTCCACATAGGCGTCCCCTTTGATTGCTTACGAAAATAAAAATTCGACATTCATGAGAAGCAGTATTGTAGTGTTATATTCAGGATGAGTTTATGAAAAATTTAAATCAAGAATTATTTAATAGAGCTGACTGATGAGTGACGCTGACATCTATTTTGGGCTTGTTCTATTCATTTTGTTACCTTTGATTATTTTGAATGCTGGAGCAATTCTTTCTTATTTCAAAGCTAAGTATAGAAAAGCAATAGGTGCTGTATTGGTTGTTGTGGGTGGTCTTGAGTTATCTTTTTTTTGGTTTTTGTTCTCTTTAATCGTGTTAATTTACATACTCACCATTGCAGTCGGCATCATATCTCTGCTATTAGCGTACAGGGTCATTAAGAAATAGCTTAGTATTGTAGCTCTGCATGTTTTTCTCTTCTCATTAGAACCATGAAGATAACGTTGCCAATCATTGTGAAGATGAACACAAACAACGGATAGTTCAACAATGGAGCATGAATTGTAGGGATAGGCCAACCGTTGCTTGGCGGGAATCCGTAATCTATGAAAATGCCAATACTTTGCACAATAGTTCCATTAAGTAATAACAGCACAAACTGGCTAAAGAAAAAAATCAAGAGCGCCATTAAAAAATTGAAGGCGATGATGTAGGTTGTTAGTTTCTTGGAGGCCATAGTAGGTATTCGATATTTATCTGAATATAAAATTAAAGCAAAAAAAAGCTAAATGCATAAACCATTAATATTCAAATTGTCTCCATTAAAAAAACGAATTTTTTATGTGCCAGAATTAGAGATCCAACATGCTTCCTCATTCTCACAAAGAAAACACAACAAAAAGCTAAAACAAAAAACAGAAAGAAGCATCAGGTTTTCCAGTCAGGTCCAGCGTTCTTACCAAACAACACCTGAATATGCCCCAAGACTATGATCATCATCCATATAGACGAATAGAAGAAGTAATAGACAAAGAGCTCATGCAACTTCATCTCGTTGAAACCCAGCTTACGCGAGAAACCATAAAACACCGCAGCTGTCACAGCAAAACCAGACAGTGAAATAAGCAAAACCTTGAGCATGTCTGCAGTTGCCAATGAAACCAGAAAGATCGGCAAAGCAATGTTAAACTTTACTGACAAAAACAAAGAGAAAATAAGCATGGAATTATACATCCAAAGACTCGGCACAACTGCACTCAAAAAGAAAACAGCCACCGATGGATACAAGAAAAACAGGCTGGGCAGAAAAACCTGCGGCTTCTTAACAAAACGCCTGACGAGATCTTTGTACCAGTCTTTTAACCAAAGCGCTTGCCCAATGGACCATCGCCTGCGCTGAGTAAACCATTTGCGCCAGTCACCATGAACCACATTCTTGACTTCTACATCATGGCTGTAGGCGAAGCGGCTATCGTTAAGAAAAGTTCGTGTAGCTATGTCGATGTCTTCAGCTACAACCTTGCGGAAACCACCGACTTTCTCAAACATCTCCTTCCTAATGGCAAACGCGGCTCCATTGACAGCGGGGCACTTGTGCATGAAGCGTGAGGCTATCCAAGCGCTGATGTTGAAGGTTAAGTATTCGTAGTAAGCCATCTTGGAGAGGAACGATTTGTCTTTTGTTACCTTCTTCTTTATGTCTAAAACATCGACATGCTCCATCTCCATAACTATCTTGCGCAAATAATCAGGATCGTTTGGGATACCGACATCTGCATCCAAAAAAAGCAGAACCTTACCAGAGGACAATCCAACAGTGCTGTTTAACGCGTTGGCTTTTCCTATGCGCTCCTGATTTACTATAAAGTTCACATTTTCTCTTTGGAGACTCTTAATTTTTTGTGAAAACTCGTCAGTCGGCTCATCAACTGTAACAAAGAATTCCTTAGCAACATTCTGCGAGTACAACGCATCTAGCATCCCCTCTAACTGATCTGACTGCCTGTAAACAGGCACGAAGATGCTGATGTCCACTGCCATTCTCCTCTCCCCAGATAGAATTCCTAAACAAATAATAAATTTACAAAAGGGTTTTTAAATAATTCGACTTTCGAGCAGAAAAACCAGCTAAAAGCATGGACAAAAGAGCTCCACAAAGAAAAAAACGCCGCGATTAATTCAAAAAATCCCTTTTCAGATGGAGCATATTCTTCTGTCAGTTTATAGGTAAATTATTATCTCACGCGAGGTATGTCACCGTCATGGGCAAAGTTAAAGCAGTAAGCTTATTCTCAGGCGGTTTAGACAGCATCCTAGCCACAGAACTAATCCGACGACAAGGCATCGAAGTCATAGCATTCAACATCAAAACACCTTTTGGCATCCCAAAAAAAGACGGCTCAACAGAAGCCAATCAAGCCGCCGAACAGCTTAACGTACCACTAAAGGTTCTAAACGTTGACAAAGAGTACATAAAGATGCTACGTAACCCCAAACACGGCTACGGCAAAAATATAAATCCATGCGTAGATTGCAAAATCTTCATCCTAAAAAAAGCCAAACAATACGCCAAAGAAGTAGGCGCCGACTTCCTATTCACAGGCGAAGTTTTAGGCGAACGCCCCATGTCACAGCATGGCCCCGCGTTAAAAACTATTGAGCATGAAGCCGGCTTGAAAGGCAAACTACTAAGACCCCTATCAGCCAAGTTGTTGGCTGCAACTGTTGCAGAAAAAAAAGGATTAGTCGATAGAAACCGGCTTCTGAGTATTCAAGGTAGATCTCGTAAACCACAGTTGGAACTCGCCAAAGACTACGGCATAACCGTTTTTCCGTCTCCTGCAGGCGGGTGCCTATTGACCTGCGAGGAATACGCTAAGAAGCTAAGGGACTTGTTTGAGAATAAGAAGCGTATTACAGTTGCAGATGTGGCATTGCTCAGGGTTGGCAGACACTTCAGAGTTGGTAGAAATAAAATCGTAGTAGGCAGAAACCGCGATGAGAACAACTTTTTAGCTAATAACAGGGCCAAGGGCGACTATTATTTTGAGTTACCAGACATCGTTGGTCCCATTTCGCTTCTACAAGGCCCTAAAACCAAAAGCGCCATAGAAGCCGCTGCAAAACTAACAGCTTTCTACTCCGACGCAAAAACCAGCGAAGCCAAAGTAAAGTTCGGCAAAGAAAAACTAAACCGAAAAATGACAGTAACGCTACCAACAAGACCAGAAGTAGATAAGCTCCGAGTAGGCAACAAAACAGCAAAAGACCAATAGTCAGGAACAGAACAAAAAACTTATCCACTAAAGCTATACAATACCGCTGGGGACACACGGCATGACTATTCAATCAAACCGAACACTGGGCGGAGCAGGCGCCCTCCTTATACTGGTAGGCGTAGTAGGCTCGGTTTTATCAGTTGTAGTGTTAGCTAATCCTACTTCAGCAGTGAATTTGGCTATTCTGGGAATTAGCGCTATTATATCCCTTTTAGCATTCGCAGGCTTCATTCTGTTCCTTGTAGCCATGCACGGCTTCTCAAAAGATTACAGTGAACCCAAAATTTTCAACTACATCATATACGGAATAATCGGAAGCATCATATCAGGCGTGATAATTGGCATAGTTTGGTTTGTTTTTGTTATGGCTGCAATTATGTTAAATTTAGCCTCACTGCCCACTGGATCATCAGCCATACAATCATGGATTTCACCATACCTCTCACCGCTAACATCAGTCACGTCGCTTGTCATGCTCGTTTGGATATTCTTCAATTACAAAGCATACAACATGTTAGCTGAAAAATCAAAAGTACCCCTCTTTAGAACCGCAGCCAAAATCTTTGTCGCAGGCGCAATAATAAACATAGGCATAGGCGTACTATTTGCAGTCCTATCATATACGAGCGGAATAGATTACCGTATTCTTTCGGCAGCAGCATTACCCGGGGGAATAGTGCAATATGCAGCTTGGGCACTAATGGCAAAAGGATTCTTCAGTATAGAAACCCCATCAACTCAAACATCGGTCCAATCAACCTATGCAACAGCAGCAGCTACACAGCAGAGATATTGCTCTAAATGTGGAGCACCAAACCGAAGTGACGCCATCTACTGCTCACATTGCGGACAAACACTATAGTGCAAAACCACGAAGCAACCACTAGTTCGATAAAGGAAGGGTTACAAAGAATTTAGTTCCCTTACCCAGTTTACTCTCAAACGTTACTGAGCCACTCAATGATTCAACTAGCCTTTTCACAACAGCTAAACCTAAACCTTGACCCTTGGACTTTGTCGTAACCATAGGAGTAAACAACTTAGGCCTAATTTCTTCAGGGATACCAACACCAGTATCCTCAACACAGATAACAACTGTATCATTACTTTGGGATGCTCGGATAATCAACTTACCCCCGTTTGGCATCGCTTGAATAGCATTGATAATCAAATTAGTAAAAATACGCCTAAGAATCGTCGGATCAGACCGAACACTAAAATGAGGATCAACATCAATTAAAGGACTCAAACCATCAGGTATGTTAATTGGAGCAAAAACACCCGTGATCAATTCATACAAAACAACATCTATGCGTTCAGGCTTTAGCGGTCTAGCATAATCCTGCAAGTCAGCTACAATCTTGTTAATGTAGCCAATGTTTTTCTCTATACTATCTATACTCTCCAAGACCCCTTCTTTTATCTCACAATCAACCAAAGAAGCTAACTCAGCTCTAAGCAGGTAAGTATCACTCATAATCGCCTGCAACGGATTCCGAATATCATGCCCAACCATGCCAGCAGTGGCACCAATTGCTGCAAGACGCTCGGAGTCTTTGAGTTGCTGCTCCATCTTCTTTCTTTCAGTTATATCTCGAGCTGCTGCAAAAACCCCTTGGATCACACCCGAAGAATCACGATAAACAGTTGCGTTGTAGAGAACATCAGTAACTCTACCAGTCCTATGAAGAATAGCCAATGGATAGTCTTTAACGTACCCCTTTGTGAAAACTTCATGGTACCCCTCTTCAGCTTTTTGGGGCTCAGTAAAATAATTCGAAAAGTCTTCACCTATCAATTGCTCCCTCGAGTAACCTGTAACTAACTCAGTTGCACTGTTGACATCAGTTATTTTACCATCAGCACTGATAGTAACCAAAGGGTCAAGACTCGCTTCAATAAGGTTTCTCGCATAAGAAGATTCTGCTCTCAGCTCATCAGTATCAGGCATTACAACCTCTACAGCTTTCTCGTCCCCAGAAATCTTCCTGGTTATGATCAGAACACCATTACTGTAAGGAAAAATCGTGGTTTCCCAATTCTTTTTAACATACACACCCAACGACTGAAAACGCTGAAACTCCTTTGTCTCAATAGCTTCCGTAATCTTCTTGTAACCTATCGATCCTACAACTTTTGGCAAAAGTTCCCATAGGTTCTTACCAATAAAATCAATTGTCTCTAAACCAAAGACTTCTGCGTATGAATTGTTAGCATAGATGACTTTGCAGTCATTATCCAATACCACAATGCCTTCTTTTATGCTGCCAAGAATATCAACCAAAACTTTGTCTTCCGACATCGCTTTCTAGGATTAAGTTGGTTTGACTAGTTCATAAAGTAATGGGTTAAGAGAAAAATTGAAAGCAAAGGTTGCCGATGTAGTCACTGATGCAGGTTGGTCGAAACATTCTATCTCCATTTAGAATTCAAGACCAAAAAGGGCGGTTGGTCAATTAACCTGCCATTTGTATGTAACAAATGCGGGGTATGCTGTACTCTTGACGATTTCTTAACGGCTGGAGAAATCAAAACAAACCAAAAAGAAAACCGAAAAGTTCTCACAAAAGTCCAAGAACTATACGATGAGTTAGGCAAGATCTGGGAGAAAGATGAAGCCAAATACAACGACTATATCATGCATACACCTTGCCCATTTTTAATCAACAAAACCTGCTCAATTTATAAGATCCGACCTGAAGGCTGCCGAAGATACCCCAACACAGAATTCGGCATGGAAACCCAAGACTGCGAACCCCTTCTTCGATTCAAAAAGCAGCGAACAGCCCTAAAAAAAGGAAGGAAAACAGCTGAAACCTACTACTTCATGATTCAAGAAGAAAACGTCAAGCACTCTATACTTACCGAAAAACAATACCAAAATTGCCTCACTAAACTTCGCCAAACGGGAATAACAAAAGACGAATTGGTCTTATTGGAGACTATAAATAAAGAAAATAAAAGTACCGCTTAACGCAGCGGCGCTTACATGTTGAAGCGTCTTTGCAGTTTTCTAACATTAGCTGATTTTGAAATAATTTGCCCGTAGGTCTTCAATTGGACAAATGAGCAGTTCTTAGCACACCACGATATAGCTTCTTGACTAAAGCCAGTATTTGAAACAAGCAAGCCGGCATCAGCCACTGCTTTTTCCCTTGCATGAGCGGTTTGGGCGCAGAACTTTTCAACTTCTTTTATGCCCACTAATCCTTCTATATGTTGCATGCATTCGATTAGGAGCCGCTTTTTACCCTTTGGGTGATGCACTTCTGCGTGAATGTAAGGTTTTCTAGTATGGAGCGTGGTGCTTGCTTTCGTTTGGTAACCCATTAGCCTCAGGAGGGTCTCAACTGTTTCCTCTAGGGTTTTCCCGAGCTGCATATTAAACGACATACAATCCACCTTGCTTTTTGAAAAGCAATAATTATGCCTTATTAATGTTGCGGATAAAAGTTCAAATTTTGTGCAACAGTTCAACAAAAAGCCGAATTTACAAGAAAGTGCTAAACTTTCTTCATCGCTTCTATCTTGAGTTCTTTAGGCATTAATTCGATTGCATAACGAAGCGCCGTTCTAGGCATCACATCTCGATTCTTAATTACAAAATTGAAAACTTCTCTCTGATGCTTTCTGCTTTCCTCTTTAAGTAGCCAACCATAACCTTTCTGAACCAAATCATCTTCATCCAAAAGTAATGCATAAGAGATTTCAAAAGCATCTGACAAAAACAGACCCCTCTTTGCAGGCACAATAAACGAGACCGCAGATGCACGTTTGAGCCAACGGTTTTTACTTAATGCCCAACTCTTCACTTCACCAATGACTTGAGGGTATTTTTGGATCAAGTCTCCGATTGTGTGGTTGCAGAAGCTGTCGCATTTCGCCCAGTTATCAATGTAGGTTTCGATCCAACACTTGAATAATGCTATGTCAGTTGCTTCTAGGTTGTCTATGTAATCTGGGAGCCAATGAGAAACAATGAAGGCTTCCTCAGTATACCTGGAACCCAAAAGCTCCTCGCATAACCTAAAAAGCTCCGCCTTATCCAAGGTTTTAACTTCGGACCAGTACTTCTTAGCTATTTTACCGACTACCGCTGTCTTAACGCCGTAGGCTTTTACTTGTTCTTTAAAGAAACGTTGAAAACTCTGCTGAGTCTTTGAGTCGACACCAACTTTTAGGTCTGACCGAATCTTGAAGAGTATATGGTTCATGCAAAACAATCGGTGACAAGAAAAATAATAGTCTTTCTAAAAAACAAAAATAACCAAAAAGGGGAATAGAGAGGTTTAGTAGTCTTCCATTTGGTATAGACCTAAATCGATGTTTAGCGCTTTTTCGGGTCCATGACTGTCCTCTAAGTCATAGAGGCTGCTTGTAGCCCGATCTAGCCGACTCTTTTTTGCTGTCACCTTTGGCTTAACCATCCTTACTTTTACTTTACCTTTTGGTTTATTGACAATATGGGGTTGAGTGATAATCAAAGGTGTGTCGATGATTGTGGGTACAACCTTTGTATCTTCAACGGATAAGTTGCATTTCAATTCGTCGTTAACGTGTTTAGTCAACGCCTTTGCGCCTCCATACTTCTGCACTGATTAAATCTCGGATTGCGACTCGTATGGCTTCGGCTCGGTTAGGGTAGAACCGTTCGTCCACTAACTGGTCCAAAGCTTTTATATACGTTTCAGGTAGATACAGAGTAATTAGTTTCAATTGGATTATCTCTCCCATACTTGGGTGACTATACAACGCTACTTGGTGCTTATACTTCTACGTATTATGTGGCATATATGTATATAACATGTTGGTACCTTTATTTATAAATACAAAATTATAAACATGTCATGATTCTGTTAATTCAGGCAACACAGGGATTACATTTTTATTCCAAGACACAGCAACTAACTTGAAGTTAAAAATGGCCACTAAAATCTTCGTCAGCAACTTCGGCTGCTCCTCAAACATCGCAGACGGAGAGACACTTGCAGGCTGCTTAGCAAACGCAGGATTTAAAATAGTCACCTCTGAAGAAACAGCAGACCTAATTATTTACAACACTTGCGCAGTCAAAGGACCAACTGAAAATCGAATAATCAATCAAATAAAAAATTCCCCCAAAAACAAGAAGGTTGTAGTCGCCGGTTGTTTACCAAAGATCAGTTTTGAACGCCTATTGCGTGAAACACATTTTGACGGCGTAATCGGACCGGCAGTCGGCGAAAAAATTGTCGACGTAGTTAAGAGGGTTTTAGTCGACGAGAAAGTAATAGATTTATTTGTTGCAAAAGAGAAACCCTCGCTCACTCTTCCCAGAGAAAGAACAAATCCTGTTGTTAGCATACTACCTATAAATCAGGGTTGTTTAGGCAGATGCGCATATTGCTGCGTTGTACAAGCTCGCGGGCATCTACGAAGTTACACTGTCAAAGAAATTCTAGACAGAGCGCAAGCTGATTTGGATGCTGGAGCCAGGGAGTTTTGGGTAACATCCCAAGACACTGCCAGTTATGGTAGAGATATACGCACCAACCTTGCTGAATTACTAATCGCACTAGGTGACTTAGACGGAGATTTCAAAATCAGGGTAGGCATGATGACGCCGAACTTAGTTTTTGATATACAGAGACGATTGATTGAAGGATTCACTAGCGAGAAGGTCTTCAAGTTTCTACATTTGCCCATACAAAGCGGCGACGACGCAGTACTAAAAAGCATGCGTAGGCTCTACACCATAAAGAAATTTGAAGAAATAGTCGGTGCTTTTAGGGCAGAGTTCCCAGATTTAACGTTAGCAACTGACATAATCGTTGGTTTTCCAGGCGAGACAGAACAGGGTTTCCAAAATACTTTGGACCTTCTCAAAGAGGTGGAACCTGATATTACGAACGTATCCAAATTTTTTGCTAGGCCAAAAACTGCTGCTTGGGACATGAGGGATAGTTTGGTAGATCAAGATGAAATTAAGCGTAGAAGCACTACTGCGTCTAATCTAGTAAAGAAGCTCTCAGCAAAGCGAAATAAGCGTTGGGTAGGGTGGACTGGCAAAATTTTGATAGATGAGAGAGGCAAAATTTCTGATACATGGGTTGGCCGCAACTTTGCGTATAAGCCAATTGTTGTTAAGAGCAAAAAGAATCTCTTAGGAAAGGAGCTCAATGTTAAGGTAGTAGAGGCTTCTGAGACATATCTTAGAGGCTCAATTACAAAACAGTAGCAGCGACACACTGGCATTTTGCGTGTAATTCTTATTTTTTGATTTGTTTTTGTGTCTTAATAGTAGTCGTCTGAGAAATTTGCTGGACGACTACTTCTGATTTATAATTTCATTTCGGGGGATTTTTTAAGAAAAAATCGTTCAATAAAATAGGTTTTTTCACATTAAGGTTAGTTTTGCAGCGGGTTGATTGGATAAAATTTTAATTAAAAAAAAGGCTATGGTGTGGAAATAGTCAAGTAATTGTCGCTCATTTTGCATGACAACGCTCTTTTTCGTACAAATTGTGCAATTGCCTGGCGATCATAATCGCCTCTAATCTGCAATCGATATCTATCTGGTTCTTTGTGTTCAATAAGGACTAACTGTGGATTAACAAGTTTGTTAGCGCCTAATTCATTTAATAAAACTGATGCCTCTTCCTTTTTCACGTGTTTTTCCCTATGTCGGTTATGAGCTGTACAAGATTAAGATTACGCAATTGAATCAAGAAACTGATGGATTGATTTTAGCAAAGTATAGTATTGATAATTTGATAAGATACAATGAGGCTTAAGGATCTTGGTTTGGGTCTTGAAATTCTAATCTACAAAAAAATACGCCGCATATGGTATGAATGCTTAAATAATTTCGGCTCTTGTATCCTATCGAGCTGAGAACGTGACATCAAACCAACAGAGCATCTGCTTTTTTAATACCCTGACCCGCAAAAAAGAGGCTTTCATTCCGCTCGTACCTGGCAAAGTTAAAATTTACACTTGTGGACCAACTGTTTATGATTATGCGCATATTGGGAATTTCCGCGCTTTCCTCTTTGAGGACTTGCTTAAGCGCTGGTTGGTTTATCAGGGCTTCAAAGTCACTCATGTCATGAACTTAACAGATATCGACGACAAAACCATTAAAGGAAGCCAAAAACAGGGAATCCCACTGCGGCAGTTCACGGATTTCTACATTAAAGCCTTTTTTGAAGACATAAAAGCTCTAAACATTCAACCCGCCGACGTTTACCCCAAAGCCACTGATCATATCCCTGAAATGGTGCAATTAATCAAAAATTTAATAGCAAAAGGCACAGCCTACAAAGGAGAAGATGGCTCAATCTACTTCTCTGTATGCAAATTTCCAGATTATGGCAAACTGTCCCACATAAAAGTTAGCGAGCTCAAAGCAGGTGCGAGGGTCTGCCAAGACGAGTACTGCAAAGAAGAAGCCCAAGACTTTGCACTCTGGAAGGCATGGACACCTGAAGACGGCGACGTGTTTTGGGAGACAGAACTGGGCAAAGGCAGACCTGGCTGGCACATCGAATGCTCAGCGATGAGCACAAAGTATCTAGGCGAAACCTTTGACATCCACTGCGGCGGCGTCGATAATATGTTCCCTCACCATGAAAACGAAATAGCTCAAAGCGAAGGTGCGACGGGTAAGAAATTTGTGAATTACTGGATGCATAACGAGCACTTGCAGGTTGAGGGCAAGAAAATGTCTAAGCGCTTTGGCAACTTTTACACGCTCCGGGATTTGCTAGCCAAAGGTTATGATCCGATTGCAATTCGCTACTTACTGATTAGCACTCATTATCGGCAGCAGTTCAACTTCACCTTTGAAGGCTTAGAAGCCGCAAAAGCTGCGATTGAGAGACTGCGTAATTTTGTCCGCCGGTTACATGAGGTGGAAGGCACAACAAGTACAGGAAAGGTTGCGACGTTAATGGCTAAACTTGAAGCATGCTTCGGCGGCTCCATGGATGATGATCTAAACATCGGCATAGCGCTGTCATCTCTATTTGACTTCGTACGTGAAATCAACAGTATGCTAGATGCAAACATCATAAGCAAAGATGAAGCAGCTGAAGTCGGCGGCCTAATGATGCGCCTTGACGAAGTTTTAGGCGTCATAGGTAAAGTGGAAGCAAAAGAAGCCTTGCCCTCAGACATTGACGCTTTAGTACAAAAGCGCGAAGAAGCCCGAAAAGCCAAAAACTGGAAAGAGGCCGACGCAATCCGTGCGCAGCTCAAAGCGATGGGTATCGTGCTTGAGGATACAGCACAGGGTATACGTTGGCATAAAGAGAAGGCCTAAGCGGTTTTTCCTCTAAAAACCCATTCTTCTGTTGCATATTTCTCTTTGCAGAATTGGTTTGCCATATCTTTTTCGACTTGTGTTAATTGGTCTTCTTGGAGCTGGATCTTTACTATAGCTTTGAAGCCCTGAGCAAGCGCATTTGCGACTGTATCAGGAGAGATTCTGTGGCCAAGTTCAGTTTGGATGCTTGTGATTTTTCGCTTAGCTATATCGGCTGCTTGAGTGCAACTAGCGCCTTTAAACTGCAGTAACTGAAACATTTTTGGCAAATCCACACTTCGCAACACAGTGCCATGTTGAAGAACAACTCCACGACTGATTGTTTGGCTACTACCAGAGATTTTTTTGCTATTAACAGTTAGGTTTGGACAGTTTTTAGCGTCTCCACTACTGAAATCTGCCGGCACCCCCAAAAGGCGAAGAGCATCAGTTATGGCACCATAAATCTTAGTGTAAACGGTGGTTATATCAGCGGTGCCTAGATCAGACGTCTTAGCGACCACGCTGTAGGTTACTTCACCCTCGAAATCGTGAAGTACTGTACCGCCGCCGCTGATACGTCGAATCACATCAACACCCAGTTGCTTGCAGGCATCGAGATAGACTTCAGTTTCCGGGTTCTGGTTTTTGCCTATGCTAACAGCAGAGGGCTGCCAACGATACAACCTCAAAGTATTGGGAACTTGACCGGCTATCCGAGCATTGAAGATTGCTTCATCAATTGCCATGTTAATAGCGGCATTATTGGTTTGAAGGGGGAGGTAACGCCAAGTGTTCATAGGATTCACTTTCAGGTAGAGCGGTTAACGTAAGACAGAACCTAGTGCTCTTGCTTAGCTAAGTGAGCTTCTAAGGTTGCAATGTTTCCGTCAACCATCGCTAACCACTGTTTATTCTCTGCAATATCAAGCCCCTTGCATAAGAAAATTTCTTTCGCCCTCTTGAAAGCCGCTTGAGCATCACCAAAGCATTTGAAAGCCGCCAAGGCGGTGCCTTGGTTTACTATAGCCATAAGCCATCGACCAGTATCAGCCGGATAATTCTCACCGCAAGCATCATAAAAAAGCAGAGCCTTGCTGGCGGCAGCGAAACTCTCAAACGGCTTATCCAATCGCCCATACGCGGCAGATAACCCAGCTTGACAGGAGGCTTCAAAGCGTCGCCAATCAAACTGTTCAAAAGCAGCTTGTGAAAGCGTCTGACAAAGACTCAACGCCTTGTTATAGCAGTCAACAGAGCCTGCGTAGTTACCTTTATGGAACAATCGATCTGCATCTTTAAATGCTTCTTGCATATCGCGGAGCACATGCACAGTTTTCATACTTACCCAAAGGTTAGTTACATATCCATTTTATCAAGGTTTTTTTCAGAGACAAGCCTTAAAACCTAAACCTGCATCTCTAACTGCAAGAGGAATAATAGTGAAAATTATCTCTGGTCCAGCATCTAAGCCCTTAGCGGAAGCAGTCTCCACCCAAACTGGTTACCCAAATATCCCTGTTGTCTCAAAGGTTTTTCCAGACGGGGAATCTTATGTCCGCTTAGATGGCGATGTAAAAGGAGAAGAAGTTGCAATCATCCAAACAACCTGCCCACCCATGCAGGACGGCAAGCTTTTCCAAGCGGCATTTTTGGCGGATTCTGCTAGGCGTTCGGGCGCAACAAAAGTCACAGCGGTCATACCCTACTTGGCATATGCCCGCCAAGATAAGACATTCCTCGCAGGGGAAGGCATAAGCGTAGAAACCATTTCGCGGATGCTTAAGGCCGCAGGAATCGACGAGTTACTAACTGTTAACATTCACTCAGAGCATTCGCTAGCTCAGTTTCCGTTTCCAGCAAAAACCGTTAGCGCTATTCCACTTATAGCAGAGTACTTTATCAAAAAAGGCTACAAAGGCGCATACGCACTCTCACCTGACAAGGGCGCAATGTACATAGCGCAACAAGCTCAGGCAGTGCTGGGAGGCGACGCTGGACACCTAAACAAAACTAGGGACCGCTACACAGGACAAACCGTGCAGACCGCCGAGGGCTTAAACGTAAAAAACCAAACAGTCATAATCCTCGACGACATCATCAGCACAGGCGGCACCATCGTGGGCGCAGCAAAAATCCTACGAGAACAAGGCGCAAAACATATCTTCTGCGGCTGCGTACATGGGTTACTCATCGGAGACGCAGAGAAACGCATTCTTGACGCGGGCGTTGAGGAAATCGTGGGCACTGATAGCGTTCCCGGAGCCATCAGCAAGGTTTCGTTGGCACCGCTAATTAGCCAAGAACTCAAAGGCGCAGAATAGGTGCCTAAACTTTTCTTTTTGTTATCTGGCGAGAATGAATCGTTACCTGCGGCTGAAGTTAAGGCGATATTGGAAGCCGAAGGCTACAACTACAAAAACCCAACATTGTTTGATCAAGTATTACGGTTAGAGTCTGATTTGGAAAGCGTGAAAGTTGTCCAGATTCGCTCGGCGTATACGCGTGTTTGCGCACAGGAACTCTTAGTAGCCAACGCAACTTACGCTGAAATCTTGCAGGCAGCAGAAAAAACAGACTTCAAAGCCGTCCTTGAACCCGGCGAAACCTTCGTAGTGCGAATTAACCGTATAAAAAATTATGCCGATGCTGAAATCAACACAATGGCATTGGAAATTAAACTAGGTGGACAAATTCTGAGGCAAACTGAGGGGGCGAGCGTTAACCTAAAAAATCCAGACAAGACTTTCATCGGCATAATCACAGACGATAAACTCATTTTAGGCCTAAAGCTAACCGACATAACAAGCAAAACCTTCTCTGAGCGGCGCCCACGCAAAAAGCCGTTTTTCCATCCATCCGCTATGCCTTCAAAGATGGCAAGGTGCATGGTGAATCTAACCCATGCGAAGGCTGAATCAATTCTTCTTGACCCATTCTGCGGCACAGGAACATCACTCATCGAAGCCACCTTCATCGGCTGCCGCGCAATAGGCGTCGACGCCCAAAAGAGGATGGTTCGGGGTACCAAAAAGAACTTGGCATTCTTTAACATATCCGCGGAGGGATTAGTATTAGCAGATTCACGTAAAATTCCGCTTTTCAAAGTTGACGCTGTCGTCACGGATCCGCCATATGGCCGCTCGTCGAGCACTCTTAAATCTACTACTAAACAGTTAGTGGAAGAAGTTTTAGCCTCTGCGCACTCTTTACTTGGGGCGGGGCAACGAATTTGTATAGCTTCACCCCAAACACTAAACATAACCAGGTTAGGCAAAGAGCTGGGCTATCGGCACATAGAATCACACTTCGCGTATGTACATCAGACGTTGACGCGGGAGATCGCAGTGTTCGAAAAGGTGACAGTATGAGTATTCGTGTAGTGTTCTTGGGAACAAGCGGCAGTGTACCAACGCTTAAGCGCAGCTTGCCATCAGTAGTTGTTCAGTGCCCTAAAGATCAGTGGATGTTTGACTGCGGAGAAAACGTGCAGCACCAGATGATTGCTGCAAAGGTTAGTTTTCATCGTAAAATGAAGATTTTCATTACACATTTGCATGGTGACCACGTGTTGGGTTTGCCGGGGCTTCTGCAGACGATGGCACTTATGGAACGCAAAGAACCAGTCCAAATTTTTGGCCCTGTTGGATTGAAGGCTTTTTTGATTTGCACTAAAGAAACACTCAACTTTGGCTTAAACTACCCCGTCGAAATCAACGAAATAAAAAGTGAAGGCATAATCTACGACCAAGAGGAATACCAAATAATAGCAAACAGGTCAAATCACGCCGTAGAAAGTTATGCTTTTGCTTTTGTGGAGAAGCCCCGACCTGGCAAGTTTTACCCTGAAAAAGCAATGGCATTAGGTATCCCTGCAGGCGAAATGTGGTCGCAGTTGCAGAGAGGAAAAGAAGTTGTAGCTACAAACGGCAAAACTGTTAGGCCAAGCGATGTTATGGGTCCACAGCGTGCAGGGAGAAAAATTGTATACACTGGGGATACCAAACCGTTTGAGGCATTCGCGAAATTCGCAAAAGGCGCTGACTTGGTAATTCATGATTGCACTTTTGATGATTCACTATCTGAAAAAGCAGGAGTAGATGGGCACTCGACACCAAGTCAAGCTGCGTCCCAGGCTAAAGCTGCTGGAGCCAAACGGCTAGTTCTCTCTCACATTAGTGCACGCTACGCTGATGCTAGTTTGCTTTTACAGCAGGCAAAAAAAGTCTTCCCAAACAGTATCCTAGCTGAAGACTACATGGAACTAGAACTGCCGTTAAGCGAATAACTGTTTTAGTTTCGCTATACTCTCAGGTACGCCACGCATGGATTCAACTATTACACTTTTGTCGTACCCAATTTTTTCTAATGTCTCAGATAGCCAATTGTAGTCAATGGTTCCGTCGTTTACGCCATTATGTTGGTCGTCACTACCGTCGTTGTTGCTGGCGTGAATGTGCACGATTTTATCGGCAAGTTGGTTAAAGAAAGGTTCGATTTGTCCTTCCAAGTTAGCGTGACCAAGATCCATTGTTATGCCAATCGGCAGATTAGTTTCTTTATAGAATCGGTGGAACTCTTGGGGTGTACTCATTAGAAACCAGTACTTATGAGGCAGGTTCTCTAAGGCCATGTTTATGCCATATTCTTCTGCTTGAGTGTAGAGTTCTTCTATGCTTTTGCACATCTGTTTGAAGTCAGCGTTGGGGTAGAATTGACCAATACCTGTTCGTTGCGCAGGGTGGAAAACCCACATTTTAGCATCTAATGCACTCGCGTTTGCCAGCGATTGTTTGAGGCGTTTAATCGAAGCGTTTAACATTGATTTTACAGGTGATCCTATGTTGATGTCGGCAAACGGTGCATGCAATGAGTATTGGAGATTGTATGATTTTGCAGCTTCTTTTAGCATTTCAATCCGTTTATTGTCTAAGTCATGGGTACCGTCGTCTAAAATTTCGATGTATTTAGTGTTCATGGTTGCTAAGCGTTTAACCATACGGCTGAATGGTTCGCCTAGGCAATAGAGCATTGAGACGCCGACTTTAGGTTTAGACATGAAGCTTACCTGTGATTGGATTGTTTCTGGTTAAAAGAAAAACGAGCTTAATTAAACTTGATCCTGCAAAAAATTGCTTTTTCGAATGGTGTTTGACACCGATTTACGGTTTTGGAATGAAGCTTATAAACTAGCGCGGTTCATTGAGGTTTGAGAAGGATAAGGCTTCCATGATTGCTACAATGGTGAATAGATGCCTGCGGTCAAGTAAAGGAGAATTCAAATCCTATTACGAGGCGTTCTTTTCTAGGAAAGCCGCACCGCCTATAAGTTTTGCACTCTGTGGCATGATCATTGGAGCCTACATTATTGGTTATTTTGGACTAATCTAATACAGCCCAAACTGGCCGCCGCCGCGAAAATCAGTATAGGTTGATCTCGTAGTTTTATACTGAACCTGCCTTATGCCCAAGGCAAGTTCCGCAAATTCTCTGAGTGTCTTGTAACGGAAATCCCATGTTGGCGTACCACATCGCAGTCCGCTGCACATTGTGTCTGCATAAACATACAGTTTGTTGCCCATGTAATCAAATTCTGCTTGCTTGGAGTCACCGTATTTAGGTTCAGATATCACTTTGAAAGGCCACAGCTTACACGCTTCAGGCTTCATCCGCTGTAATGCACAGAAATAATTACGTGAGTTGTTACAAAGAAAAGCGCATGAACCGTCATGGGCACGTTTAATGTAGAAACGATCCAAGCCCGCTATGGTGGTTTGGGAGCCGAAGGTTTTTGTGAGGTTTAACCATTCCGGGAAACCTAAGACTACACTGTAGAGTTTGCAACAGTAGCCGCATCCTTTGCAATGCCAGTCAGCAACGTTTTGCCATGGAATAAACTGCATCCCTAAACCATCTGCGCCCTCAAAGAAGCTATGGATAGATAAATTTTTTTCTAAACATAAAAATCCTAACAAACACTGAAATTCAGAGCATAATAAGTTTGTCTATTTGTGGCGGTTAGGTTTTTCTGTACAAATAAATCGTATGTGAAGGATAGCCCAGCTGCGGATTCTCACAGAAAGTGTTGATCTTCTCTGGGCGCCAACCGACAATCTCATAGTCGTGAGAAACTACACGTGCTCCACTTTTCAGATCATGCTCTAGCTTAGGTTTAATTTTCTCGTTAGCGCTTGTCGTCAAATAAAGGTAAACCACATCGGCAGCTGTCAAATTAACTTTAAACATGTCATCGTTAACTATGGTAACACGATGTTCAAGCCCATTTTCATGGATAGAACTCATCGCTTTCTTTGCTAGATCTTCACGTAACTCTATTCCAACTGCACGGGCACCAAATGTTTTTGCCGCCATAATCACTGTCCGCCCATCTCCTGAACCCATATCGAAAAGTACTTCGCCTGCTTTCAAATCGGCTAGTTTAAGCATGTACTCTACAACTGTACTGGGACTTGGAACGAACGGTGCGATAAACATTTTTTCCCTTCTTTTACCTGATTTTACTTGTTATGCTACATAGCCGTCTTTTTTGATCTGCGGCCTTCGAGCTTCACCACATTTCAGGCAACTCTGCTGGCACATTTCAAGGTATTTCTCTTCGTCCTTTGAACCAACGGCATTTGCGGCTTTAGCGCATAATTCGCTTGGTTCACTACAACCTTCTTCTTTGCATAGATTAGAGATGTATCCGCAAATTTCTTGTACATCTTTAGGTTCTAGAACTGCTCTATGCGTACGCACAAGCAAACAAAGTTCCCTTGCCATTACACATGTTTTTACAAATTTGATGCGTTCAAGAACTTCTTTGCGCAGATTCTTACGGCTTATTTCCACATTTATTCTCCTGTGAGCTAAATAGCCAAACAACCAGAATTAAGCCGATCTATCCTTAAAAAGATGATGTTAACCTCACGATAACCAATAGTTGTCGAACAAGAAGAGTAAAAATGGTCATTTGAAACGTTTGCTAAGTGATTTCCGCTCAGCTTCTAGGACTAACTCGTAAAATCGATCGGTTAACTTGTGCTCCTTCTCCAATAACGCTGATATATCAGCCACTGAAACTCTTCGTGAACTCAAAGCTACCGCCGCCACTTGCCCATACCTTTCGATTAGTTCAGCAGTTAGTTTGGCGTAGTTCCGCATTTTTTCCTCATTTTTTACTAAATGTTCACCCTTCTTTTCCACCAGACCTATGGCTTTTTCCTCTTCAACCTTTAGCAAACCTAGAGCAAAAGAGCCACAACGTGGACACTTGGGCTTGTCCGGAAGGTCTTTTATTCTTATCATTTGCATGTATTCCCAACAACTTGTGCAAACAAAGTTACCTGTCTCGTTGAGCAACCGTGCCTTGGCGGATTCAATCAGCACAGCACGCATTTGTTCAGGCGGAATAAGGTCCGTTTTCATGCTTACACGTTCGATACCCACCCGTGCAATTGGAGTTGGATTGCCGCCTGTTTCAACTACCTGCAATCGCGCATCGCTAGTCCGCAGTCTCCCCAGCACCATAACTAATCCATCAGCGTCGAGATCCTTTGAGAAAACTTCCTTTAATCCTTCCTCGTAAATGGGGGTCCCCTCGAAACTTGAAATTAATTTCTGCAAACTGACATTGCTGAAATCTGCCCACTTCTTGAGCGCACCAAACCGCCTGGCAACTTGTATGACACGCCGCTTGAATAAGCCCGTCTTCACAGTTGACAGAGTTAAGGTGTTCCGGATAGTTTGTTCATTCATATCTTTGATTTCGTTTAGCACTTCGACGAGACGCTCGGCAGTCATTGTGCCCATGGTCTGCACGAAGATACGGTATGGGTCATGCTGAACCACTATGCCTCGGCCAAGCTTATCGGACAACACCTGCCCCAAGAACTGAGCCATAGCGCGGTTTGTTAGTGAACCAAAATTTGAGTGAATAATTATGAATTCGCTCCAATCCTCTAACACAATGCGCTTTGGGGTTGGAACAGGGAAACCACTATGTACCTGCTCAATTGTTTCTGCCAAAGCAGTTAGGATGGTCTTGGAGTCGCCGGGATAACGCTCAGAGAGCATCACACTTATTTGCTCTGTGGAAGCACCTCTATGGGTTTGTTCTTCTACGAACCCGCGGATTTCAGCTAACTCTTGAGCTACCTCGTAGGGTACAGGGATCTCTTCGCCGATCCAACTGGGAATTGAGCCTGTGTGGTCACCTACTGGTCGTACGTATACTTTGTCTTCGGTTGCGTGAATTATTTGCCAAGGGCTACCGCGTATGATGAATTTTGTTCCAGGCTTGCCGTATTCGGCCATGAAAGCTTCATCTAAGACGCCAACGGAAGAGTCTGTGGATTCATCTATAACTAGGAACTGTTTTTCTTCAGGAATCATCGATAGATTGTCGAAGTAATATTCGAACATGGCTTTAGTACGCTGGGGCTTTAGGACCACT
>JAEAMG010001196.1_pt1 | contig 21399 bp, 16 predicted proteins | sample 8958741 | NCBI WGS metagenome assembly JAEAMG01 (sample SAMN16933256, study PRJNA681125) | bioreactor sludge metagenome | isolation source: anaerobic bioreactor treating anionic surfactant - SDBS | place: India: Bengaluru | collected 2019-02-28 | reverse complement strand
GGAGTACATCAGCGCCGTGACGCTGGCCTGGGCCGCCAAACGCGGCATTCGCATCAACGTCATCCAGCCTGGCCAGCCGCAGCAGAATGCTTATGTCGAGCGCTATAACCGCACGGTGCGGTACGATTGGTTGGCCCATCATCTGTTTTAAACGCTCGATGAGATCCAGGATTTTGCAACCCGCTGGTTGTGGACTTAGAATCACGACCGGCCCAACATGGCACTTGGCAGCATCACACCAAAACAGAAGCTTGCCCTGGTCGCTTGACCTCTACTTTTAGCACGATCTAAAAATGAGGGGATTACCCTGGCAACTGGCCGGCACGCACGCCCTGCGCAACGCCCATTTACTGCGCGAACTGCTCTACGTCCAGGAACTCACCGGCGAGCGCTGGCCTGCCAGACTGAACGAACTGCTGCTGCGCGCCAACGAATTGTGCGAAGCGGCGCAGCGCAAAAACATCGTCCTCGGCGATGCCAACAAGACGGCCTTGCGTACCTTTTACGACGCCATTCTGTCGGAGGGCAAACGGCGTCATCCTGCCCGACTCTAGCCCCGTGGCAAGGCTGGCCGAGTCAAGCAGTCAGTCGTCTTCAACCTGTTGCTGCGCCTGCGCCGATACGCCGACGCCGTGCTGCTGTTCATGTTTGATCCCGCCGTGCCGTTCACCAATAACCTCTGCGAATGCGCCATCCGCATGCCCAAGGTGAAGCAGAAAATCTCCGGCTCATTCCGCACCTTGCTGGGCGCCCAAAACTTCTGCGTCATTCGCGCCTGTCTCGACACGCTGCGCAAACAAGGTCATGGCATGCTCTCGCCCTCCTTCAACGTACATTCGCCGGAAACCAGATTCAACCAGCCCTCCGGCTGAACAGTTACTTAAAATATATCATTAATACTTATTAAATATATCATCATATCGTTCAAAAATTGAATCCTTTGCATATATATCATCAAATAACTTTTTGCAATTATCAGAATAATACTTATTTTTGATAGGATCACACAATCTCAATACGGAATCACTGAAATCTTCCCACGTGTTGGCCAATTCACCATGCACGCCATGAATAAAGTCGATTCCCTCGACCCCAATATCGGTTGAAATAACTGGCAAAGAACATGCTAAAGAATCGATTATTTTCAATTTAACCCCTGAACCAAAGGCCAAAGGTGCAATCAATGCGCAAGCGTTAGATAACAGCGGTGATAGTTCTTCTACACGCCCCAGAAATTTTACTGCTTGACCAAAGGGCAGGCCATACTGTTTGAGTTCGTCTGTTACTCCACCACCGATGACAGTCAGTGTTGCGACGGGATTGTGTATTAATACTTGTGGAAATACCGATTTTAAAAAGACCTTCAATCCCGCTACGTTATGCGGTAAATTCATTGAACCTAAAAATATGAAGTTAGGCTTTTCATTCCACTTTCGCGGCACGATCTCGGTAGCAGGCAAAAAAGGCGGGATCGCTGTAAGGCGCATCTCACCATGACGTTTCTTGAAATAATCGACTTCACTGGAACTGATCAACAGCGAAATATCGCAATCAGCAGTAGCCCTGATTTCTGAATTTTCTATAATATCTGCTTCATATTTAAGTATAAATTTTTTCAATGGATCAAATTTATCTACTGCAAATCGTAAAAATGAAGGTATATTTTTTTCAAAATTTCCAAATACGCCGATCGATCTGAGATCGGAGGCAGCCATACGCATATATCTTAACGAGAATAGGTCATCAAGATAAACAATCTTACGCGTATCAGACAATTGCAGATGACCTGCATATTGCGCCAACCGCACAGTATCAAAAATCACCATATCCGGTTTGTGCTCGGCTATCAAAGCTTGGATTCTGTCACGGATTTTGCGACTGTAAAAAAAACATTCTTGAATACTTTTTTCATGCTTCAATAAAGTGTAATTCAGAATGTTTGAAATTATCACCAACCGTGACGGCCGATTAATCGTTTCAATAATATTATTTCCACCAAGGGATTCGCCAACTACTGCCACCTTGAAGGATTTCCCATACCGTTCTTGTAGATAATCGAATATACCGGAAAGCACAACACTTTTACCATTATTTCGGGGTGATGGATCAATTGTCGTAAAAAAAAGGACTTCCGTCATTTATAATCCTATTGCTGAGAAACCGGAATGACCAAGAACCATTCAGATTTTTTGTATGTAAATCCGCATAAACGATAGTGTCTTATTGAAAGTCGTCTCTAAAAAAAATATCGCAAAAAATAGACTTATTTTAAAAATATTAATTATAAATATTTACTCAAATACCAGATAGGCAGATAATATTTTTAAAAACGATTCGCATCAAGATTCATTTTCTAAAGCCTTAATATAGCTGAGCATATATTCATCATGCTGGGTAAAGTTATGTTCCAATACTTTTTTTGAACGATGCAAGTTAAAAATACCTTGCAGGCTCTCATCCAGATAGATATTAGAAAATTTCTCCACCAAATCGTCGATATCTTTATAAGAGAATCGTGCATCCTCAACCAACTCTGCCTGACCACATGAGTTTGGTACTAGAGTCAAACATCCAAGCCGCTGCAATTCCAATGCAGATATGCCGTAATGCTCAAATAGCGCACAATGCAATCCCCATTTACAGGAAGAAATCACGGATTCCAGTTGTTCGCGGTTCAGTCCTTGCTTCCATTCCACATAACTCTTGCCTGCAATTAATTTATTGATATCCGCAGCGTATGCCGCATCGGCGCTACCGACAATCAATAAATTAACGGTTATACCAAGCTTTCTTATTTTATTTACAAATTCAATAGCGAACTCAATACGCTTGCCCGGCACGACACGCCCCAACACCACAACGGTATCACACCGCTCTGACCACCAATTTCCAAGTACATCATCAGCAAAGCATTGTTCTGTCTTTGCACCCATATAAGTATAATCTGCTACTATTTCAGGATAATGGCGTTTCACCTGACCCATCGTCCACTTGGAATTTGCAAGGGCCGGAATTTTTTCAACTTGCTGTCGATTCCAACCTGAAATGAGACGGCACGACTGCACATACACCATGCGTGCCAGTCTGCGGCTTAACTTGTGTGCTTGCTCGCCCAGATAACTCAAGCTTTCAGCATCATGAAAAAAAATTGGCACATGAATGAATTGGAAATTTTTCTTCCCACTGACTGTCAATTCTCCATAGCTAGAAACGACAAGATCATATTGGGACACGTATGGTTTTGCTGCACGCAATGCCACCGCATATCGTAGCAAGGACACCTTCCGGGATTTGATAAGCGCCTGAAAAAATGGAAAGGCAGGAATGACTTTCAAGCGGCTTTCATCAATAGCGATACCAGACCAATTAGATAACGACTTGACATTAAGAGCACCGCCACAGTGCACTACATCGACATCATAGCCGGCTCGCATTAACGTATTAATTGCACGGATAGCGAAGAGTTCTGCGCCGCCGAAGCTATATAAATTATTGTGAATCAAAAGACATTTTTTTTTCATTATTTCAGTTCTTATTTACAAAGCACTTGAAGAGTCATGCTACGCCACATCATGAATAAAACATCTAGTCATAAAAAATCTAGTCGCATATTAACCGGGAATTTTTTTCACATATCCTTGATGTACAAGATAAGAAATAACAAGCCAATAAAATGGATAGGTAATTGCGGCTTGCCACAATGAGCAAATCAGTAGGAAAGCAATAACTAGCATTCTAAATTCACGCGGCAAAGCAATCAGTGGCTTTAAAATGAATAAAAAAATTATAAAATAAAAGAGCAGCCCTATATAACCGCCATACAGTACTATATTAAAAAATGGAGTTTGCGCAGAAGATCCCTTGTCGATAATATCGATGGAACGGAATGCACTACTTAACCAATCCGGATAAATTTTCGATGATGGCCCGGCAAACCCAAATGTCCCCGTACCAAAATGCGAACCTATTCCTTCATACCAACCTGCGGCGTTTGAGACGAAACGGACGACAGAAGAAGGTTCAAGCAATAGCCAATTTGCAAGAAAATCGCCATCAAAAGCAGAAAGCGCAAAATTAAAAAAAACCCCGAGCCTGGAATTCTCCTTAAACATGATGAATGCCGCGACCCCTGAACAGGTCAGTATCATCAATACATAGATAATAATTTTTGATTTCCGTGATTTTCCGCCATGCATTAAAAACTGGTTCAACAATATAAGCATGGCAAATATAATTCCGGTGATCGATAGCGTGGCCACCAATAAAATTGCGATTAACGCAAATAGAAACCCTTCTTCGTCAATTATTTTATCCTCAGATCTATTCAATAGATACATGATATACAAACCAAATAAATTCAGCGAAGCATACGAAGGCTCAGAGGAAAAAAACGAATTAAAACCGTAATAATAAACAGCCCCTCTGGGAAAAAAAACTCCTAATACTGCGCGTGTTGGAGAGGATGCAAGCAAACCACATACAATTACAAAGAACAATAATATAACAACCCAGCGCATCACCCATAAATTGCAAAAAGGAATTAGGCGCCAGCCAAAAAGGATATAACTTATCAATACAAATATTTTCAACGCGGATGCCAGATCAGTAGTAGCACCGAACGCCAAGCCAATTGCCGCCATTAACAACAGGACAGCTGCTGCCAGCATTAACCGAAATGACAATTTACCATCCTGGAGAAATGCCATTATTGCCAATATCATCAATACAATTGGCTGATATTCCCCCATAGGCAATACTTCAAAATTAACCGTCAAGAAGCCGAACAACAACAAAGAAGACAGCAGCAATTCTCTTGATGTTAAGGGTATTTTTTTAAAGATATTGATCATTGATAAATCCAGGATATTGATCTGCCAGCGCCGCTAAAACTTCAGAATGTTCAGTTCGCATCTTAATATTTCGTTGCACTCTCGTTGTAATCAATGCTTTCGAATATTTTCTACAAAATACAGTGTGTAAGCGCCTTTTAGGACAGGCGCTGATATTACACAATTAATCGAATTACGTTGAAGATGTAAATCCCATCTCGATTCACTTTCATCATAAAAAAATTATTGACATTCAAGGCTTCATTTTTAATCCATCGCGTGTTCCACGATAAAACGAAGAAAATAACTTTTTCGTAAATAAACGCCATTTTAGAAGGCGGGTAAGCGAAAAATAAGTAAATGCCACTATTTTATGTATCGGCGAAAAATTCTTATTGATGAAATAAATTCGATTTCGATGGCCGTAATAAATCGAGAATGGTGAAGTTCCCCCACCTGTACTACTGCTAACTTTATGCCATACTTGGCCTGCCGCCCAATAATACACTTTATACCCTGCCAAACCTGCACGCCAGACAAAATCAGTATCATCATGATAGACAAAATATTTTTCGTCCATGATCCCTACAGCATCAAAAACCGAGCGATGAATAAGCATGAAACAAGTCGGTGCGTATTCTGTGTAGCCATCCTTATCATATTGGCCGGCATCTTTCTCTCCTTCGCCAGTATGATTGGTAGTGCCTATCCAGCGATTAAAGCTACCTCCGGCACACCAAATTTTCCCGGAGTCAAAGAAGTATATTTTTGGGACAATCATCCTTTCTTGGCGCGTATCAGCCAGGGCCAGCATTTCTCCCAACAAATCTGGATTCTTAAACTCAATATCGTTATTGAGCAATAACACATACTCGCAGCCCATTTCCAACGACAAGTTGATACCCTGATTGTTTGCTGCGGCGACACCAACATTCGATGTATTATGTATCAATGTCACATTTTCGAAACCGTATTTCGCAATTAATTTTTCTGCTTCAGTATAAGAACGATCATCCAGACTATTATCAATTATAAATAACCAATAATCTTGCATATTTTGCTTTGACATGCTTTCGAAAAAACCTGGCAAAACCGATGCACTGTTAAATAATACTGTTACCAGTCCGGTCTTGACTGTCATTTGTACAATCCTCGCTGTTTCATTTCCGTAATGCTTGCGTCATAAGCATCCGCCTGCACCGCCTGCAAATTGACCCATTCGGTGAACAGCTTGATCCCTTTCTCGAAACTGACCTCTGGTTTGAACCCGAGCAAACGTGCCGCCTTGCTGAGGTCGGCATAATTATGTCGAATGTCACCTAATCTATAGGCTCCTGTCACTTTAACTGGTACATTGACGCCATACGTCTGTACCAGCAATTGCGCAACCGTCAGCACATCCGTGGCGACGCCGGCGCCAATGCCGAATACCTCACCATCGGCTTCGGCTTTTGTTAAGGCAAGGGTCGTCGCGGCAACAATATCGGAAATAAAGACGAAGTCACGGCTTTCTTTGCCATCTTCAAAAATGCTCAAGCCATTGCCATTCTTGATACGTGTCGAAAAAATAGACAGAATACCCGTGTAAGGATTACTCAAGGATTGACCAGGGCCATATACGTTCTGATAACGCAGTGCAGTAGCACCAATACCCAGTGAGGCACATACTGTCATCACCATCTGTTCCTGATTCTGTTTGGTGATGCCATAGACTGAAGATGGATGAATCTTTGATTCCTCATCGGTTGCCAACAAGGTCAGTGGTGCACCGGTCTCGGGACACAACGGTTCAAAGCGGCCAGCCTGCATGTCCTCGTCTTTGCGCGCACCTGGATAGACAATGCCCAGCGCGTCAGAACGATACTTCCCTTCCCCGTAGATGGAGCGGGACGACGCAACCACTACCTTCTTGACCTGATACTTCCCATTCGCCAAAAGGTCAAGCATCAGACCCGTTCCGCCGATGTTCACGTCGACGTAGCGCTTTATTTCATACATCGACTGGCCAGTGCCTGTCTCAGCGGCAAGATGCACAATGGCATCCTGTCCCGTCAATGCTTGACGCCAAGCCGCTTCATCACAAACACTTCCGGCGACAAAACGAACCTGATTTTTGATGCTTTGATACAAAGGCGACGATTGAGCCGGATCTATACCGTGAATTTGTGGAGACAGGTTATCCAGCACGGTAATCTCATGCCCTAACCCAATCAGATGAAGAGCCAGATTTGAACCAATAAAACCTGCACCGCCTGTAATAAGAATATTCATCTTGCTTTCCAGAAAATTATTTAATTACTTTTTCCCAATGCCTATCATCAGCATTATATTTTTTTATCAATTTGGCTGGGGAACCCGCCACCACAGAAAATGAAGGGAAACTTCTCGTCACCACGCTATTTGCGGCAACAACACATCCTTCACCTAACGTAACTCCACTGCCAATAAACGAATTAGCACCGATCCAGCATCGATCCCCAATAGAAATTGGCCCTTTTGATACCAACTCCGTGTCTAGTCTCGATTTTTGGAGATCTTCATATCCGTGATCAAAATCTGTCAAAAAAACGTTGGGACCAAATACAACTTCCTCACCAATATTCATGGTAAATGCGGCAGTCAGATTAAGATGGCGATTTGCGAAGGTTCCTCTTCCGATATTAATCCTACTACGGTACTCCTTCTTACCGTAACGTTTCACAGCGTATAATATGGAGCCACGCTCAATTCGGACCTCATCCTCAATAAAAATTCTTCCCGCACCAAAAACCTGATCCGGTTTCTTTATCCAGGTTTTATGGCCAACTTTTCCGAAAATATAGGAGTAAATAAAACGACTCTTTATTTTTGCGAATAATCCTTGAAGATATGAGTAAAAATCATAAAAATCCATTTTTTCAAATGACGTATTTTTTTTAAAAAAAATATTTAGCACGGCAACTCCATACCATTATTTATTGCAAATATCCACGCTTTATTATTCAAAGATGGTGGGAAAATAATCACATCGATAGCCCAACTTCAATGTCTTTCCCATTGATTAAGTTCAAAAGAATACTTCTTGATCAATTTCGTCGAATTCCAGGCAACTCTAGAGTATTCTGGAACATATTTTTTGAGGACTAGGTAGACTCCGACTGTTGTACGTCGTCCGATTAGGTCATTAGGCGATATAATTTCACCTTAGGCGATCAAACGCCTTCGCCTATATCAACATAATTATTCCCAACATCGATTCTTTTGACAATTTTTTCGGTATCCGAAACATTGCTATTGGTATATTGCACATCAAAAATTTGTAACTCCTGCAGCAATTAAACGTTGTCACCCATCAATATATTTCAACCACATACAAGACGTAATTCCTTGCGAATAACCACCAAGCTCTCAATAAAAATTCTATGTAGATTTATATTCAGTGCAGACTAATTTTTTGACATATAATTTTTATTTTACAAAATAAAAGACCATCGCTTTACTATATAAAAATTTAAATTCTTTATTTAATTTTAAATTATTATTTATTCTGAACTTTAAGCATTTTCTCACGCTCCAAATTATTTAATTTTTCAATTCCATCGATTGAAAGAGAATTATCTTTCTCATATATTTTCATCAATAATATACATTGATAATACATCATTTGCAAAACAATAAACAGGCCAGGCTTACCAGCTTTGTAAGCACCTCCGAATATATAGTTTTTCAAGAAACTTTTTACCAGGTGCGCGAAAAGTCTGAATATACTAAAACCGGCATGCTCTTTCGCTTGTATATCAGTATATCTATCTATGGTCGCCAGATAAGACTTCGCATTATTTGATATAAAATGTCTAACAAAATATATTTTTGAATTCAAAAATAATATTTTATCGTTAGGCACTGCGGGCTTACCGAAGCTATGAATAACATTCCCGAAAAAATCGATAGCATCTTTCTCAAAAATTCGATTCAAACGATCGGCATAAGCATCATGACAAAATCTTCCATAATAATAGTTTTTACGTGCGATGTTGACTATTTTATATTTTCCGCTTTCGACTGCCTGAATAATTACATCCAGTGTCTCATGATCTAGAAGCTCATCTGCAAACCCCCAGTACAGCCAAGGTGTTTCAACCCTATCCTGAATTCGCTGAATAGTCTCATAGTCTTCAAACCAGCCATTATTTTTATTCAAGAATACTTCCGCGCCCATCTTTTCTGAAATATCTCGCGTAGCATCAGTGCTATGATTATCTACAATCAATATACGCGCCCATCCAGAAAAATTTCGAATCACACGCTCAATTCTTGCCTCTTCATTATAAGTAAAGATTACAAAAGTAATCTTATCCGAATAAACCATAACACCCTCCATTATTTTATTTTATTAATTCTTGCCACATGCCAGATCAAAAATGTGGCAATAAATATCTGCGAGAACGCTATCGGTATACCGATAAGAAATGCATCTTGGGGCCAGTAGGTCATTATGAGGAATCCACCTGCTGTCGAACCTATTGCTGCCACAACATTGTAAAAAATCATTATTTTTGCAGCGTTATTCAGCATCAAAAAAACAGTGGCAGCACCTATAACCATATTCCCGGCATCAACCAATACACCAAAACCAATTGCATGTGCATACTCGACGTAATCATTTTTTGTTAAAAATAATAATGCATACTTCCCAAAAATAAGTGCGAAAATTACAACCAATAAAGTTAATACCAGTGCATTTCTGATATAGGTTAAGGTGTACGTCCCTTTGCTTGCATATATTTTTGGCAAAAACAATTGAGCATAGACGGACGATATTGCAGCCATTCCTGACGAGCCTAGATTGCTTACAACTGTATATATTGCAGCAGTCGCTGGCGCTCCGGCCCAGACATACATCAACCTGTAAAATTGCAATTGCGCCAGATTACATATGGCACCGATCGATAATGCATAGCATTTCCGAAATATAGTTTGATAGCTTTCGATACCTTCATCACTCCAGCTATAAGGAAGGTGTTTTGAAAAATAAATTCCAATAACTAAAATTTCAATTGAAAATGCAAAAACTGTCGAATACAACAATAGCTCAGCACTCGCACTAAAGTACATCGCGGCAACAAGGAATAATACGATTTTCAATACACTTTCAAATATCAGCATATTGACTACAAAAATCTTATGGCCACGATTATTCAGCAGTCCTCTCGCAAAGCTACAGACATAGAATAAAAATGCAGTGCTATAAATTCCAAAAAGATCAAAAAACTTTATTTTCCCCAAATACCAAAGCGGCACACCAAAGGAAAGACAGAGAAAGAGAGCAAAAAGACACACCCGTCGGTTCAAATTCCAGATCATACCCAATGGTATGGTTTTCCCCGACAATGCCAACTTTGCTTGTAAGTAATAATCAATGGGAACAAACACCAATGAATTCATCACATAAGACAGTGTAACAAGATAAAAATATTTACCTATCTGGTCAGTAGAAAGATTATTAGTATAAGTTTTAATAAAAACAAACCCAATACTGATTGAAACTATTCTTAAAACAATAACCAAGGCAGTTGCAAATATTTTTCCATTTCCCCATTTTGAAATTATTTTTTTTAGCATTTCTCAAATATCGACATGAAAGGAATTTCTTTATTTCATTTTCTACTTGCCACATGGCACCAAGAAATTTTCATCAACTGTTCCAAATCGCTAATTTACCTAATCTCCGCTATCGAATCAGGCTTCTTTATCTATGCTGGTATTTTTGACGTCAAATCAGATAAAATGCTCTGAATTCCTTCAGCCATGGAAACCCTCGAACGCCAGCCTGTTTTTACGATCAGATTTTCATTATTCGCCCTGGAGTACATGATTTCTGAGCTTCTATATGGCAATGCGCCGAAATTCATTTCCGTTTTCGAGTTTGAAAGGGAATGAATCATGTTTACAAAATCCTTGATCGAAGTTGCTGTACCCGTTCCTACTTCAAAATCGGCGCAGTTTTCCCCAACACTATTTTTTGCGTAATGCAATATTCTGTCAAAGGCAAATACGACATCATCCACATGGATGAAATCACGAATCTGATTTCCTGGAGTAAAATCCATGACAGCCTGATGCCTAAGAAATCTTTTCGTTACATCTGTAATGAATTTACTATCTGCGTCACCTGGGCCATACATATGCTCCAGACTTACATTTATAAATTTCATTTCATTTCGCTCTCCAAAGGACTTAGCAAAATCATGAAAAATCTTCTTTGACTTAATATATTGATTTAAATATCCATAATCACCATCTGCTTTACAGAAAAACGTACTTGCATTAATGAATATATGGATATTTTTTGCTTTTGCTTTTTCCATCAAAGTCAGAGGGAAAATGACATTAGAACTCAAAATTTCGGATACTGCCTCGCCCTTGTTTCCATAACAAGTTGCAGTATGAATAACTGCATCTATTTCAGAACTAAGGAATTCCAACCCATCCTCAATATCAAATAACTCCATCCTATCTGATATCAAATTAATTTTATAAGTCAAAGACGATCTTCGCTTTAAACCGATTACGGAATGACCAGTCTCAATCAGATATTTCGCGAGGTGGCTACCTAAGAAACCGGTCACTCCTGTAATCAGTACCTTCATAATTAAAAGTTCACTCCAAAGAACTCTTCAATCTTGCTGATCGAGAAATCCATCATTTCCTTGGTCAAACCAGGGAACACGCCGATCCACAGGGTGTCGTGCATGATACGGTCAGTATTGGTGAGCTCGCCCGAGACGCGATAGTTGCGCCCGATCATGTACGGTTGGCGTGTCAGGTTGCCGGCGAACAGCAGGCGCGTACCAATCTTGTTTTGATCAAGGAAGGTCAACAGGTTGACCCGGTCCACATTGGCCTCTGGGCGCAAGGTGATCGGGAAGCCGAACCAGGACGGATCCGAATTCGGTGTTGCTTCCGGCAGGATCAGGAACTCCGCACAGCTCTGCAGGCCGTTTTTCATGTAGTTGAAATTGTCCTTGCGCGCCTGCACAAAACCGGCTGCGCGATCCATCTGTGCCAAGCCGCACGCAGCCTGCATGTCCGTGATCTTCAGGTTGTAGCCCAGGTGGCTGTAGGTATACTTGTGATCGTAGCCTTCTGGTAACGTGCCCAGCTTGCAGCAGAAACGCTGGCCGCAGGTATTGTCCTTGCCAGGTGCGCAGTAGCAGTCGCGGCCCCAGTCGCGGAACGATTCGGCAATCGCTTTCAGCTCCGCATTGTTGGTGAAGACCGCACCGCCTTCGCCCATGGTGATGTGGTGCGCAGGGTAGAAACTCATGGTGCCAATATCGCCGAAGGTACCGCACATCTGGCCGTTATACGTTGCGCCCAGGGCATCGCAGCAATCTTCCACCAGCCACAGATTGTATTTTTTGCACAGCGCGACGATGACTTCCAGATTGAACGGGTTACCCAAGGTATGGGCCAGCATGATGGCCTTGGTCTTGTCGGTAATCGCCGCTTCGATTTTGCTGGCGTCGATATTGTACGTTCCCAGTTCGACGTCGACGAACACGGGTACCGCACCATATTGTAAGATCGGATTGACGGTGGTCGGGAAGCCGGCGGCCACACCGATGACTTCGTCGCCAGGCTGAATCGCGCGTGCGCCCAGTTTTGGCGACGTCAGGGCGGAAAAAGCGACCAAGTTGGCGGACGAACCGGAGTTCACGGTGATCAGAAATTCGACGCCAATGAACTTGGCCAGGCGTTTTTCAAATTCGTCATTGAAACGCCCCGTCGTCAACCAGGCATCCAGCGACGCTTCGACCATCAGGCCCATTTCAGGGGCGCCGACCACTTTACCGGCCGGTGGAATCACGGTCACGCCAGGCTCGAATGGTTTCGGCACGCTGGCCAGGGCGCCATATTGGGCCACCAGGGCGGCGATCTGTTCGCGGATTTGTTGTTGGGTCAGTTGTTCGCTCATGGTACAGCCTTCAATTTGTTAGGTATTTTGATAAGTAGTGATTTGCGCCAGCGTCATTGCACGCATGTCCGCGCCCTGGTCGCAGGCTTTATGCCATTCGACAATTTTCGCGATCGTCTGACCGATGTCCCAACGCGGATGCCAGCCCAGCTGGCCACGTGCCTTGGAGCAATCGAGCTTCAGATAGGTCGCTTCGTGTGGATGATCCTGACCATCGAGCGACCAGGACGCGCCCGCGCCCCATTCCTGCGTCATGCGTTCGATAATCCACTCGACGGGTTTGGCATCGGTGTCGTGCGGACCGAAGTTCCAGCCCTCGGCATGCACGTGACCTTCCGTGTACAGTTTTTCCGCCAGGGTCAGATAGCCGCTCAGCGGTTCGAGCACATGCTGCCACGGCCGGATCGAATGGGGATTGCGTATCATCACCGGCTCACCAGCGCCGATGGCGCGCAGCATATCGGGGATCAGTCGATCCAGCGCCCAGTCGCCACCGCCGATGACATTGCCGGCGCGGCCGCTGCCTAGTGCAATGCCATGTTCAGCATACTTCTCGGCATTAAAAAATGAACTGCGGTAGCCGGCCGTCACCAGTTCGGCGCAGCCCTTGCTGTTGCTATAGGGGTCGTAGCCACCCATGGCTTCATTTTCGCGGTAGCCCCATGGCCATTCGCGATTTTCATAACACTTGTCGCTGGTGACGTTCACCACCGAACGCACGCCAGGCGTAGCGCGCACGGCTTCGAGCAGATTGACCACGCCCATCACGTTGGTGGCATACGTCTCCACAGGATTTACATATGAATAGCGCACCAGCGGCTGGGCCGCCATGTGGATCACGATTTCAGGCCGCGCTTGTGCCATGGCGCGCTTCAGCGCTTCACCATCGCGCACGTCGCCGATGATGGAAACCATGCCGCGCGCCACGTTCGCCACTTCAAACAGGCTAGGGGTGGTGGGCGCTTCCAGCGCATAACCGGTCACTTCGGCACCCAACTGCTGCAGCCAAAGGCTCAACCAGCCACCCTTGAAACCGGTATGGCCTGTCAGGAAGACCCGCTTGCCTTGCCAGAATGCTGCATCCATCAGCGCACCTTCCAGGGAGCTTTACCCGATTGCCACAGCTCTTCCAGGTGCACCTTGTCGCGCAGGGTGTCCATCGGTTGCCAGAAACCGCGGTGGAAAAAAGCGTCCAGCTGACCTTCGGCGGCCAGGCGTTCCAGCGGCTGCTTTTCCCAGGTCGTGCTGTCGTCCGCGACGTAATCGATGACCTTTGGCGACAATACAAAATAGCCGCCATTGATCCAGGCGCCATCTCCTTGCGGCTTTTCCTGGAAACTATTGATTTTCTGGCCGTCCAAGATCAGCGCGCCGAAACGGCCCGGAGGCTGGGTCGCGGTCAGGGTAGCCATTTTGCCGTGCGCTTTGTGGAAGGCGATCGATTCAGTGATGTTGACATCACTAACGCCATCGCCATAGGTGAAACAGAACGCTTCTTCACCTTCCAGATAGCGCTTGACACGCTTCAAGCGACCTCCGGTCATGGTTTCGTCACCGGTATCGACCAGCGTGACTTTCCAAGGTTCGGCATTGCGCGCATGTACTTCCATTTTATTATCCTGCATGTCGAACGTCACGTCCGAGGTGTGCAGAAAATAGTTGGCAAAGTATTCCTTGATGACATAGCCTTTGTAGCCGCAGCAGATGATGAAATCATTCACGCCATGCGCCGAATAACTTTTCATGATATGCCAAAGGATAGGCTTACCGCCGATTTCAACCATCGGTTTTGGTTTGGTGGAGGTTTCTTCACTAATACGGGTACCCAAACCACCGGCGAGAATGACTGCTTTCATTTTTTCACCACAAATATATTTTAAAAACAAGAAAAATATTTAAATCAAATCCAAGCAATAACATTCATATAAATGACAAATTATTTCTTACCAAACCTTGGATAGCTTTGCCCAACGCTCTCTCGACTTCTCACTTTTCCGTGAAAAGCGATAAAATTCACGCATGAAAATAAAAAATATAGAAAAAACAAAACCAACAATAACAGCACCCAGCATGATAAAAATTCTTCTCGGTTTTGATCTCTTCTCTGCAGGAACAGCCTTATCCAGTACTTGAATATTTGAAGTCTCTTTCGCCTCGTCGATCTTGGCTAACTCATACTGTTTCGAAAGCAACTCAAAAATCGTCTCGTTATACTTTACATCGCGCAATCCACGAATATATTCAACTCCAATGTCTGGCAACTTCGATGTCGACACAAGCGCATCCCCATTCCTGCTTTCTGGTCCACGCTTTAATTTCTCAACCTGGCCCTGTAGCCCCTGAATTTCCTGTTGCAGGCGAATAACTTCCGGATTGTTATTGGTTGCAAAACTTCGCATTGATCCAAGTTGCACCTCTTTCACAGCAATCGTACCCTCAAGCTGTGCCACAGTAGAAATAATTCCTCTTACCTGGCCTTCAAGCTGAATAATTCCCGTGTCTTTCTGAATATTACGCAAAGCAATTTCAGATTCAGCAAGATCATTTTTTGCTTTCACCAACTGCTTTTCAAAGAACAAGCGCCGTTGTGAGGCATCTGTAATTGCCAGGTTCTGCGTCAATGCGGACAATTCGGAAACGTATGAATTTGCCAATTCTGCGGAGAATTTTGCATCAGTATCTTCGACAGCAATCGAGATAATTCCTGATTTTTCACTCGAAACATCAACTATTGCCCCAAGCTTCTTTCTGGCGTCATCAAGGTTATCAACATCAAATTTCTTCTTTAAATCAAATTTCTTAATCAGATTATCAGCGACAGTCCGGCTCTCTAACATGCCGACATAGAGGTCGCTTGGATTTTTCAATCCAGCGATACCTCCAGCGGCACCAGCCAGACCTCCCAACTGTCCCAACATTGCTGCCATACCTGCCCCTTGCTGCTGTTGTGGGGGCAGAATGGCAGACTTCGACAAAAATTTCGGACTGATGATGAAAAATGCCGCCGCCACCCCAATCAACAGACAAAACAGGGGGGTAAGAAATAGCAATTTCTTATTTTCACCAAGTAGCACAAGCAAATCAAGGATATGAATTTCATTATTTTCCTTAATCGCAAGCACGTTCTCTTTTATTTCCATCATTTGCTCAGACATCATTTTCTTTCAGGTAATAGTCTATTTTAAAGCCAGAATATAATTTTGATTTAATTAAGCCGTAACCACATGGCTACGCATTCATTGCGAAAAGTAATTAAATTCGAAATTAACGGCAAATGAAATATGATATTTTCAATTAGTTTTTCAGCACTTTCAACCCCGCCGCCCCCAAACCAAACTGATAAAAGATCGATGTCCATTCCTTCAAACTCTGCATAAACGTGCTGCGGTCGATTTTTTCCGGCACCACCACGGTATCACCAGGATTCAAAGCCATGCCGCCAAGGCCGCTGAACCAGCCGGTACTTTGCCCACTCTGGGCCGTACCGTCTGCGCGTATCACGTACATTTCTGATTTATCAGCCGTAACCGTAACGCCACCGGCTTGCTGGACGTAGTCGTTGACCGTGCGCTGCGGGCGATAGACAAAGGCGTTTTGCTGGAATACCGAACCAAGCACATCCACCGTGCCCGGGCGGCGCGGGATCAGGATGGTATCGCCATCCTGCAAGGGCAGGTCGGGAAAGTTCTTGACTTGCGTCTCCACACCAGGCAAATCGAGCACGATACGGCCCTCGGCCTTGATGCCGCGCAGTTTTTTCACGATGCTGCGCTGTTGCTCAATTTCTGCAGCCAGTTTAGCCGCGTTAACCTGATCAGCTGAGGCGCCCATGCGCAGAGTGGCATTCGCCTCCAGGTCGCGTTCGAAGCGGTCCGCCACTTCATTCAACTTGGCTTGCTGGGCACGCCGTACCGATTCACGGTTCAACTGGGTGGCGTACAGATAACCGTTTTCATTCGGGCCTCCCACGCGAGCGATCAACTCGCGCAAGGTCTCGCCTTTCTTCAACAGAAAGATGCCGCTCTGTTTGGCTTCGCCGGCCACGCGCACGTACTCATTCTGGATCTGGGCCTGCACCGGCACGGCGCCCGGCGCAAACACGCGCAGCACATCGGTCGGTTTCACGGGGATACTCGCCAGCTGGGTGCTGGTGACGGTTTTGTCGGCGATCAGTTCCACCACCGTCTTGTATTGATTGTCGACGTTCTTTTCAACGATGACCTGCTTCGTTTCGGCTGCAGAATCGAAACCGCCGGCCCAGGTTAATACATCGGCCAGGCTGGCATTGCCTTTCAATTCAAAAATGGCGGGCTGCTTCACATTGCCCGTCAAGGCCACCAGGGGACCGACTTCCGGAATGTAAATCACGTCGCCGTCACGCAAGGTCATGTCGCTGCTCTTGTCGCCTTTGGCCAGCATGTCGTACAAGTCGAAGGTGCTGACGGTTTGTGCGCCACGCTTCAATTGGATGTTGCGCATGCTACCCGTGGCGTCCGGGCCACCCGAGGTGAACAGGGCGTTCAACAGCGTGCTCATGGCGCTCAGGGTATAGGTGCCGGGACGCACGGCGTGGCCGACCACATACACTTGCACGGCGCGCGTCTGGGCGATGCTGGCCGTCAATTCAAAGTTGGTGTAAATCTTGCCGACGGCTTTCTTCAGGTAGCCCTGCAAATCCTTGTACTGCACGCCGCTGACCTTGACGGAGCCGACGCGGGGAATGAAGATCGCGCCGCTGCGGTCGACCGTGGCGCTGACGTCGATATCGACCATGCCCCAGCCGCGCACCTGCAACTCGTCGCCCGTGCCGATGACATAATCTTGATTCACCTGGGCCGCATCAAACGGCGCGAAGGTGGACGGCACGTCGCTGAACAGGTCCTTGCCAAAAATGGCCAGGTTTTGTCCTGTGACGCCTGCCGCATAGGCTTGAAACGGCCCCACTTCGGCGGCGGCACGCTTGGCCGGACGGCTGGCGGGCGGATTCTGCGCCTGGCGCTGTTCGCCGCGGCTGCGTATGGCCGGCAGGCCGCTGCTCGTCTCCATCGATTGCATTTTGGGAGTGTCACTCGCTCCAAGGTCTTGTGCAACGGCGGAACCCATTCCCATCAGGCAAGCCGAGAAAATCATGTGTTTAACGAACGGAGAGGAAGTGCGAAGTTGCTTTTTCATGCTGGTCTTTGTCTGGATGAATGATGTTGTATGAGTAAAGGGCCGCCATGCGCGCTTAATACTTGCCCTGCCAGGTCACGCTGATTTCTTTCGGGCCGGGATTGATAGACAAACCCGATTTGCTCTGGTCGCGCTGCGCGTGCCACAGCCAGCTGCCCATCGCGTAGCCGACGATGCCGCCGGCGACCGTGTCGGATACCCAGTGTTTGCGGCCAAAGACGCGGCCGGCGGAACCCACGGCAGCCACGCTGTACAGCCATGGCGCATCGTATTCCTTGGCAAACGGCGTCACGGCGGCAAAGCCGATGGCGGCATGCGCGGAAGGGAAGGATGAGTTCGAACGGGAACTGCCGCTGCCGACACGGCTCCAAGCTCCGAGGTCTTCCTCCGGACGGGCGCGGCCAAATGCATATTTGCCCGCCACCGCCACGCCCGTGGCCGCGGCAACCGATTGCAGGGAAATGAGTCCCGTATTTTGCATGCGCTCATCGCCCAGGGCGAAGGCGGCCGCCGCCGCTCCCACTGCCGCGTATGGCATGGCCTTACCCAGCTTGTCCCAGTTGCGGTACACCCTGGAATCTTCATGTTTCTTCACGAAACGGTCGACGGGCTTGTCGCTGAGGGCTGATGCCAGCACCACGCCGCCGACCACCGCCGTCGCCTTGAGCCATTCAGGGGCGCTCGGCGTAGCAGATGCGGATTGCTCCAGACGCGCGCGCATGGCGGGCCATGGGCTGACAAACGGCCGGTCTGGCGGATTGACGGCAGGCAGGTGCTGTTCGTCCGGGCGCTCGGCAAAGTTACCGAGGCCGTCGTAGCTGTGCATGTCGGCGCGCGGACGCTCGAACATGTCGTACAGGTCGCCTGGCGAGGCCACCATCTGCCCCACGTCGCGCGTCCATGGAGCGATGGCGAAGCCGGCCGTCGACTGCGTGTCCATCGGCAACATGCTGTTCAAAGGCAGGGACAGGAAGATGCCACGGTCCTGGTATGGCTTCGATGGCGTGCCAGGACTGGTGATATCGTTGCCGTTCGTATGCGTGTACCAGGCGCCCACTTCGATACCGGACTGGAAGCGGCGCTTGAATTCCACGCGCACGCCCGTGTCTTTCGCCAGGAAGCGGCCAGCGCGCGCCGTGACGGTAATGTCGTGCGGCAAGCGGTAATGCAGGGAGCCGATCGCCGTCACCGTCTTGTAGTCGCGCGAGTCGAGCAAGCCCTTGAAACCACGCTGCTGCAAGGCATCGACGGCCATGTCGGCCGCCCAACGGCTGTCCTTCGGCAGGTACAGCACCTGGCCGCCCACACCGCGGAACATGTCTTCATACAGGCCGGCCGACAGGCGGGTATACACGCGCTCGGCGGGATTGTCATATTTGTTCAGCAAGACGCGGCTCAGCGAGAAACGTCCGCCGCGCAAATATTCCGCCACATCCGTGCGCACATGCGGCAAGTTGCTGTTCGATGGCTGCTTGACGCCCGATACCGTTTCCAGCAACTGCAGGCTGGCGGCGCTATTCAGGTACAGGCCATCGCCCAGGCGGCGATCATAGTTGGCCACGGCCGAAATCGAATAACGGAAGGCGCCGCTCGGGTCGTTGAAGAAGAAGCCCACCTTGGGAGCGATTTTGAAACGGTTCGCCTCCCGGTCCAGCGATTTGATCTGCACCACGTCGCCATCGACGCCGACACCGACGGCCAGCTTGCCATCGTCCTTGAGGACATCGGCTGCCTTGACAGCTGCGGGCGCGGGCACTGCTGCTGCAGCGACAGGCGCAGTGGGCGCAATGGCGAGAGCCGATGCGGTGGCAGCTACCGGTGCCGGAGCCGGAGCCGGAGCCGGTGCAGCGGCCACGACGGGAGCCGGCGTGTCGAGGAATTCTTTCAGCCAGCTTTGCTGATCATCCCGGATGACATCGCTTTTCTCCGGATAGCGCAGCAGCACGACGTCGAGGAAAGCCTTACGGTCGATCTTGCCTGCCAAATAGTCGTTCAGTTTTGGCAAATCAAAGAATTCGTAGGTGGCGACCGGCTGGTCCAGCTTGGTGTACGTGATGCGCAGGGTCGTCACGCCCTTCGGCGTGAAGGCGACGGCAGTGCGCGCGGCACGGCCAACGGCGCGGCCCATGGTCGAAATACGGCTGTTGGTCAGGCTCAGGCTGAGGGTATTGCCTTCCTGCTCGACACGGATATTCTTGTAGTCCTGCTTTACCAGCGCCTTCACCAGATCGGCGCCGTACACGGCATCGCGGTGCCATTCTTCCTTGCTTGGCAGCGGCGGTGGATTTTTGTCGTCGACGAAATACGCTGGTTCGTACACCTTGGGGACGAACTCGCGCTCGCCAAACGGAATGCTGACATAGGCGTTCAGGCTGAACTGGTCGCGACTGCGTGCCGCTTGCAGGGCAAGCCAGCCCCAGCGGTACTCCAGGCCCACGGAGGCGCCCTTGCGACGCTTGCCGGCAGTCGTTTCGCTGGCGCGGAAGTCGCGCAGATAATTGGTGGTATCGTACTCGGCCACCACCGACCAGCGCGGCAGTGCAGTCGGCGTCCAGCGCGCGCCGGCAAACACGCCGTCCGGGCGTTTATGCGCATAGCCCAGGCTCGCTTCGATATTCTTGCTGGCACCAAAAGTCTTGGTAGCAACTATGTATTGCCCCTTGAACAACTCGGTACCGAACAAATCCGTCATGCCGACGGCGACCGATGGCATCCACTCTGTTTCCGTCCACAGGCGCAATTTTCCGTCGACGACTTTATCCTTGTAGCGGCCATAGCCACTGCCATACTCACCGGGTATATTGGTAAAACCAGGTATGCCCGTGATCGACACATAACGTCCCGTCATTTGCAGGAAAGGCAGGATATCCGACGTGACCCACAACTGACCGTACGGGCTGTCGTAGCTATACCCTACACTGAAAGTGCCGTCTGTTTCCACCACGGCGCTGGGCATATTGATATACCCGGATTGACCACCGTGATTCGGCGTCGCGGCAATCGCCGAAGGCGCGCCAAGCACCAAGCAGCCACACCAGGTATATTTAATTGATTTTCTGAGTACGCTTAACAAATCCGGCTACCTAAAATATCCTGCACCTGGAATTCCTGACATTTTATTCAGAAAATCAACGAGCCTGAGGGAACGTGAATAAAACGAAAAAAGGCCAACCATGGGACATTGATTAATGTCACGCATCAGTTCGCCGCTAACAAATCGAAAATTCTTGCATCACTAAATTAATAAGTCATGCATGCAAGAATTTATGTCGCGGAATTTTAACATTATTTTCTTGTAGCAAATGCTTAACTTGTTTCCCTTGCGCTACACCTGTCAGTGCGGCACAAACGCCGCCTGCGGCTTCGCAGCACGCGTCTATACTCACTTCAAACTGCCAAATACCTTGCCGATAATCTTGCTGCCATACGCAAGCGGATTAC